>Ga0209632_10003149_pt1 | contig 15402 bp, 18 predicted proteins | sample COG_10_FD_184754 | JGI IMG/M metagenome (GOLD analysis project Ga0209632, IMG submission 184754) | Pelagic Microbial community sample from North Sea - COGITO 998_met_10 (SPAdes) (version 2) | ecosystem: Environmental > Aquatic > Marine > Neritic zone/Coastal water | place: Helgoland, sampling... | reverse complement strand
ATTTTTTGAAAAATGTTGAAAATAAATTAAAACAGGATTTAGAAAAAAGTGTTATATTGGATACACAGGAAAAAATGGGTGATGAAATTCAATTATTAAAAACAGAAATAAGAAAAAATAAGAAAAAATAAATCAAAGTAATATTTAATGAAGTTTTATCATTACGATTATTCAAAATTTCCAGAAGTAAAAATTGTATTTAACAATAATAAAATACTGAAAGCTAATGCCGATTTATTTTTTGCCGAATGGCTACGAATTTTTTTACATAAAAAATATTTTTATATGATTTACGACGTTACACAAGTAGAAACAGCTCCATTACATTTTATTTACAAACTGGTCGCTTTTATCAAAAAAATGAAAAAAATGAAACCATTGTATTTACAAAAAAGTATCATATTAATAAATAACTCGAATATGATGAAATTTTTGCTTAAAATGGCAATGACTCTAACAAAACCTGCCGCAGATATGTATGTATATTGGAAAAACAAATATGAAATAATTGATCTCGATAATTTAGATACATTGCTTTCAATAGATAAAAGTAAATTTGAATTTTATTCTCCATAATTTTAGAAGGTATATATATATATATATTATGGGAGGTGGAATATTACCAATTGTTATAAAAGATGGAAATATATATTTTTTATTTTCACGAGAATCAATGTATGTAAACAAAACAGAAGACTGGAGAGATTTCGGAGGAACTCCTGAAAAAAAAGAGACAACAAAAGAAACGGCTATCCGAGAAGGTTGGGAAGAATCGATGGGGTTTTTAGGTGATAAAAAGAATATCAAACAGTTAATAGAAAATCACACTGTGTATGTGTCAAAAAAGGGTAAATATACAACGTTTGTTGTTGATATTAAAATGACAAAAAAACACTGGGAATTACCAAAAAAATTTCGCGAGCATTATATGAAAATGTTTAATAAAGATAAATCAAAAATATCAGAAAAGGGTTTCTATGAAAAAGATAAATTAATGTGGCTTAAATTGGAAAACTTAAACAAAAAGTTCAAGATGTTTAAACCATGGTATAGAGAGATTGTAAAAGATATATATTATCATTTTAAACAATTAAAAAATTAATATGCACAATATTTATATGTATAAATATACAAATATTGTAAATAATAAAAAAATAGACATTTTTGTTATTCTTATATGTTCTGATTTTGAAAAAAATATTAGAGGATTGGAAAAAAAATTTAAAATTAAATTTCCAAAAAAGATGGCACAATACTTTAAAGATAAGAAAAGTAAATATTTAAAACAAATGGTTGGTGATAAATTATTTATTATATCAAAAGTAAGTGATGGAAAATGCTCTAAGGATGATTTGGATTCAAGTATTAAAGATATATGTAGTGATATTATTGGGGAAAAAGATGAAGGGAAAAAATTAAGAGTTCAAATCATTTTATCACCAATTAAATCATTTATTAGATATCAAGTCATACGAACAGTATATTATTTATATGATTATAAGGAAAAACAAAATTTAGAAATTATTTTTTGTGGTATTAAAAATTTAAAAAAACTTATTTTAAATAGTGTTCTGGAGGGTGAAATTATAAATAAAATGCGAACTATGGTAAATCAACCAGCAAATATTATGACTACAGATGCTTTTTTAAAAAATGTGAAAAATTTCAAGAAAAAAAATCTATCCATTGAAATATTTGATAAGAAAAAATTAAAAAAAGATAAATTTAATTTAATTCTGGCTGTGAATAAAGGTTCAAATCAAAATCCATATCTTTTAACAGTAAAATGGATGCCAAATAAAAAGGAAAAACCTATTGTGTTGGTTGGGAAGGGTGTGATGTTTGACACAGGTGGTATTAATCTCAAGAGATACGATTTCCATGATATGAAAACAGATATGACTGGGGCTGCTGTTGCGTGGAGTGTTTTAAAACTTTGCGCCATAAACAATCTTAAAAAAAATGTTGTTGCCCTGATACCGCTTGTCGAAAATATGATTGGTCCGGATGCCCAAAGACCGGGTGATGTTATTGAAAGTCATAGTGGAAAAACCGTAGAAATTTTAAATACTGACGCCGAAGGTAGGCTTATCATGGCGGATGCTTTATCATATTCGAAAACATTCAATCCTAAGTATGTAATAGATGTATCTACTCTTACAGGACAAGCTGGTTCCATTTTTAATAATCTTTCGATTATTAGTATAGGAAACTATGACCCTTTAATAAAATTATATAATCAAGCTGTTGAAGAGGTGAATGAGCGTGTTTGGGAATTACCTTTATGGAAAGAATACAAGAAATATTTAAAGTCAACCGTTGCTGATGTTAAAAATTCTAGCGCAACGGCATCATCTGGCACCATTTTAGCCGCTGCTTTCTTAAGTGAATTTGTACCAGAAGACACAAAATGGTTACATATAGACATTGCTGGGGTATCTTTCTTGAAAGACCAGGCCACCGGGGCATCTATTTTATCGATATACGAACTACTGAAAAAAGAGCACTAAAAAAAGAGCACTAAAAAGAGCACTAAAAAGAGCACTGACGAAATAAATTGAATAATTCTCTCCATAAATATTTTTAGAGAGAATTATGTCATTAATTATAACCGTAGCACGGTTTAATGAATCAACTTATGAGGAAAATAAAAAATATCGCGCAAAAAGTTCGTTTAAGTGTATCTACGGCTTTGACAAAGAAATATCAAGTACAATCCCATACGAATCATATGTTTATGTTATAGAAATGAATAACACGACGAATGAAATAATGGGGATAGGTAAGATTAAAAATGTTTTGAAGGATGAAAATAGGCGGCGGATTTATGAAAATGAAAACTATAATCGGTATGTCTATAATGGAAAACACCGAATTGGTCGTTTGGAATTATTAGATAAAAATGTAGAAATTATTAAGGGTTTGGAGAGAATTCTTTTTAAGGGTGCGAGGCATTTTAAAAGGGGACATGGTTTGACTGTTGTACCACATAATAGATTTGGTTGTGTATATAAGAAAAAAAAACGAAAACAAACAAGATGTACTATTTGTGATAAAGTTGGTCATAATAAAACCACGTGTCCTGATAAAGGTGAAAAGATTAAAAAGAAACCAATGCGAAATTATTATAGAAAAAGATGTGATAAATGTGGTCAAATAGAAAAAGGACATATTTGTCCTGCGTTAGATATTGATACAAATAAGATTAAATGTATTTTAGATTTCTTTCAAGAATTATTTTAAACGCGAATACCTGGTCCGTGGTGACCGGTGGGTTCCTGAGAGGTACGAACATTGGTAACAGCAACATTTTTTGATTTTTTATTTAATTCATCCATTGATGATAGATCTATAAGACTGTTAAGAGAAGTGTATATTTGTCTTTCGTGCTTTGGCGTTTCCCATTTCCATATTCCCATCTTAATATTAAACCATTTTGAGTTATTGAAATATCTCTCTTGTAATTCTCCTTTAATTTTAACATTTTTAGTTTTACCTTGCATTTTTGAAATGCCATCTTCAGCGTAACATTGAAAATCATTGTCATTGTATTTTTTATTTACAACATTTGGAAAATTAATTATAGGGACAGTTTGGTTATAAATTTTTGAAATTTCCCATAATTCTTTATTACTGTAATTAATTAGTTTTCCCATTCTATCTATGCTCCAAGTAATCTTATCGCGGATTTCAATAAAACGATTTTTATTTAGCTGCCAATAGGTTTCATTACTTGTTGGTTTAGGTTTTTCAATATCACATACCTCTTTATGAATTGTATCACACATATCATTATACGTTTCAAGAAATGTAACATAAAACATCTCCAAAATATTCAATATAAGTTGTGATTTGCGATTTATATTATCACTACGAATGATTTGACTTTTAAATTTTTTCTCTGTAATTTTTCCCCGGATGAAAGCAATTCTCGATTTAAACATTGGGTCTTGTTCATTACAGATTCTCCTATATTTATCCAATTCCACTTCTTGGAAATGTGTAATTTCTCTATGTAAAACTGTCATATGAGTTAAAAACTTAATTTGCGAGGTCAAATTTTTAAATATCGGCAACGACAAAACTTCACGATCGTGACAAAACGACATTAGATTGTGATTTTTACCGTAATATTTTTTTAGACTTTTTGTTTTTCTTAGTAAATTATGTATAATACGTATATCGATGACGCCGCCACACAATATTTCTCCAACTTCGCGATTAGGCTCCTCATTATTTTTCTTCCAATCATAGAAGTGTGGGTTATGAATCCGCCCACTTACCCGTTGTCCTGTTTTCCAACTAAAAGCTACATGACAACTAGTACACCACATTTGGTCGCATCCATCAATTTTGTAAATAGCTGTAGCACAGTTAGGACATGGTTTTGTTTCCTCTTTAATCATTTTATATGAAGCTACCGCATCAGGATTACATTCATGTTCTTTATGTTTTGATTCGCCACCACCGTAACCTTTGTCAAAATTCTCTAAAATAATTTCATTACAATGTTCACAAACAGTTGTAGCACATACTGAACACTTATGTTGTTGTGATAGAAATCCAGCGCAATCTTCTTTTGGACATTTTTTTTTAAATATTTTTTTGATATTATTTTCACGGTTCAGTTTTGATTTTTCGTATTCATTCACAATTAGCATATCTTGATATTGTCTTAACTGTTTTTGTAGATCATCGATGACTACTTTTAACGTTGTAGATTTATCCGCTAGTTCTTCACGTTTAATTTCATTTTCTACAGCCCCCATGGTACCTGGAATCTTACTTTTTTGAACATCAAATAAAATATCCTTACGTCTATTGCGATAATCTTTTTCCATAAATGTTCTATTTATATTTCCAACGCAAAATTCATATGACCACACATTATTACATTTTGGACATTCGGGGTCATTTACAGAGTAAAGAATAGATTCTTTTACACATGATTTACAACCCTCGAAATCACAAAAGCCACAATGAATGGTTTTCTTACAATCTTCAAGACAAATCTGACATTTGGATGCCATGGTTACAATGTAAAATAAGTTAATGATACAAACAATATCATATATTTATTATTCAATTTTTTTCTGATTACTTTGCTGATTTTTATAAAATTTATAAGTTATCATATAAAAGTATTTTGTTTGTATATATTATAATTTAATGTCCGGTGAAATAGATAAACCAACTGATTTTGATATAGAAAATTATAGCATCGAAGAGTTGATTAATATATTAGGCTTGGGTAGTGAGATTCCTTTGACAAATGAAAAAATAGTCACTACTGTTGAAAAAATAAAAAAACAATTCCAAAAAAATGAGGATTTAAGTGATACTGTTAGGGATAATTTTCTAGATTTTTTTAATAAAATAAATAAAAAACTTTTAAATTATAAAAAAGAAAATACAGTTCGTGATTTATTTGATGAAGAAATAACAGCAGGCGGAATCACGAGAAAAGCTATACCCGTTAATACAAGGGGTCCGACAAAAGCGACATTGTATGATAAAGAGGTGATGGGCGAAACAAGAATAGCAAACTTAAAAGATGCTAATCCTATGCCGGCAGGACCATTTGATAAGATATCAACAGATTATAAAAATCCTTTACTCCGCAATACATATAGAAAATTAGTAACAATTGATAGTCATTATAGAAGTATTTTATTAGATTCAGACTGTTCGGGTAATACTATTGTCGGTAGCAATAACAAATTAATGGAGATTGCCTCGGATTTCACAGTAAATATGGAACCCCCTCTTAATAATGTATTGGATATTACCCTTAATGATGTTTATATTCCCCATACTTGGAAAGTATTTTCAAAAGATTATGGTACTCATTATTATATTGAAGAAGTAGATGGTGTCAAAACATTTGTAAAAATAACAGAACGAAAATATACAACAATTCAACAATTAGTGAATGAATTAAATACAAAAACAACAAATCTAGAGTTTACAGAAACATTTCCGAAGGAGATAGAAATAGAAAATACAGGCGATGCAACAGTGGTATTACAATGGTATAGTTTAGATGTTCCCGCCGATGATAATGTGTGTAATAAAACAGGTTTCGGGGGAAAAGTCGATTATAACTTGGGATGGTTACTAGGGTTCCGCGAAACAAAATATACATTGGCACCAGGCGATAAAATAATAGCAGAAGCAGATGTAGACATGTTTGGTTCAAGTTATTTGTATATTACTATGGATGATTTTAACAGTAATAAGCCAAATCAAGATTTAGTCTCATTCGGAAATAATACCGGAAGCTTTTCAATGCCGAGTTATTATATAAGAACGACGATGAAACCCGGAAACGACTGTCTTGGTTTAAACGATCCGGAGTATAATACTTCATGTGGAAAAAAATACGCGAATAAAGATTTGTCGTCAAATTTAACCACGGCGCAAAGATATACTATAGAACAAATAAGAAACGCTATGGTATCACGAAAATCGGATAGATATCATAGCCCTAATAGTAGAGATGTTTTTGGAAGAATTTTGTTAGATCAAAATTCAAATTTCACAGTTTTTAAAAATGTAAACCCAGAATATACAAAACGTTATTATTTTGGTCCAGTAAATTTAAAAAAACTACGAATAAAACTAGTAAACGATAAAGGAATACCAATTGAAATGAAACATCACGATTGGAATTTTTCATTTTATGCCACAATTAAATATCAAAATTAACATATGGTACAACATGTATCTTGGCAATTACGTTCTTCTTTTAGTAGCAATGCCACTTCATTTTTTTCCTTTAAATTGTAAATTCCGGGATGGGTTTCCTTATCAAAATTAGTCAATATATTTTTTAATAGCATATTTAATGATAATTTTACATTTTCACCAGTTTTCACGGAAACTTCAATATAATCTAATCGCCTTTTACGGATTAAATTATTTATTTCTTCTTTACTTACAACTCTGTTTTTATCTATTTTATTACCAACAACTAACATTTTTACATCACATGTTTTGTTTTTATTGTATTCGTCTAACCAATAATCAAATTTTTGAATACTTCTTCTATCCGATAGGTCTACTACATAAAATATCCCTGCTATATTTTTATAGTATGATTTAATAATTGGCGCAAATGTCTCTTGACCTGCTGTATCCCAAAACATTAATTTATAATTAATACCACTGTCTTTAAAAATCATTGACTGAAATTCCACACCAATTGTGGGTTCATATGTTTTAAAATATTTGTTTCTACAAAATGTTTCTATTAACGATGTTTTACCAGAATTAGCATTCCCTATTGTTATTATTTTTATACAATAATCGTTTGCTTGTTTTGGCATTTCATGATACATTATATATATATTAACTAATATTTTATATTTACATCTATCTAAATAAATTTTGTTAATATTTTACTTTCGTTGTTAAAAGCAGAGATTTAAACGAATTTTCAATATCTAAGATAGAAGATAACATATTTTCTTCGTGTTTTTTCAAATAACGACGTGTTTGGGAAATTTTTCTTTTGATTTCACTTGAATACCCCTTGATTTTTGTGTGAATCTCGGGATCAGAAAAATCAATATGTTCGGTGTTAATGATGGAAAGTAATAAATCTATCGCAGATTTAATTTTTTGTTTGTTATCGTTTGTGTTGTATAAGTATATGACCGGCTTACCACTAATTATTTCTATTTCAAAATCACCACGTTTCGCGATACCCGAACAATTTGAAAGTAAGGCACCCCCATGAACGTCCGCATTATTTTCGATATCCGAAATAAACTTGTCTATTTCTTTTTTGGGGATATTACCTTTATAATCTTTATTATCTATCAATATTTTCTTATCATTTACAGTATCAATAATAAAATCTCCGCGATTTGGTTCTTTATGCGTGTCTTCCACGGTAAATTTTGGATAAAACATTGTTAATATTTTAAACATCATGTTCTCTCCTACCTGACCCTTTAGTGAGGAATTTTCCTGTATCAGATGAATAGATTGTACAATATTATTTAATTTGTCTATTTTTTTTTCATACTTTTCTCTTTCTTCCTTCATTTCTTTTTTGTGATAATCATTTAGAGCAGATATTCTTTCTCTTTCAGTATTGGTCCAAGTGGTTAAATTGGTTTCAGCTTTTTCTTTTAATCGTATATGTTCACATACCAAATCGTCATATTGTTCTGTTTTAAAATTTATTTTCTCCCTATACTGTAATTCTAAAGAACATTTCAATTCATTGAATAATTGGGTTTTTGAATTTTTATTATTTTCATTAATACTGTTAATTAAGCTCTCTTTATCGTTTAAAGATTTTTCATATTTATTTTTTTGTTGTTGTAGTTTTTCCGTAGACTCGTTTTGAATCGCTTCTATTTTTTTATTAAATTCACTGTTATCCCATCGTAAACTCTGATTTTCACATCCATCGTACGCTATAAGTCCTAATTCTAAGACTTTTATAAGTTTATTTCCGGATAAATCATGTATTTTTTCTATAAACTTTGTATTTTTAATATCTGAAATAGGTATTTGAAGCATGCATATAATTAATATAATATTTACTTTAAGTTTATTATGTAAATTTTAAATGTTACTACATTGTAAATGGATAAAATCAGTCATGTGAAAGAGAAAAGTGATATGATTTTAGAACCTCTACAAGTAATGATTCAATTAGCACTTTTGGCGTACTGCCCCATTGGAAGTAAATTAAGTATATCGGAAAATATTTTACATTTACAACTACCATCGTGGAGCCAAGGAGTAACTCGTTGGTATATGAAAGACAATAAGGATGATTTATATTATTTATTTCAAGCAATACGTCGGTATTATTTGTGGTATAAACCAGATTCATGTGTTATTTATGAAAAAATATTGGCAACCGCGATAAAAGGAATACACAAACTAATAAAAACCTATGAAAATACAGACAAAATATCAATTCGTCACACCCTAACATTATATACAAATATATTAAGTTTAGAATCACCAGAATTATTTAAAGAAGCGGCAGAAGATTCCATAAGCCTAGATAGCGTTTTTGAAAATATTACAAAACTATACAATAACAAAATTCTCTCCATTGTTTATAATTCACTCTTAATTTTAGACACATCTAATGAGAATGATATACAGCATATCTTATCAGGTCTACAAGAGATATTAAAACCACAACATTTAAAAATAAAAACATGGATTAGAGAGAATTTAACATGTTAAAATCTATATATAGTGTATATGTTACCCTATGAATTCGGATTTATATTTTTATATGTGGCCGCCTTTGGATTTTCAGACTACTTTGTTAAGATAACAAAGCTTACGGGAGTCGCTTATTTACTATATTATTTAATTATAGCCATAGTGGGAACTGGTGTATTATACAAATGTGATTATTTTGATAAATTAAAAATGTAATGTTATAATATATGCCAAGTCCAGCACCAAATACAGGTATAGCCAAGCCAAGAAGCCATCCGCGTCGCCATCTTGCAAAGAAACTTCAAAACGCTGGATTTTTGAGAAAAGATTCCGTTATGAATAGCCATTTTAATATAAATTTATTTGGTTCAGCGCAGTCGAATAACAGAAAACAAGTTGTTTACACAAAAGCAGAATCTAGTTCTCAATCAAATGATAAGCACCGACAATCTAACTTAGAGGCAAATGTTGGACAAATGGACCGTTTAAATAGAATTAAAGCCGCTTCAATTTCCGGGTCAAAATAATTATCATTCTTATATATATATATACATGATTCATAATCCCACTAAAATTATACCTTTAATACAAAGACCATGGTTTTTCTACGCTTTATTGGCGCTATTGCTTGTTTGTGTAGTAGATTTGGGGAAAAAATATATATTAGATAAAAATATAGTAAAACATCCAAGACACTTGGTCATATATCTTTCAATAATTGTAGGATTTTTAGGACTTATTCACTATGTAATGGATAATTCTTGTAAATCCATATTTAAATGTAAGTCAGAAATGTTAATTATATTATTTATTATTTCATTATGCGTCTACATTTTTAATATATCCTTCACAACTTCGCTTAAATTATCACCGGATGTTACTTTACCATGTATTATGATATCATTATCGATTATCGTTATATATTTAGTTTCTAGTATTTATTTTGATGCGTCACCACCGTTTGACTGGCATGTATTGATTGGTATTATATTCACTGTCGTCGGATTAGGGATAATAACAAATTATTTTAAGGGTTAGAAAAAAATTGAATACATATAATTATATGATTTTATATGTATTTAAAATGAATTTGGAAGCGCAGCAAATATTTGCGTCAATCGCTGAAAAAAAGGCACTCCAACTGGATTATTCTCGGAAAATAAACGTAATTCAGAAAGAAATTAGAAAAATGCGGGGAATTTTGTATAAAACATGCGACCATGAATGGGAAAGAGATTGGGAAGATCGCGATGAGAGGTCAAGGTGGGCATGTAAGCATTGTAAACTATCGCGAAATCCTCATTATAATTAATTATATATTACGCGTTACTTTACTGTACCTAACGATATATTTATATTCTGTTGGTAAATCTAATGGAATTTTTTCACTGTCTTTTCTTATGGGAGATGGACCTTTTATGCGAGATAAAAGGTCACACTCAGTTAAATTATAAAAATTTTCATAATGTATTTCAATATTACTTGTCCAATTAGTTCTAGGGTCGGATGATTCTTCCCAACCAAGTTCTTCATTACTCATCGTAATGTTAATAAGTGGACCTAATACGCGATTATTATATGATTTATATGTTGCTACTGCTATTATTTTCCCTTTAGATTTATTCTTTACAAACCATAGTCTATCTCCAGGTTTGGCGGTACTAATAAAATATTTACCATGTGGTGATGTTGTTGTTTGAATCCCCCAAATATTATACTTTGAACTTCTAATAAAATTTCCACCATCTCCGACACGCAGAATCCAGTCAATTGACATATTTAATTATTTAATTTTAAATAAACTAATAGTAAAAGTATTCAATTTAAAAGTTTGATCAAAAAAACTCACCAAACTTTTTTTGCGATTTTATCGTAACGTACGCTCTCATTTTTAGCCTTGTGATTTATAGAGTTGTTACCAAAGCGAAAGTTTGATGCATTTTTTGCAAAAAGTATTTTTGAGTTTTTTTTTTTGGAACGACAAATATTTTTTAAAATCCTAGAAAAAGTTTTCAAAAACCGCTTAAACTTGCAAACTACTACATCGCCTAGGGGATTTTTTTGAAATAAATATTAATTTTATGTAGGCAGCTTATGTAGGGGGTACTTTTTGCTTAAAAAAAGGACCTGTTACTGACCAAAGTGTTTCCACCCTCCGCAAAATAAACCTTACCATAATACGCTCAGGAAAAAGTTTAAGCGTTTTTTGAAAACTTTTTTTCGGCAAAAAACGGTTTGCTCCGGAAGGTGGACACCGCATGACAACTATTTTTTTTAGTAGTAAACTTTTTGTTATCATATAATGGTTTGAAAAGCAATTCAACAGCTTTTATTTTAAGACGTCAAACTGGCTCCGGAGCAGCATTCTCAGTCATTTTCAACAAAACAAAAATAAAAAAAACAAATGAAATTTGGTCTAAATAAAAACGTGTGTAATTTTTTTTGATTTATGCGGTGTCCAACTTCCGGAGCAAAAAGGATTTAAAAAAATGTTTAAATATTATATATCGATCAAAAATGTCCAAAACTTTTAAATGTTCAAAATGTAATTATACAACGACAAAACAATCTAATTTAGTGAGACATGAAAAGCGAAAACATAAGAAGTTTTTCAAGATATGTAAATGTGGGAAAAAATTTGAAACTCGGCATGGATATTATAAACATGCGAAACAATGTTTATCAGCATTAAAAAAAGAAATAGATAATTTAAAAATAAAATATTATGATGATGTTGTTAGTCAAGATTCAATAATTTCGCATCAAAATATAACAAATAATACGACAAATAATATATCTATTAATTTATTTTTGGATAAACATTGTGGGAATGCGAGGAATTTAACAGATTTTATCAAAAATTTGAAATATAATTTAGAAGATGTGATGAATGCGTATTCAAATGGTTATACAAATGGGATTACAAATGTAGTTTTGAAGGGATTGGAGGATATGCCTGCGCTTGAAAGACCGATTCATTGTAGCAATAAGAAAAGTGGGCAATTATTTATAAGGGATAATAATCAGTGGGAAGAAGATAATGTAAAAAATAAAGGGAAAACGTTTGATTTGATGTCGAAAATGCGTACAAAACAGTTTATGGCGTTGGAGGAGTGGGAGAAACAACATCCAAATTGGCAAACCAATGAGAAAGAATCGTTGGAGAGATGTAAAATACTTCAAAAGTTATTGGGTGATAATAAAGAGATGGAAAAAAATACAAAAAAAATATTGAAAGACGTGGCAAATAAGGTTCCTTTAGTGGATGTTAAAAAAAATATATAATTTCTAAGTATAATATATAAATGGGAGATGTTGGAGATTGGGATGATATAATTGATCCAGATAAAAGTGGTCTCGCAGCTGCTCGCCAGAGAGAGTTGCTCAAGTTATGTAATGAAAAAGAATGCGCAGCTTTTTCAGTAACACCAAAAGATGGTTTTAAACACGGAGGTGCTCATTCTATTTTGTTTGATCATACTCTTATTTCTGGAAGTGATAAAGCCAGTGAAATAACATTTAGATGTGGAAATATTATGGCTTTATCCGCACCGTCTAAGGGTTTGCCAGAAAAAGAAGGTGCTGGTGACAAATATATGAGTTTCTTTTTTGAAAATGGTGAACAAATCACAAAAGCATGGGTGGATTTGGTGAACAATATTGTTTATAAAAATAGGGAAAAGCCTGGTAATTGGAATTATGAGACAATCTCGAGCTTGAAAGGCGCCGAGTACAAGAATGAATATAAAGTCATTCACGATAAAATCGCCGGGGAGATGGGCAAATTTTTAGAAAAACATGTATTTTCAAAGAATACAGACTGGGACAAAAAGGCGATACAAGACGCTCTAAGCGGGAATCTTGTTAGTAAAAGAGATGACAATGACTACGCCGATGCCGGCAGAATAGATAAAGCATATCAATTATTGTTTTATAATAAATTATGGGAAACTCAAAAATTTGGTGGTTTTGACGCTGGAAAAGATGGACCATATGGTGTTTTTTATCATGGAAACATTGATAAAAAAGGTGAAGTGATAGAAGACGCTGCTAAAAAATTAAAATTTTTGTTAGAACAATCTATTGAAGATGTTGATGTATTATTTTTATGTGAATCAGTTCAATATTTAAATGAAATATTGGGAAACGATTATACTTGTGTGTCAATAGAACGCGATACTGAGAATGGTGAAATTTATTCTGCTATATATAAGAACAAAGGAAATATTACAGGAATTACAGAGGTGGATGTGCTTGAAGGGATGAATTCCGAAGAAAAAAAAAAGTTGAACGCCAAGGAGTTTGGAGTGTTTGAAATCACATCTAAAAAAGGTAAGAGTAAAGTAGCGGTAGTACATACAAAAGAAAAATTATTAACGGGGAAAAAACAAAATAAAAAAAGCCAGGAAATGGAGGATGTACCGGCTGGCGCTGACGGAGCGGGATGGGATACGTTCCTTTCCGGCCTCGTCAATGTAGGTGTAGATTACATTGTAGGAGATACAAATATGACAAAAGGAAAGGTTAAGAATAAAATAGATAAAAGCAAATTTTTTGAATACGAAAAATGGTGGAACGAGCGCCCCAATGTTGAATCAGTTGTAGTACCAACAAGAAAAATAAAGAAAGTTAGGTTAGGTAACCGTCTTGACTCTAATGTAAATGGATTTTTAAACAATCAAATAAATAAAGGTGGGGATCCGGCGTCGGAGGTAGATGGTATGGTAATTTTGAAATTAAAATTATCTGGAGGAGGAGGTGAATCAAAAGAAGAACAAGGAGGAGGAAGAAGACGCCGACGAAGAAAAACAAAAAAGAAGAGAAAATCCAAGAGAAAATCCAAGAGAAAAAGAAAACCTAAAAGAAAAACAAAAAGAAAGAGAAAAAGAAGAACAAAAAAGAGATAATATTAAGATATGATTAAATAAATTATATTTTAATATATATATATATATGGAAATGTTTAAACAAATCGGACAGGCCACCGGGCTGATCTCGGACCCGATGAAACGACAAGAGGGCGAGAGCTACTTGGCTTGGCAAAAGCGGAGGAAAACGGAGAAGACGGCACGAATTAATAAGAAGAAAATCGAGAAGCAAGGACAGGAGCTCGAGAAGGAGAGGCGCGAGCGCAAAGCTGCACACGCAGCAGCCATGGAGGCGGCCAAGCAGGTTAAAGATTTCAGAAAAAAATATAAAATAGGTCAAGTAGGGGACAGTATTAATTATGTTAGAAAGCGTCTTGAATCAAATGGAGGTGATGATATTATTGTTGGTAAAATTAAAGCTTTAGGAGAAGGAAACAGCTGGCTCGAAGGTTTGGGGGGGGAAAATGTGCCAGTGGCTTCGGATGAAATTGTAATTTTTTACGAATGCTGGGGAGGAGAAAGCAAGCGCAAGGAATTTGTAGAATGGGTTCAGAGTATCATCGATGGAGAAGTGTACTATTTAGGGATCGGGGCAGAGGATCAAATCTTTGCTTCCATGGATAAGAATGAGTACGACCTGGATCATTTATGGGGATTTTTATTAAAACTTAAAATCGAAGACGCTCTTATTAAATTTGGCTCAACAGAACAAAGAGTTACCAATGAGTTGGCACGGATCAGAGTCGCTATTAGTGAATTACAGGGAGCTATGGATTTTATCGAGGATAAATCAGTAGTCCCGGGTAATATAAAATGGGGAGTAAGAGCAACTATTGACAGTTTTGAAAGAAGAGAGGCTCGTAAACTAATAGAAAAAAGTCAAACTCTCAAAAGTCAAGTCCGGAAGGTCCAGCTGAATACTTCGGCGACCGGCGTGGTGGATGCGTTCAGAGAAGAAGCAGCAGCAGCAGAAGCAGCAAGAGCGGCCGCGGCGGCGGCACGAGGAGGAAGAAAACGCCGACGAAGAAAAACAAAAAAGAAGAGAAAATCCAAGAGAAAATCCAAGAGAAAAAGAAAACCTAAAAGAAAAACAAAAAGAAAGAGAAAAAGAAGAACAAAAAAGAGATAATATTAAGATATGATATTAATAAATTATATTTTAATATTTAATTTAAATATTCCCATGTAACGACAGCCATGTCATCGCGGTTCCAATCGGGGAGAGTTTGAATTTGTTCAGGATGATCCTTATATTTATAGACCCATGGTTGTTTCCATCTTGAATAGGCTAAACACATAATTTCAGAAGCTTTTTCAGATGAATAAAACGTTG
>Ga0209632_10003146_pt1 | contig 15411 bp, 18 predicted proteins | sample COG_10_FD_184754 | JGI IMG/M metagenome (GOLD analysis project Ga0209632, IMG submission 184754) | Pelagic Microbial community sample from North Sea - COGITO 998_met_10 (SPAdes) (version 2) | ecosystem: Environmental > Aquatic > Marine > Neritic zone/Coastal water | place: Helgoland, sampling... | reverse complement strand
AGATAGATCAAATGTAACAATAACTCCTTCTAGAGCTGATCCTTGTACAGTGGAAAAATATTTAATATCTTCTGTATAAGCAGCAAATAGAACTAGTGCACCAAGTCCTGCTGAACCGATAGCATACCCTTTAGTGACTGCTTTAGTGGTATTTCCTACGGCGTCTAATGCATCAGTAGTTTTTCTCACACTTTTTGGAAGTTTTGCCATTTCCGCAATTCCTCCAGCATTATCTGTAACTGGGCCATAAGCATCCAAAGCTACTACCATTCCAGTAAGAGCTAACATAGCAGTAACAGCTATTGCTATTCCATATAGTCCAGCTAATTCATTAGTATATAAAATTCCTGCTACAATAATTAATGCTGGTATAGCAGTTGCTTCCATTGATATGGCTAAACCTTGAATTACATTTGTGCCATGACCAGTTGTTGAAGATTGAGCAACCGATCGAACGGGTCTATAATTTGTACCAGTGTAGTATTCTGTTATCCATATTAATAATCCGGTAATTACAAATCCAACTACGCCACAAATATATAAATCCATTCCACTAAATGTTTTTATATTATTGCTGTATGTTTCAGTAAGACCAACTATTGAGTTTGTTAAAGGATATAAAATTAATAGAGAGGTGATAGCCGTAACAACAAAACCTTTATATAAAGCTCCCATTATATTTTTGCTTTTTCCAAGTTTTACAAACCAGGTACCAACAATGGAAGTGATAATACAAGCTCCACCAATAGCTAAGGGATAAACCATTAGATTATAGTCATTTGGAAAAAATATTGAAGACAAAACCATTGTAGCAACAATTGTAACTGCATATGTTTCAAATAAATCTGCAGCCATACCAGCACAATCACCAACGTTATCTCCTACGTTATCCGCAATTACAGCGGGATTCCTAGGATCGTCCTCAGGTATACCTGCTTCGACTTTACCTACAAGATCAGCCCCTACATCAGCTCCTTTTGTAAAGATCCCTCCACCAAGTCTTGCGAAGATTGAAATAAGTGATGCACCAAAACCTAATGCTACTAAAGCGTTAATAATTTCTCTACTGTCTACATTTAAATTTATTAAAACAATGTAATAAAATGTAATAGATAATAAAGCTAAACCGGCTACTAATAATCCTGTTATTGCTCCAGATTTAAAAGCTATAGTTAAACCGGCTTGCAAACTGTTTCTAGAAGCTTCAGCTGTTCGAACATTGGCTTTTACAGAAATAAGCATACCAACATATCCTGCAACCCCTGATAAAAATGCACCTATAAAATACCCTACACCAACAAGATAACTAAAAAAATAAGTTACAATTGCAAGGACAATTACACCAACAATAGCTATAGTTTTATATTGTCTATTCAAATATGCCTTGGCTCCAATTTGTATAGCTTCAGCAATTTCTTGCATTTTAGCATTGCCTGGACTAGATGAAAGTATTTGTCCGGAAAGTAGGTAGCTATAACCAACAGCTAAGATTCCAGTGAAAGATATTAAATAAAGTAATTCTAAATAATTAGTCATTGTACAAAGCGCATAAATGCCAAATAAATTAAAAAAAGGCAAGCTAAACTTTATTAAAATACTATTTACTTACTCTGATTTTCTTAAATGTTTGGCTATTTTGTCTAGTATTGCGTTTAAATACCCTATCTGAATTTTTTCAAGAAAATATTCTGAGGCAGCGATATACTCATTAATAATCACTTTTTTTGGAGTATTATGTTTAAACATTAATTCAAAAGTAGCGGCAAATAGTATAATTTTAAGCAGTTTATCAGTTCTGACTAAATTTATGTCATCAGATAAATGGGAAACTATTGTTTGTTCGATTAACTCAGTTCTCTCTAAAGTGCCGTTTACTACATCTTTTATAAATTTTTTATATTGGTTTTTTTGATAATCAATTTCTGTCCCAGGATTCATCAAAGAATTATACAGTTTTTGAATTACCTTTATACGTGGTGATGAATTTTTAGATTTTTTTAGGTCCATTTTGTAAAATTGATATAACTGCATTTGCAGCATCAGACCCTTTATCTGTTTTTTTTGATTTTGTATTTTTGCTTCTTTCTACAGCTTGACTTAAATTTAGAGCTGTAATAATTCCATTTCCAATTGGTTTATTGAATTTTATAGATAAATTTAAAATTGAATCAAATAAAGAGGAACATAACAAATCAAAATGAGGTGTTTGACCTTTTATTACACAACCTAATGCTACAAATCCATCAAATTTTTTTACATTTTTTCTTATAGCAATAGGTATTTCATAAGCTCCTGGAATATTAAAAATACTTATTTTAAATTTTACTTTCAATAATTTTTTTTTGGCATTAAAAACTAAGTTATCAGATATTTTTTTATAATAATTTGAATTTACTATTAAAATTTTTTTCATTTTATAATAATTTGTTTTTTTATTTTTAAACCAAAACCCTCAAGACCAATAATTTTCTTTTTGCTCTTAGAAAGCAATATCATATTTTTGACATTTAGGTCTTTTATTATTTGGGCGCCGATACCATAATATCTCAATGTATTAATACTATTAACTTTCGAAGGATTATTTTTATTATTAATAATTAATAATAGATAGCTTTTAAATTTAGATAAAATTTTTAATGATTTTTTTACTTTAACGTTTCTTAAAATATTTTTGTAATTAATATTTGTAGAAATTACTCTTACAGCAATAGATTTTTTTTGATTTAAAAAACCCCTAGTGATAGCAAAATTAATATTTTTTTCTAGTTTATTTTTGTAATAAAAAATATTAATTTTAAATTTATTATTCAAATAATATGTTTTTGAAGATAATTTAATAATTAATTTTTCATATTTTAAACGATAAGAAATTAAATCCTCAATTGATGCCAATTTTATTTTATGTTTTTTAGAAAATTTATATAAATCATTTAATCTAGCCATCCTGCCATCTTCGTTCATTACTTCACAGATTACTGAACTAGGGTTAAGGTTGGATAGTTTTGAGATATCAACTGACGCCTCGGTATGACCTGCTCTTTCAAGGACACCACCATTCTTTGCTACTAATGGGAAAACATGGCCAGGAGAAACAATATCGTTTTTTTTTACCTTTGGGTTAATAGCTGTTTTAATAGTCTTTGCTCGATCATGAGCAGAAATTCCTGTTGTAATTCCTTTTTTTGCTTCAATAGATATTGTGAAAGCAGTCTGCATTCTTGATTTATTATTTGGAGACATTAAAGGTAATTTTAAATTATCTATTTGTTTTTTTGTTAAAGCTAAACAGATTAAACCCCTACCATGCTTTGCCATAAAATTAATGCTTTTTGAATCACATTTAGACCCAGGTATAATCAAATCACCTTCATTTTCTCTATCTTTGTCATCAACTAATATAAACATTTTCCCCTTTTTAGCGTCTTGAATTATTGATGATATTTTAGAAAATTTATTGTTAGGCATTTAAACTGAATATTTTTGAATATATTTACTAAATATATCTAATTCAATATTTACTAAACTTTTTATTTTCAAATTCTTTAAATTAGTAAGTTTTAAAGTATGTGGAATTACATTTATTTCAAAATAATTTTTTATGCATTTTGAAATAGTTAATGAAACACCATTAATTGAGATTGATGCTTTTTCTAGTAGAAGATTAGAATAATCTTTATTTAAAATTTGAAATTTTAATATCCAGGTTTTATCAACAATATGTAGTTTTGTAATTTTACCCACTGTATCGACATGACCTTGAATAAAATGACCAGATATTTTTTGACCATATGAAATGGACTTTTCTAAGTTAATAATATGATTTTTTTTTAATAATTTAAAATTAGTACGTTTTAGTGTTTCATTTGAAATGTAAAAATAGATAATATCATTTTTAACTTTTGTAAGTGTAAGACATACGCCATCACAACAAACAGATGACCCTATTTCTTTTTGATTAAATTTTAGTTTCGATTGTATCCCAATATATAAACTACTTTTAGTTTTAATAATATTGTGAACTTTTCCAGTGCTATATATGACTCCATTAAACATTTTTAAATTCCTTTTTATAAAGTTTATCATTTTTTAAATTAATTGATATCTGCTTTGGGTAAATATTCTTTAAATAATTTATTGTATCATTGTTTTTTCCATTTTTTTTAAGTTTGTTATTGCTTTTAAACATATACAAATCATTAATTAGTTTATTTTTTATTAGTGAATTAAGAAAAGTTAATCCGGATTCTACTAAAACTCTTGAATAGCCCATTTTATAAATCTTTTTGTATAGAGAAATTAAATCGTTTTTACTTTTTAAAGAGTCAATTAAAATAATTTTAAATCCTTGTTTTTTAAAAAATTGCACTTTTTTAAAATTTGTCTGATATGTTACTAAATAAGTTTTTCTTTTTTTTAAAATTTTCTTTAATAAAAGATTTTTTTTTAATTTTAAATTTAAATCTACTATGAATAAATCAGGTTTATAGTTGTTAAGACCTTCTATTCTGCAATTTAGTTGGGCATTGTCTTGATTAATACTTTTTGAAGTTGAAATTATTCCATCATGTTGTGATCGAATTAAGTGAGAGATTTTTCTTGATCTGCAACCAGTAATCCATTTATTTTTTTTGTTTATTGTAAAATAATCTTTCGACAAAGCTATTTTTGCTGAAATAAATGGAATATTAAATTTTTTATTAATTAAATAGCTTTTATAGAAACTGATATATTTTTTTGATTTAATTAATTTGGATTTAATACCCTTTTTTTTTAGAATTTTTTTTGCTTTTTTATTTGTTCTTTTATCTGGATCTTCAAAAGCATAGTAAACATTTTTAATTTTTTTCTTAATAATTATATTAGTGCAAGGTGGAGTTTTTCCCTCGTGAGTGCATGGTTCTAATGAAGTATAAAGTGTTGCTCCTTCGCATTTTTTAATTTTATTTAAAGCATTAAATTCTGCATGTGGTCTTCCATTAATTGATGTAACACCTGAAGAAATAACTGCATTATTTTTAACAACAATTGAACCCACTGAGGGATTTAGTCCTGTTTGTCCTAAATTTTTTTCTGCCAACTGAAATGCTAGATTGAAAAAATAACTATGATTTATTGTCATCTAAATTGCCCACGAACTGTTCAAAATCTTTCGCTTCTTTAAAATTCTTATATACTGAAGCAAAACGAACATAAGCAACTTTGTCTAATGAAGACAGACCCTCCATAATAAATTTACCAATTGTAGGTGTGGGTATTTCACTTTCTCCAAGACCTTCAAGATTTCTTACAATTTTTGAAATAAATTTTTCAATTGTTTCAGAATCAATTGGTCTTTTTCTTGTAGCTATTCGTATTGATTTTGAAATTTTATCTCTGTCGAATGGTTCCCTTTTACCATTTCCTTTTATGACTGTTAGTTCTTGAAATTGAACACGCTCAAATGTTGTAAATCTCTCTTTTCTTTCACAACCACAGAGTCTTCTTCGCCTAATAGCAGTACCATCTTCAGTAGGTCTAGAGTCTACTACAGATGTGTCCTTTTCTCTACAAAATGGGCAAAGCATAATTTTTATTTATTTATCATATATAGGAAAATTAGCACAAAGATCAATTATCTCTTTTTTGACTTCTTTTTCTATTGTTGAATTATCAGATTTATTTTTACTTAATCCTTTTATAACTCTATATATTAATTCTGCAATTAATTTAAATTCTTCCTCACCAAAACCTCTTGTTGTGCAGGCTGGTGTGCCTAATCTTATACCAGATGTAATCATTGGACTCTCTGTATCAAATGGTATGCCATTTTTATTACATGTAATATTAGCACGTCCTAAGGATGCTTGAGCATCTTTACCTGTAACATTAAATGTTCTTAAATCAAGAAGCATTAAATGAGTGTCTGTCCCTCCAGAAAAAATTTTAAAACCTTTATTTGTTAAGCTTGCAGCAAGAACTTTTGCATTATTGATTACATTTTTAGTATATTTTTTAAAATCTTCAGATAAAGCTTCTTTAAAGCAAACTGCTTTAGCAGCTATTACATGCATTAGTGGTCCACCTTGCAATCCAGGAAAGATAGCGCTGTTAAATTTTTTTATTAGCTCCTCACTATTGGTTAATATAATTCCTCCTCTTGGTCCTCTTAAAACTTTATGAGTCGTAGAAGTAACTACATCAGCATATTTAGTGGGATTAGGATAAGCTCCGCCTGCAACTAAACCTGAAAAGTGAGCCATATCCACTAAAAAATATGCACCAACTTTATCACATATATTTCTAAATTTTTTAAAATCAATTATTCTTGAGTATGCACTGCCTCCTGCAATAATTATTTTAGGTTTTTGTTCTAAAGCTAATTTTTCAACACTTTCGTAGTCTATTAAACCCGTTTCTTTATCCACTTCATAATGAACTGCATTAAACCATTTGCCTGATTGAGCTGGCTTAGCACCGTGGGTTAAGTGACCGCCAGAATTTAAACTCATACCTAAAATTGTATCACCAGGTTTAATAAGAGCTAAATAAACAGCTCCATTAGCCTGAGCGCCAGAATGAGGTTGTACATTGGCATACTTGCAATCAAATAATTTTTTTGCTCTTTCAATAGCTAAATTTTCTGATACGTCAACGAATTCACATCCTCCATAATATCTTTTAGAAGGATAGCCTTCTGCATATTTATTTGTTAAAACTGAACCTTGAGCTTCCAACACAGCCTTGGAAACTATATTTTCTGAAGCAATTAGTTCAATATGATTTTGTTGTCTTGTAAATTCATCTCTAATCGAGTTATATAATTCTTTATCAGCATCTTGTAATTTCAAATTAAAGAAATCGTTTAAATAATTATTTATTTTTATTGCTGTAGACATATTAAATTTTTTTCACTCTTCTCAAGTGTCGACCGCCCTCAAATTTAGTTTTTAAAAATATTTCAACTAATTTTAACGATAAACTTTTTTTTGTTAATCTAGATCCTAATGTTATTATATTAGCATTATTGTGTTGCCTAGACAATCGTGTTGACATCTGATTGTAACAAACTGCCGCTCTAATGCCTTTGATTTTATTCGCACTTATAGCCATACCAGTTCCAGAACCACATATTAATATACCGATATCACTTTTTTTATCTTTAATACGTTTTGCAAGTTTTTTTGCGTAGTCTGGATAATCTACAGATTTATTTTGATAAGGACCTAAATCAAATATTGAAATATATTTATTTATTAAATGATTTTTAATTTGTTCTTTTAAATTATAACCAGCGTGGTCTGATGCAATACAAATTTTTTTAAATAAAAAATTCAATTTAATAAAAATTATAATCTAATACACAAGCAACTAGATGAACTCTATTTTCTTCTCCACCATTGAAAGCGTTATGATATTTCGTATTATTAGTTATCCAAACAGATCCATCTGCTGGCATATGCTTAGCCACATTTTCTATTACCATCAAACAACCTGGATTAGTAATTATTGGAATATGCAATCTAGGTTCTGGGTCTCTATGCCAACTTAAGGTTGACCTTGGTTCCTTTAATAGAATTCTAATTCTTCCTAATTTATATTTTGAAGATAAGACCTCAATTACTTCTTTAAAATAAGTGTTTTTAAATTCAGGAACAAGTTCTGTATAAGAACTTTCTTCAATTGCAACATCTCTAGAAACTTCATTGCCTGATTTATCTGGCTTTGTCCAATAAAGACCTCTGGCTTTATTATCTTTAATGGACTCTGGATCACCTGGAACTCTCGTAAGGCATATAGCTCCAAAATGAGAAACTCCCCCCGCTGTATCAAATTTTTTAATTTTAATAACTTCTTTATAGGCTTCTTGTAGTTTTGATATGTCGAAGTTTAGATTTTGTTTTTGAAAATCGTTAAAATTAAGAAATCTTTGTTCTCTCTTAGACTTTAAATTAATTATATTTTTAAAATCAGATTTCATGTATTATTGTTATTTATCTCTTTGTAATATATATTTGTACAATACATTTGTCGCATTTTAAATTAAATTAAATCATGATTACAGGTAAATTTCCTAGCTTGAGACTTCGTAGAACTAGAAAGTATTCGTGGTCTAGAAAATTGGTCCAAGAAAACAACTTGTCAGCTAGTGATTTGATTTATCCTATATTTTTGATAGAGGGAAAAAATAAAAAACAAATTATTAAATCAATGCCAAATATTTACAGATATTCTTTAGATAAATTGGGAGAAATCGTCAGCAAACTTGTAAAAAATAAGATACCAATGGTTGCGTTATTTCCGTCCACTGCTAATTCAAAAAAAGATCAATATGGAAGTGAAGCGTTAAACGAGAACAATTTAGTTTGCAGGGCTACTCAGTTTATAAAAAAAAAATTTAAAAATGATATAGGGATAATGTGTGACGTTGCTTTAGATCCCTATACATCTCATGGTCATGACGGATTGTTAAAAAATAATTATGTAATAAATGATGAAACTAATGAAATTTTAGTTAAACAATCTTTAATACAAGCTCAAATGGGTTGTGATGTCATTGCTCCTTCAGATATGATGGATGGACGTATCGGAAAAATTCGAAAAGCCTTAGATAAAAATAAATTTAATGATGTGCAGTTATTGTCTTATGCTGTGAAATATGCTTCAAATTTTTATGGACCTTTTAGAGATGCAGTTGGATCTAAAAAATCTTTAAAAAGTGATAAAAAAAATTATCAAATGGATTTTTCAAATAGCAATGAGTCATTAAGAGAAGTAGCATTAGATATTAAAGAAGGTGTTGATATGGTAATGGTTAAACCAGGGATGCCTTATTTGGATATTATAAAATCAGTTAAAGAAAATTTTAAAATTCCTGTTTTAGCTTATCAAGTGTCAGGTGAGTATAGCATGATTAAACAAAGCATTGATAATAATTTGATTAATGAAGACTCTATAATTGAGAGTTTAATGTGTTTTAAAAGAGCCGGCGCATCTGCTATTATTTCTTATTTTGCTTTAGATATTGTAAAAAGGCTTTAAATTAATTGAAATAATTTTCTAAAATAAATCGTGATTTTGGAAACAAAATATTATTAGGAATAAAAAATTTATTTTGCAAAACTTGTCTTGTAAAATAAAGGGATTTTCTAATTGTAGGATTAGTTAAATTTTCGGGCATTTCTTTTAAGATTAAAAAATCTGGAACTTCATATATATAACCGTCAATTTTAATTTTATTCAAAACTTTGACATTTTTATTCTTTTCATATTGACTAAGATTAGTGTCGTAACCTAATTCTTTTATAAGATTAATTTCAAAAAAAATATACAAATAGATCCAATTTTTAAAATTAATTGAGTTAATAAAATTTTCAAAAGAGTTGTATATATTTTTATTTGGTTGCGAATCTGGTAATAAAGTATTTAATAATGTACATATAGAAATTAAGGCAGATGTTCTTTCTTTATCGTTAAAATATAGTGGAGAAATAGGTTTAATTAATTCAGTTTTAAAATATCCAATTTTATTTTCGCCTTTTGAATTATGGGAAACGAATAATTTATTAGAAATTTGTAAATAATTTCTAATTTTTCTTGAATTGCCTCCATATACAATTCCATCAATTTTACCTTTTTTTTGCGTAAATACATTTATTATGTTTGCGTTTTCTCTAAACTTTCTTTTTGATAAAAGATAACATTCATCTTCCCAAATCATACATTTAAAATTTTTAGAAGCTTAAAAGCTGCATTTTGTTGAGCATTTTTTTTTGAGGAGCCTGTACCTATTATTTTTTTTGAATCAGGTATTTGAACTTCAGTTTTAAATACTGGCCTATGTTGGGGTCCAGTTTTTTTAAAAAAAGTGTATTTTGGCAATTCTTTAAATTTTTTTAAACTAAACTCTTGAAGTTTTGTTTTTGAATCAATTTGAGTTACTGATGATTTTAAAAGATGTTCTTCCCAAAAACTTAAAATAAACTTTTCAGATGATTTTAAACCATTGTCCAAATATATTGCTCCAACTATAGCTTCTAAACAGTCACTGCTTATCTTGTCGGTAGACGTTTCGAGTTTTTTATGTGACGAGCCTAATAATATATATTTTTTTAAATTAATTTTTTTTGCAATTAGAGAACAAGTTTTTTTGTTAACTAGATTTGCAAATTTTTTATCAATAATTCCTTCTTTTTCTTTAGGATATTTTTCTAATAATTTTTGTGAAATAACTAGTCCCAAAACTCTGTCACCTAAAAATTCTAATTTTTCATTGTTATTTTCATTATCATAACTTTTGTGTGTTAATGCTTTTTCTAATAATCTTTTTTTTTTAAAATTATAATTAATTATTTTTTCAAACTCTTTAAAATTTTTTTCCATTATAGTTTATTGAACAATCTTTCTACTCTAAAAGATTTATTTAAATTCCAAAATTTAAGCAAGCTGCTTAAATTTGTGTCGTTTGAAAAAAATATTATTTTAGCCTCCCCTACTAAATTCAAATTATTTACATATCCTACACTATTTAGATATCTGCTATCTTTCGAGCAATCACGATTATCTCCCATTAAAAAGTAATGATCTAATGGAACTTTGAATTTCTGAGTATTTTGTAGGGTACCTTTTTTTTTATAAGACACTAAATGTTGAGTTCCATTTGGTAACGTTTCGCTAAATGTGTTAGTTTCTAATAAAAAATTCCCACACCTAATGATTTTTTTATAATTGATAAGTTTTCTCAATATTTTTGTATCGTTAATAAATAATTCGCCATTTATAAATTGAATAGTGTCACCAGGTAATCCTATTAATCTTTTAATATAATCTGTTCTATTGTCAGCTGGTGTTTTAAAAACGACTAAATCACCTCTTTCTGGATTTTTTGAAAAGAAACGTTTTTTTGAAAAATTTGGACTAAATGGAAATGAGTGTTTGCTATAACCGTATGAATATTTAGATACAAAAATACGATCACCAACTAGTAAAGTTGGTTCCATTGATGAAGAGGGTATATAAAAAGGTTGAAAGAATAATGATCTGATCAAAATTGCTATCAACAAAGCACCTAATAAAGTTTTAATATTGTCAATAATTGTAATAAATATTTTTTTTTTCATAAAGAGATTGTTACAAATGCTACAGCATATTTTGTTTCATCAGAAAGAGATAGTGAAACTTTAATTTTTTTTTTTTTAAATTTACTTTCTATTATTTTTTTTGTTTGACCCGATAAAGTTATATATGGTTTTCCAGATTTTTTATTAAGAATAATAATTTCATTAAAACTAATGCCCTTTGAAATTCCAGTGCCTAAAGCTTTAGAAAATGCTTCTTTAGCAGCAAATCTTTTTGAATAACAATTAAAACTATTTATTTTTTTTTTGCATTTTAAAATTTCTTTAGTACTGAAAACTCGCCTAAGAAAATTTTTATTTTTTAAAGATTTTTTAATTCTTTCTACACTTACAATGTCAGTACCGACTCCAAAAATATTCATGATTTTAAAATTTTTTTAAATGACTTAATAACTGATGACATGCCTATAAAAATAGACTCTCCTATTATGAAATGTCCTATATTAAACTCTTTTATATTTTTTATTTTTGTTAGAATTTTTGCAGAGTTATATGTAAGACCGTGTCCAGTGTGAACTTCAAGCCCTAGTTCATTAGCAAGCTTTGTTACTTTTTCAATTTTTTTAAATTCATTCTTAAATTTCTTTTTTTTATTAACTAAGTTGCAAAATTTTCCTGTATGAATTTCAACGCAATCTGCATTAAGTTTCTTTGCCTCAAGCACATCTCTTACACTTGGTTCAATAAATAAACTTACTCTTGATTTATTTTTTTTTAATTTGATGATTAAATTCTTTAAAAAAATTTTATTATAACTTAAATTTAGACCTCCTTCTGTTGTGATTTCTTTTCTTTTTTCAGGAACTATACAAATAAAAGGTGGTTTACTTTTTAAGGCAATATTCAACATTTCTCTTGTCGCTGCTATTTCTAAGTTAAGTGGAATCTTTAATTTTTTTTTTATTTGTTGCAGATCGTATTCATTAATATGCCTTCGATCTTCCCTTAAATGTATTGTGACAGAATCAGCGCCATTTTTTTGTGCTAACAAAGCTGCTCTTAATGGACTTGGATAAATTTCTCCTCTTGCATTTCTTACAGTGGCTACATGATCTATATTCACACCTAATCTTATTCTGCTCATTACAAACTTCTACTTCCGGGCTTAATTGGAGGAATAGATAATAATTCTTTTGGTAATTCATCTTTTTTATAAGTAGGAATATCTAAATTTACTTGAGAAACTATTCTATTTTTAATGTCTGATTTACCATTGCTTCTATCTATTATGGTTGCATAGCCAGCAACAATAGCGTTATTAGATAAAACTAGATTTGAACATTCAAGACTTGATTTACCTGTGGTTATTACATCTTCTACAATTAAAACTTTACTTCCTTTTATAATTTTGAAATCTCTTCTAAGTTTAAATTCCCCGTTCACTCTCTCAGAAAATATAGTTTCTTTATTTAATAATTTTCCTAATTCATAACCAATTATTATACCTCCCATCGCTGGTGACAAAATTTGATCAAATTCATCTAATTCAATTTTAATTTTTTCAGCAAGAGATTCACAAATTTTTAAAGCTTGAGAGGGTTTGCTCATCAATTGTGCACATTGAACGTATTTAGAACTGTGCAATCCCGAAGAAAGAATAAAATGACCTTCAATGACGGCGTTAGTTTCTTTTAAAATTTTCAAAGATTCTTCTGATGAGAGCATTTTTTTTCTGTTTGTGTCTAATTATTTTAAATTTTAAATTACTTTGCTTTATTTGACTTATCAAGTTTGTAAAATTTTTCAAATCCTTAATTTGTAAATCAAATGAAAATTTTAAATATTTTTCTTTTCTTTCTAATATATCAACATTAACGATATTTCCTTTATTCATTCCTATTAGCGAGCAAATATTGCCGAGAGCCCCTGGCTCGTGTGGTAAGTCAACTTCTATAGCACTGGTATAGTTTTTTTCTGTTACACTATCAATTTCTTGAGATTTATCTTGCCAATATCTTCTAATCGCTGCTCTTGCCTTTCCTGTTTTTGCAGAACTCAGCCAGTGTAATGATGGAGAGGCGTTTTTCGATGTTACTATTTTAACGATATCTCCATTTTTTAAAATACTTTGTAATGATGACTCTTGACCATTAATAGAACAATTTATGGTGCTATTACCTATTTTCGTGTGTACAGCATAAGCAAAATCTATGGGCGTAGCTAGCCTTGGTAATTTAATTACTGATCCCATTGGAGTAAAACAAAAAACGTTTTCTTGAAACATTTGTAATTTAGTAAATTCATAATAATGTTCTGGATTATTACCTGTTTCAATTATTTCAACAAGATCTCTTAACCAATCATATTCTTTCCAAGATAAATCAGAAAATTTTTCTGATGATTTATACTTCCAATGTGACGCTATACCTCTTTCAGCAAATTCATGCATTTCATTTGTCCTAATTTGAATTTCAATTCTATTTTTTCTTGGTCCGATAACCGAGGTATGAATAGATTTATATTTGTTGATTTTAGGAGTTGAAATATAATCTTTAAATTTTCCAGGAATTGTTGAGAACTTGCTATGAAAAACACCAAGTGTTTTATAACAATCTTCTATTGTTTTAACTATAACTCTAAAACCAATTATATCCGTTAGTTGTTCTAATGAGACTTTTTTATTTTGAATTTTTCTCCAGATTGAAAAAGGTGTTTTTTCTCTACCAGCAATTTTAGCGTCAATTCCATTAACTTTTAATAATTCTATTAATTCTAATGAAATTGATTTAAACGTGTCATCTCTATTATTTTTTATAAAATCAAGACGTTTAATTATTAGATCTCTTGCAGGTTTGTTTAAGACGGAAAATGATAGGTCTTCTAACTCATCTCTAATTCTATTCATTCCCATACGATCTGCTAAAGGAGCATAGATCTCCATTGTTTCTTTTGCTTTCCTAATGATTTTGTCTCTATCTTTAACAAATTGAATAGTTCTCATATTGTGCAATCTATCTGCAAGCTTTACAAGTAAAACACGAATGTCTTTTGAGGTTGCTAATATTAACTTTCTAAAGTTTTCTGCTTTTGAGTCTGACGAAGCTTTGCTTTCTAATGCTGAGATTTTTGTCACACCTTCCACTAAATTAGCTACTTCTTCACCAAATTCTTCTTTAACACTATCGTAAGTGACTTTTGTGTCCTCAATGGTATCGTGCAAAAGTCCAGTAGTGATTGTTGCGCTGTCTAGTTTTAGATCTGTTAAAATTTTTGCAACTGCTACAGGGTGAATAATATATGGAACACCCTCTTCTCTTTTTTGATTTTGATGAGCTTCTAATGCAAATTGATATGCTTTATTTACAGTATCTACATTTAAAAATCTATTGTAAGATTTTATTTGTTCAATCAATTGATTGTTATTAATCATATTTTTATATTAACATTTTTATTCAGTCTTGTAATCTCTAACCTAGATTTAAGATCTAGTTTATTTATTAAAAACTTTACATTTTTCTTTAATACAGGATGAATCCAATTAGGATCTATTTGATTAATTGGATATAAAACAAAATTCCTTAAGTGGGATTTTATATGTGGAATAGAAAAATTTTTGTGATTGATAATATTTCCGTTAAAATCTATGACGTCTACGTCACAAACTCTAGGATCATTTTTCTTTGATTTCAATCTTCCTATTTTTTTTTCAACTAAATTTATAATTTTAAATAATTCTTCATAATTATTATCAAAAGTTCCTAAAATTCCTATATTTAAAAATTTTGGTGATTTTTTATTTGGGTAAGATGGTGTCTCATAAAAATTTGAAATTTTTTTTATTTTAAATTTTAATTGAATTAAAAGATTGGTTGCTATTGAAATATTGTCAAATCTATCGCCAAAAATTGAATTTAAATTTGATCCGATATTTAAGTGTATCATTTATTATTTTTACTTAAAAATCTTGCTTTTTCTCTATTCCAATCTCTAGTTTTTTTAACTTGTCTTTTATCATAAAGTTTTTTTCCTTTAGCTACTGCTATTTCAACTTTTACTTTGCCTTTAAGAAAATATAATTTAGTAGGAATTAATGTTAAGCCGTCTTGATTAATCCTTCCAATAAGTTTGTTTATTTCTTTTTTTTTTAATAGTAATTTTCTATCTCCTTTTGGATCGTGATTATTATATGAAGATTGACGATATAAAGGTATATGTGAATTAATCAAAAATAATTCTCCATTAATATCTACTGCATAAGAGTCCGCGATACTCCCTTTGCCATCACGTAATGATTTTACTTCTGAGCCTTTTAAAGAAATACCTGCCTCTAATAATTCCAAAAAAAAATAATTACGTG
>Ga0209632_10003145_pt1 | contig 15413 bp, 15 predicted proteins | sample COG_10_FD_184754 | JGI IMG/M metagenome (GOLD analysis project Ga0209632, IMG submission 184754) | Pelagic Microbial community sample from North Sea - COGITO 998_met_10 (SPAdes) (version 2) | ecosystem: Environmental > Aquatic > Marine > Neritic zone/Coastal water | place: Helgoland, sampling... | reverse complement strand
AACTAACTTCTGATCTACGTACAGTCCACCTGCTTTACCACGTGCTACTTCTGCATTTACAGCTGCACTCCAGGCTTTGTTTTCTAATGCTTTGTTTCTTATTTGTGCCAGCTCTGATACGTGCCTTTCAAAAGTTATGCCATATTTCTCTCTTATTTCTGCTCTTAATTCGCCAATATATTTGACAACTAAAGGAAAGTATTTTGGGTTACGCATTTCAGCTGCTGCTTTTCTTGCACGAGTTTTGTATCCTGCTTCGTAAGCGGCCTCTGCTGGTGACAGTTTACCCTCATTATAAACTAGCAATTCTGCAAATTTAATCTGTTGTTCTGTTAATCTTTTTGGTTGTGACATAGCTTGTAATTTACCGTAATCTAGTGTAGTTATCAAGTAGGAATTCCGGTGAAACCAGAGAGCAAATTTTGGAAATTAATTAAAAAGAACACACCTAAAATCCAGTGGACAAGACTGGAGTCTTGGGCATCCTTCGGTGTGCCAGATCTATTGGGATATAAAGATTCTTGTGGTTTTTTTATGGTTGAGATGAAGATAGCTAGAGGCCCTAAAATATCGTTTAGTCCCCATCAAAAGTTGTTTCATCAAACCAGAACTAATCGGAACTTTATCATACTACAAGAGCCTCTTGTAGGTAACGTAAAACTTTATGAAAGCTCCTCGATCCACGGTCTGCTTGCGGACCACAGGGAAACTCCAGCACTTGCAATAAATGATTGGGACCACATTCAGCGCTTGTTGGTTCGCGAACCGCTTGACGCCTGATCGCTTGCGGGCTTGTCAGCTTGTGAGCTTGTGGCCTTCGGGCCCACCCGCCCACCTTCCTCGGCTCGCTTGCGGGCTTGTTCTCTTTTGGCCCTTTGCCTAAACTCTTCGTAAAATTTTGGATGTTTGAATACGTGCATTATTTATCTTGTTTAATTTTATATAAGACAGCAGCGTCCTGCTTGGTGATCAAGTTGTTCCGGATCTCCCACATAAACTTGTCAACTTTTTTTAAATAAGCTTTGGGCAGCTCTTCCCTGTCTCGAAGGAAGTAATGCGTCAGGTCGTTGTGTTTAATTCTTTTCATTAGTGTTCGCCGTATGCTATGTTCTTGATGTCCTTGTCCCAGCAAGCTCTACAGCTGCCGCAAACGTTGCCTTGATCAGGGGCCGGGCAAGTCCTGCCGCTGGTTACTACCGTTGATGTATGCGGCCAGCTCTCAGGGGCTGCCTGGTCAATCATTGGCGCGCTAAATCTTATAATCAAGTTATCCGGACAGCTGGCCAGGTGGTCCTTCGTCCACGCTTCGCGCGTTGGCAGCCAGTGCTGCACGTCAGGTGACAGCCTGCAAACTTCAAAAATTTTGTTTAGATGGTCCAGGTTTTGTACATCGCCTGAGTCGTGCCATCTAAAATATTTTACTTTTTTTGAATTAATTTGAAGCGCCATTGCGGTGACCCATAGCGGATGCTTGAGCGCTTCAAATCTTTTGTATTGTGCATCAATCACATTTTTAAATCTGTACCTGCCACGCATATACGCGTAACACTTAAAACAAGTTGAATTGACTACGCCGCGCAGCTTCGTGCCAGTCTTGCATTCGTGTGCTGGTATACTGTACGCAAACCCAGGCATCTTGCCGGGCTTCGATAGTGAATGTGTTATTGCTTGAGCTTCTTTGATATTCATATTGTTATCCTTTCTTTGTTATAATATCCCATACTATATGCTTGTCCGCTTGTCAACAATTTTTTTGCTTGCTCGCTTGTGGCCTTCGGGCCCACCCACCCCCCGCCGGGGGGCGTGGAATTAATTCCACGCGCTGGCAGCGACGGCGCCATTGGTTGCTTTGTTCAGGGCCTCCAGGTATTCAGTCTCTGTGAGCTTAAGCTTTTCGATGCAAAAATGCATCTTTGTGGCCTGGTCCGCGCCGGGCTTCAACAAGTACTCAGGGACCTGATCCAGCAGCTCTTGACGCTTCGCGCCTCCTGGTAAAAATTCCGCTTTGATTGTTTTTTCTTTAGACATATTATCCTTTCTATTAGTTGTTATAAAATCCCATACTATCAGGCTGGTGCTGCCTGTCAACAATTATTTTTTTTAATGTGCTTGTGGCCTACGGGCCCACCCTCCCACCTTCCCAGCTTGTGAGCTTGCGCTCACAATTCTAGGGTTCAAGGATAATGATCAGTCACTATGCTACGCGGGGCGGTAAGCCGGATCCATATTACCATCAACCATTTAGGTATGCCGCAGTCCACCGTGTTATAGTGTTGTATCTCCACAGTCAATAATGACTGATCCCAGGTCCATCTCGTTAGGCAAACAACCGAAGTTGGCAAGATCACCCTTGCGCCTGATTCAATGGACCAGGGATCAGTACCGGTCCAATGGCTCTCTTCCAGGACCGGTATAATCTTTTAGATTAAGATTGCTCTTTTTCTAAATATTTTTTAGTTCTTTGTTGATCTTCTTTTACAAGACGCAAAACTTCTTCTAATGCATCCGCAATTCTTTTTAGTTGTTCTGTTTCCATATTATCCTTTCTAAAACTAATATAGGTATTTATGGGATTATTACAAGTAATTAATTTATAAAAGCTTGTTACCCTTGGGCCCACCCTCCCTTAAAAAAAAATAAAGTTTTTTTCTTTTTTTGTTTGACTATAAAAATCATTAGTATAATATCCCAGATATCAAAACTAATAGAAAGGATAACAAGATGAGTAAAATAAGAATGAATACCGAGTTAAGAAACAAACTCTTTAATAAAATAAAACATACTTTTGAGAATGAGGACACACAAGAACGAGAGGCATTTCTTCAAGCAAGAGAAGATGTTGATAGACAATATGAACACGCACATAGACTAGCAGTTGATGTAGTTGAAAGGTCATATCCACCAGAAGATGTTTCTGTTTTAAGAACTTTCAAAAAGAAATATGGAAGTCCTTGTGATGTTGTTGCAAAAGATAAATGCTTTTATTTTTCTCATAACGAAGATGTTACCGAAGATAATGAGATTGAAGAAGTTAAATCTCATTTTGATTTTGGTTTGTTTGGCAATCTAAATGGTAGTGAGTATTCAAGTGATGAGGGCAAAAAGTTTGCAGTTGCATACTACCGAGAAGAACTTAAAGCAAAAGATTGCAACCCAGATATCTATGCACAACAAAATGAAAACAAAGATAATCCACATAAGACTAAACACGTTGACGAGTGTATGAAAGCACTAGGTCAAAGTGGTAGTAGTTATCATTCTAACGACAATGAAATTGGTATGGCAAAAGATTTTAATGCGCCATACTATCTTGATGTAATTGGAACATCTTATTGTAGATCACGTGCCATTGCTTGTACTAAAAATGAGTACGAGCAATTTGAAACTTGGCGAATTGCAAAAGGTAATCTAGTATCTAAACACCAAACTTGGATTGATACAATTCAAAAACAATGCGATCAGTTAAAGATTGGCTTGAAAGCATACAGGTATTTGAGTGAGGGTATTGAACTTGCTACTGAACTTGGAATACAAGTTGATGAGGCAGAATTAATTAGAACTAACTCAACAGGATTGACAATCTACAATCCTAGTAATTTGGCTAGTATGATTAAAGGTATGAAAAACAAACAATCATCTAATACAAGAGAGGCGAAAATATTGGCAAGAAAACAATATGAAGAAAGTTTAAATTAGTTGTTGATTAATGTATGGGATAGTATAATATCCCATACATAACAAAAGAAAGGATAATTATGAAACTAGAAATAAACGATACATTTACGATTGGCTACTTTGCCAAGAAACATAACAAGAGAATATTTAGAAAGGGCAAGTGGACAGAACTTTCTAGAGAGTGGGTAAGTAAAGGTGGCGAAAAACTTTTAACTTATTATGATATAGCCAACGAGGGTTATAGAACAGCGAAAGGTCAATACACATTGATTGCAGTTGGGGGTAGTGAATAATGCCAAACAAACATTTTTGCCAAGGACCTAACTGTCATACCTATCCGACAACAGATAGGTTTCTAAAATCTAGAGGTGTGGTCCGAGGTCGTTATGCTTATGCTAACTTAGATGATAATAGGGATTATTCTTATTGGAACTCAGACAAATACTTTTGTAGTCAAGGTTGTAAGCTTAGTTGGTTGTCAGTTAATATGGATAACATTGAACAAGGCAGACCGATTGAGTTTATCAGACACAGACGAGAGAGTGGTGGTTATGAAAAAAGAACTACTGAACACGAGGGGTGGAATGGTCAGACTTATAAAAGTAATTCAATTACTAGGGTTGACACTAGCATTGATTAGTATAATATCCCATACATAAACAAGAAAGGATAATATGACAAAAGTAAATACAACAGCAGAACAATTCAAACTAATCACAGACAAAAAAGATGAGCCAGATTATAAGGCAGTATCTAAGTTTGTTGGTGGTATGGTTGAGGTTGTGCAGTTTCCTAATGGAGATTTATTATTACTCAATGAAGAGGGTAAGTTAATGGGACTACCATTAAATCCAGAGGCAACTGCATTATGGAGAACACACTTCACAAAAGAAACACACGCATTCGGATACGATGACTTCGTTGTCGGACCGGCAATGGTTATACAAAAAGACGCCCTTAATACTTGGGCAAACTAATCACACAACATAACAGTTAACATTGGACCCCAAAAAATAGGGGTCCAATCCCATTTGGGATAATGCTTGTTAACACTGGGCCCACCCACCCGCCTGTAAAAGGGGTCCCAAAGTTTTTACCTTTACGGTTTGATTTAGACATAGATATGCTATAAAAACCAAATGACAACTAAACAGAAGTGAAAAAAATTCTGCAAAAAATTATATGAAACAAGAAATCATTGACAAACTGCCACCTGACGCGCAGAAAGAATTTCTAAAGCTAGCAATGAAGCTAGACGAAAAAACCAAACAAGAAAAAGTCTACAATGATTTTTTAACTTTTGTAAAACACTGCTGGCCTGAATTCATTGAAGGCAGACATCACAAAGAAATTGCAGATAAATTTAATGACATTGCAAATGGTAAAATAAAAAGACTTATAATTAATATGCCACCTAGGCATACTAAGTCTGAGTTTGCATCTTTCTTACTTCCTGCTTGGATGGTAGGACGTAGACCTAATTTAAAAATCATACAATCCACGCACACCACGGAGCTCGCTATACGATTCGGTCGTAAGGCTAAAACACTTATGGACGATCCGGTGTACAAGGAAGTCTTTAAGACAAGACTACGAGAGGACAGCCAAGCAGCTGGTAAATGGGAAACCGAACAAGGCGGTGAATACTACGCAGCCGGTGTTGGTTCAGCGATCACGGGCCGTGGTGCGGATTTATTGATTATTGATGATCCACACTCGGAGCAAGACGCATTGAATGTGACAGCATTAGAGCGTGCGTATGACTGGTATACATCAGGACCACGTCAGCGTTTACAACCAGGTGGAGCGATCGTAGTTGTAATGACTAGATGGAATATGAAAGATCTAACTGGAATGTTGTTAAAGAACCAAAAAGAATTGAAATCAGATCAATGGCACCTTATTGAATTTCCAGCAATTCTACCATCAAAGAAACCTGTGTGGCCAGAGTATTGGAACATCGATGAACTAGAAGGTGTCAAAGCTTCTATTTCTGTTGGTAAGTGGAACGCGCAGTGGATGCAAAATCCTACAGCTGAAGAAGGATCACTAATTAAACGTGAGTGGTGGAAAGTTTGGGATAAAGGATATATCCCACCATTGCAACATATCATTCAAAGTTATGATACAGCCTTTCTTAAAAAAGAAACTGCTGACTATTCTGCTATTACTACCTGGGGTGTATTCTATCCTGATGACGATTCACCTGCTAATCTGATATTATTAGATGCATTTAAGGAACGACTTGAGTTTCCAGAACTTCGTAAAGAAGCACTAGAACAATATAGATACTGGCAACCTGAAACAGTTTTAATAGAGTCTAAGGCATCTGGAATGCCATTAACATTTGAATTGCGTAAAATGGGTATTCCTGTTATAAACTACACACCTAGTAAAGGTAACGACAAACACGCTAGAGTAAACGCTGTGTCTCCGATTTTCGAGTCGGGACAAATTTGGGCGCCTGACGAAAAATTCGCAGAAGAGGTTATTGAAGAATGTGCATCATTTCCGTATGGGGATAATGACGATTTGGTGGACAGTACAACACAAGCGATAATGCGCTTCAGACAGGGAGGTTTTATTGGACACCCTGAAGACGAAAAAGATGAAGCATTGCCGCGAACAGAGAGAACGTATTACTAATGGCGACAAAACAATTATTTCAGATTCTATTAAAAAATAGAGATGGTATTAAACAAGGTATCACTAAAGTTCAAGACATAGTCACAGAATATTTATCAACGACTGGAGCAAGAGCTATTTCTCCAGACGAAAGATTTACAATTAACAAAGAGTTTTCAGAACTTGCACCAAGCAATGTAGTAAATGATATTTTTGGAGACTTTCAAGGACTGCAAGATGATGCAGCAGATGCTGTAATGGATACACCTTTTACAAATAAAGTAAGAGAGCAAAACCCTAATGTAGAAATAAGAGGTAACGAAACTTTTGGTGAGTTAACAGAGAAGTTAGGAAAACCAAAAGACCAAGGCCTCGGTTCGCTATACCCTAAAGGTAAACCGGGTGAGATCTTTGATATACAAAATGATAAAAGAATGGAAGTTGCAGAGTTTATGAAAGAGATGCGTAAAGCTGGAATTCAAAATGAAGATGTAATGAACACTGCAAAAATTACAGACGTTGCAGAAGGAAAACGAGCCGCGACTACTTTAGCGCGAGCCGCGGATATGGGAGCGGATACAAAAATTAAACAAGAGATATTATCTGAACTAGATGAACAAGTAATGGACAAAGGACCGCGATTCTTTCAAGAAGAATTTATGGGTTACGACTCAATGGGTAATCTGTTAGAAAATATTACAACGACAGTTAACAATGGAATCTACGATGACCTAATCGAACAAGGTGTACCAGAAGATAAGGTGTCATCTATATTTCAATACATCGCAAGTGTTAGAAATAATATGAAGTATGATCCTAAAGCTGTGTTACGTAAGATAGCAGATGATGTTGAGATGGAAGACATTAAGTATGACACAACTTTTTGGGATAACTACATCGATGAAATTTTAACAAGAATACAAAAACCCGCACCGAGATTCGCGGACGGTGGATTAGTGTAATGGCTACAGACGCAGATTTAATTGCAAAATACAGACAGTATAATCCAAACTATGATAGATATACTGATGAAGAAATAACTCAAATAGGTTTACCAGGTTTTGAACAACCAATGGGAATTAATACAGTTCCTAATCAATTTACATATCGTAATCAATTTATGAACGATATGAGAAATTTACCAAGAGATATTACAACTAGTTTAGGTCAAACTAAAGATGCACTTGTTGAAGATTTTAGTGGACTACAAAATATAATAGGATCAGGTGTTGATAGAATGCAACAAGGTTTTAATACAGCTAAAGAAGGAATAATGAATTCAAGTGCAATGGATTTTTTTAGAAGCCTACCTACACCAGGAAATTTACTTTTAAATCTTGCAGCTACAAGAAATCCTCTTAATCCTAGATCTTCTAACTATAATCCAACACTTCAAGGTCAAATAGATTATATGAAAGATAAAGGAATGTATGGTACAAATCCAAATAGTGGTTTAGGTCAAATTACAGGTGGAAGACTTACTGGTAAAAAATTGGTATCTGGTTTTGGATCAAATGATTTAGGAGAAATGTATAGTAAAGATTTATCTAAATTACAAGGTTACTTATCAACAATGCCTCAAAGGTTTTCTAGATTAAGAAAAAATAATCCAGCTTCTTACCAAAATAAAATAGATAATTTAAATGCAAAAATAAAACAAAATAAAATTGAAGCGCAAGCAGCACAGGCAGCAAGAGAAGCTGCAACGGCGGCTAGAGCAATGGCACGAAATCCACAAGTATATAGAGATGCCGGTATAACTTCAGGAGGTTTTGCTTCTCAAAATACAGGCACTAATTCAAATTTTTCTAATAGAACTGGCAGAGGAAGAACCGGATATTCAGAAGGTGGCCTCGCTTCAATGTTCACTAGGAGGGGATAATGTTTAGAGGAGAACAAAGTTTTACCAAATCTCAAATTAAAGAAATAAAAAAATTATATCTAGCAGGAGAAGGTTATCCAAGAATTGCAAAAAAATATAAAGTTGGTAAAACTACTGTTGAAGGATTAATTCTTGATCTAAAAGCTGGAAAAGTTCCATTTGAAAAAATAACATCAGAAGAAGCTAAAATTAGAAATGAAAAATTTACTCAAGGTATTCCGTCTAAAGGTGCAGATCCAGAAGGTCTAAAAAAATGGGCAACAGATTTCGATGGTAAAACAAGACCTAACTTATCTGCTATTGCAAAACAATTTGGTTATAAAGATAAAAGCGCTACTGTCACGGCATTAAATAATGCAAAAAGACAAGATGTCTTAAAGTTACCACAACCCAAAAGTAAAGAACTTATACAAAAAGAAAAAATTGCTTCTAAAAATATAAATTATTTAAATGATGATGATTTTAAAAAATTATCTAAAGAATTTAGTCCAGATACTTATGATAAATATGTAACCGGCAGTGATAAAGAGTTTGCTGATTTTTTAAATGAAAAAGGACATAAGGCCTATGGTAATAAAATTTTTACAAATGAAAATGTAAGTTCTCGAAGAGCAAGATTAAAAATACCTAACACTAACATTACAACAAGAGGTAAAATATTTGACGAAGATTTTATTTTACAAGAAGTAGAAAGAATGTTTTTAAATGTCGATGTTAAAAATACACCAATGGATAAAATAAGAACAGCTGTCTATGGTGCTAGAGCTTTAGAAAAAAATTATACAGATGATGAAAAAAGAAAACTATATATTAGTAGAAATAAAATAAAAAATAATAAAGGTAAGAAAAGATTCTTTACAAGGATACCAGTTGAAAAAACTTCTAAAGGAATGTTTTGGCAAGATCTTGTTGAAAATGCTTTAAGACATCAAACTTTTTTAAAAGGTAGAAAAGGTACTGGTTTAAAAGAATCACATATTAAATTTTTAAATCCCGAAGAAGCAAGATCTTCTAGTGTTAGTGCAGGCAAAGAAGTTAAGTTAATAGATACTAATGTAATAGATCCTAAAACAGGAAAACCTAAAATACTAACTTATGATAATTTTTTAAAACACGCAGACGACAATGTAAAACTTTATGGAATGAACTCTAAAGATATTTTAGCAGAGTATGAAAAGAAAAGATTTATTCAAACAGATCCAGAGTTAAGAGATATATTAAATAAAAAAACATCTTCAAGATACAATTCTACGTCAGTTAGTAGTAGAGCTGTTTTTTCTCCTACGCATATTCATCATACTGCAGGACGAGGTAAAAATGTTTTTAATGTTCAACTAGGTATTGGAATTGAAAATATGAAAGAAAATGCATTTAATTCTGTATTCAGAAAAGAATTTAAAGCAGCTAAAACTTTAACAGACAAAAAAATTGCTTTAAAAAAATATATAGAAAGTGTTCCTAAAAATTTAGAAATAAGACCTAATCTTAAACCATATGGTACAAGAGAATCGTTTGAAGAAATGTTAAATAGAATTGCAAATTCAGAAACTACTTTTGATAGAGCAGCAGTGCCAAGAGATAAAATAACTTTTACAGATGAACAATTAAAAGGTATTAGAGCATTTGCATCAAAACCAGGTGGTAGAAATTTATTAAAACAAGCTTTTACAAAAGGAGGTGTTCCAGCAATACTTGCTATAATAGGTGGTGCTGTTTTATTTCCTTCAATAGGTAAAGCAGCAACAAAAGAAAAACCAGAACCATTACAATATAATAAAGAAATAGGAGCCGTTGTAAATACAAACACAGATCAAAAAGCAGATCAAAACCAAATCTTACAATATGTCAAAGACAATCCATTAAAAGTTACAGCAGGAACATCTTTAGGTTTTGCTGCACAAGAAGTACCTGGAGCATATAAAACAGCTAGAGGAGTTGGAGCAACAGGACCCTTACCAAAAGGTAAAGGTAGAATTAGATCAGCACTTGGAATTAGTGGTGCTATAAGACCGGTGCTTACAACTTTTGGAACGCCATTACTTACAGGTTTATATGAAGGAGCGATCGGTGCTAAAAGATTAGAAGAAGGCGAAACGATGACAGATATTTTAACAGATCCGGTTGGACCTGTGTTAGGTTTAAGTTTAATGGAACCATTAACTAAAATGTCTGGTGCAGTAAGGTCTGCACAACCAACTGGTATTATGGGCGGAATAAAACAAGCTTTAAATTTAAGAGATTTTTCAAATGTAGGTACAGCTAGACCTGGACTAACAAGTAAAATTTTAAGAATGGGATTAAGTCCAAAAGTAATTGCTGGAGTAAGTAGAGGAGGATTATACGGTCTTTTAGCGGCCGGTGCTTTATCTGCTGGAAAATTTGGATTAGACCAATATGATAAATACCAAAATCAAGAGGGTATGATATACAACTTATTTAATGATTAATTATGGATAGACGAAGTTTTATAAAAGGATTAATTGCTTTAGCAAGTGCACCCGCTATTGGTAAATATGTAAACATATTTAAAACCGAAGGCGCGCGTGAAGGTATTGAGCAAGTTGCAAGTCAAGGTGTAGACTTTTTTAATATGGTAATTAAGAAAGTTATGGATGAAGGAACTTTAGTTAAAGAACAAGATAGAACATCTGTATATAAACATCCTGATAGACCAGACATAATGGTTGAAATTGATCAAGGCACAGGAAGTAGTTCTGTATATTTTGATACAGATCAAGGATCAAAGGCTGCTGCAGAAATTACAAAAACTATGGATGAAACTACTAAAGGTAAAACTGTAGAAGAACTTATGGAATCTGAAGAAGTTTATAAAATGGGTGGTGACGAATATTACAAAGATGTAGAAGAAGGAATTACAGGTGGTATTACAAACCTTGAAGAATTTCTTAAAATGAAAAAAGGTTTTGCAGCAGGTGGTAGAGTTGGAATGGTTAGAGGCGGTGTACCAAAAGGTCTGTCCGCAGCACTGCGTGCTATTATGGAAAAATACGGAAAAGACTCTATTAAAGTATTAGAAAACGAACCAGATTTTGGTATGAATATTTTAAATGATTACAATATAGCAAGACCGGAATCAGCAGTAATAAGAGATAAAATGAAAAACTTTGGTAAACCTGGTAAGTTTAATGAAGACGGTAGTATTGATTATGATTATTACGCAGAAATATTAAATGATTCTGAAAATACTTTTGTATATGGAGATGAATCTATTGAATCATTAGAAGCAATGGCAAAAGAAAGATTAGATGAAATAGCTGAATATAAAGCAATGTATGATAGGGGAGAATTAGATAAGTACGCACCCTCAAAATTAGACAATGTAAACGACGATCAAATTGCAGCAGCGGTGGATGATATATTTCCAACAGGAGATATTAAATATGATGCTGAAATGGCAGCAGAAGCTTTAGTAGAAAATAACCCACAAATATTTGGAGATGTACTTTACGAAGATCTTCCAGATAAATTAAGATCAGATATCTATGGAGCAGTATTAGAAGTATTATCTGGTAACTCAGCTAAAATGAGAGAATTAAAAAAATTATCTAAACCTACTAATACTTTAGCATCTATGAAAGCTGGCAAAGGAATTGATATGTCTGATCCAAATATAGCAGATGAGTTTACAAGATTTATGAAAGAAACAGATCCTAAAGGATATGAAGATTTAGAACAAAAAGTAGAGCTTTCTAATTTTAAAACTAAAGGAAGAAAAAAGAATGCTGACGGTGGTATCATCGATTTGACAGCAATGAAAATACCTGATAACAGCAAGTCAGGTGTTGAATCATTATTTAAAAGAAGGTAGAATAGCCAAATGGCAACTATAGATAAACCATTACCCAATGTAGACGAAAACAATAAACCTCAAGCAGAGGATATTGAAATTGAAAGCGTAAAATCAGCGGAAGTAATTGATACTCCAACAGGACCTGTTGAAGTAGATATGACTGAAGATGGTGGAGCAGAAGTTTCGTTTAATCCTAGCACTTCAGAAATAGATCCTAATCAAGACCATTTTGCAAACCTTGCAGAAACTATGGAAGATGGAGACTTAGATTCTTTAGGAAATAAAATGATTGATCAATACAACGAGTACAGAGAATCTCGTGGTGATTGGGAAGATACTTACAAAAACGGTTTAGAACTTTTAGGTTTTAAATACGAAAGAAGAACAGAACCTTTCAAAGGTGCATCCGGTGTTAACCACCCTGTACTTGCTGAATCGGTTACACAGTTTCAAGCGCAAGCTTACAAAGAATTATTACCATCAGATGGTCCGGTTAGAACTCAAATTATGGGCAATGTTGATGTCCCTAAAGAAGAGCAAGCTAAACGTGTCAAAGATTTTATGAATTATCAAATAATGGATCAGATGAAAGAGTATGAACCAGAGTTTGATCAAATGTTATTCTACCTCCCTCTTAGCGGTTCTACTTTTAAGAAAATCTATTATGATGATCTACTAGGTAGAGCCGTTTCAAAATTTGTACCTGCAGATGATTTGATTGTACCTTACTCTGCAAACTCATTAGAAGATGCAGAAGCAATTATTCACGTAATTAAAATTTCAGAAAACGAATTAAGAAAACAACAAGTAAATGGTTTTTACAGAGACATAGAATTAGGAGATCCACCTGTTACAGAAAATCAACTTGAAGATAAAAAATTAGAGCTTGAAGGAATTCAAAAAGATGGCCAAGAAGATCAATACACTTTATATGAAGTGCACACTAACCTAGACTTAGAAGGTTACGAAGATGTTGGAGAAGATGGTGAGCCTACAGGAATTAAACTTCCATATGTTGTAACTGTTGCACAAGCAAATAGTAAAGTTTTATCTATTAGACGTAACTACAAAGCAGAAGATCCTAGAAAAAACAAAATTAATTATTTTGTACAATTTAAATTTTTACCTGGAACTGGTTTTTATGGTTTTGGTTTAATTCATATGATTGGTGGTTTAACTAGAACTGCAACAGCTGCGTTAAGACAACTTCTTGATGCAGGAACTTTAGCAAACTTACCAGCTGGTTTTAAATCACGTGGTATTAGAGTTAGAGACGATGCACAACCATTACAACCTGGTGAGTTTAGAGATGTAGATGCACCTGGTGGAAATATTAAAGATCAGTTTATGACTTTACCTTTCAAAGGTCCTGATGCAACACTATTACAATTAATGGGTGTTGTAGTTTCTGCAGGTCAAAGATTTGCAGCAATTTCCGATATGCAAGTTGGTGATATGAATCAACAAGCCGCGGTTGGTACTACAGTTGCACTTCTTGAGCGTGGTTCAAGAGTTATGTCTGCAATTCACAAAAGATTGTATGTAGGTTTAAAAGAAGAATTTAAATTATTAGCAGAAGTATTTAAAACATACTTACCACCGGTTTATCCTTACGATGTACCGGGTGCAAGACGAGAAATTAAAGTACAAGACTTTGATGATAGAATAGATATATTACCTGTAGCAGATCCAAACATCTTCTCACAGACGCAAAGAATATCTATTGCACAAAGTCAATTACAACTAGCGCAATCAAATCCTCAAATGCATAATATGTACCAAGCGTACAGATCTATGTATGATGCGCTGGGTGTGAAAAATGTTAATGCAATATTACCTCCACCGGCACAACCAATGCCGATGGACCCTGCATTAGAACATATTTTAGCAATGTCACAAAAACCATTTCAAGCTTTTCCTGGTCAAGACCACAAAGCTCACATTGATGCTCACTTAAACTTTATGAGATTAAATATGGTGCAAAATAATCCTATGGTTATGGCTACAATGCAAAAAAATATACTAGAACACATTAGTTTAATGGCTCAAGAACAAGTTCAAATAGAATTTGTAGAAGAATTACAAGAATTACAAATGATTCAACAACAAATGCAACAAATGGGAGCACAAAATCCTGCTATGGCACAAGGTATGATGCAAAATCCACAGATGATGCAACAACAACAACGGGTTCAACAGATAACAAACGCTATTGAAGCTAGAAAAGCGCAACTAATTGCTGAAATGCAAGAAGATTACGCTAAAGAAGAAGAAAAAATTACTGGTGAGTTCGCTGGAGACCCATTATTGAAAATTAAATCAAGAGAAGTTGACCTAAAAGCAATGGAAAACGAAAGAAAAGAAGAAGAAGGTCAAGAAAGACTTAATCTTGATAAAATGAAGGCTATGATGAACGATCAACAGCACGATGAGAAGCTAGAACAGAATCAAGAACTAGCTGAAATGAGAGCAAACGTATCATTGACTAAACAAGAGATGGCTGATGCAAGTAAGCGTCACGATTTCGGTAGAAATTTTAAAAAAAACTAGATATAAACAAATTAAGGAGAAAACTATGATCAAAAAAGCAAAAGACCCTAAAGCTGTTCCAGAATTAGGTGTTGGTAAAGATGGTTACAAAACAGGTGGCGTAAAAATTGAAGCTACAGATCCTTTTGAAACTCAAACAGTAACTGTTAGAGGAACAAGAAGAATGAGAGCTGATAAAAAACCTGTTCAAGCTAAATGGTACTAGGTTATGTGGTTATCGGCAATTAAATTAGCCGTTTCTGCTGGTAGTAAAATTTATGCTAACAAGCAGAGAACGAAGATGGCTATGTCAGATGCACAGCTTATGCACGCATCTCGTATGGCCGAAGGTAAGGAAGCTTACCAAGGTAAATTGTTAGAGGCTAGGCAATCTGACTGGAAGGACGAGGCAGTTTTATTAATTCTCTCGGCGCCAATCGCGATTTTGGCCTGGGCAGTTGTAAGCGACGATCCATCAGCTATGGACAAAGTGAACGTGTTCTTTGAACACTTCGCGGCACTCCCAAGCTGGTTTACAAATTTGTGGATCCTTGTCGTTGCGAGCATTTATGGTATAAAAGGAACACAAATATTTAGAAACAACGGAGGAAAAAAATAATGGCAAATCCAAGATACAACACTCAAGTTGCTCAACCAAGAGGAATGAAAATGGGTGGCAGAGTAAAAAAAATGGGCGGTGGAATGTCTACTGCTAGAAAAGATATGGCTTCAGGATACTACAAAGATGATATGGGTATGGGTGGTGGAGCAATGTATAAAAAAGGTGGTTCTGTTAAAAAGAAAAAACAGGGATACAAAGATAGAAAAGACGAATCTATTGCTATGAGAATTAGAAAAAAAAGAACTAAGAAGCAATTAAAATCTTCTGCT
>Ga0209632_10003141_pt1 | contig 15423 bp, 14 predicted proteins | sample COG_10_FD_184754 | JGI IMG/M metagenome (GOLD analysis project Ga0209632, IMG submission 184754) | Pelagic Microbial community sample from North Sea - COGITO 998_met_10 (SPAdes) (version 2) | ecosystem: Environmental > Aquatic > Marine > Neritic zone/Coastal water | place: Helgoland, sampling... | reverse complement strand
AAAAATCTACTCTTGCAATTGAATTATGTCCTAAATTTTCTGAAATTTTATTCTCTGAAATATTGTTAGAATTTTCTAAAATATTATTTGGATTTTCTAAAATTTTATTAAGAGCCAAATTTATTTTACTGATATCATTTTTTAATTCTCTATTTTCTTTTACGCTCAATTCTATAAACTTTTGTTGCTCATCTAATCTCTTTTCTAATAGTTTAGAATTAGAAAATGTTTGATTGGATTGAAATATTTTTTCTAAAATTTTTGTAACAGAGTTTTTAATCATTTTAATGATAGTTAAAAAATTATGTTTAATTTTTAAGTTGTTATCTAAAAATACTAATATTTTTTCTATAAAGTTAAAAGTACTATCTATAAATAAATCGAACTGATTTTTTTCGAAAATCAAAAAATCATCTTTTTGAAGAATATTAGACCTAAAATTTGAAATTTTAGCTTCTAAAGCTTTACTATCAGTAAGAATATTTCTTATAGAATTATCAAAGTTCATAAATACAACTACAGGTTTATTTGTTTATTATGGAATGTCTAGTTTAAAAAAATTGCTAATTGACTCATCTTTTGGGTACAAAATATTAAATAATATCTATCTAAACTTTTTAAGACCAGTGATTTGTAAAAAGAATAAAAAAAGAAATAAAAAATTTGTTGAAAAATAACGCCAAAATAATCTTCTAGGTTCAGTAATTAATCTTATCAACCATGCTAAACCCAAGTATTCAAAAAGTTTATTGGGCAAAATTTTATTACCTGAGAAAAAATCGGCGACAGCACCTATACCAATCATAGTGCATTTCAATTTACTCTTATGTTCGTGCATCCATAATTCCTGTTTTGGGCACCCCAAACAAACAAATAGAATATCAACTTTTGATTTATTGATATCATTAATAATTTTATGATCTTCTTTTTTACTGAGTCTTTTAAAGGGTGGTGAGAATTTATAACTGATATTTATATTTTTATATTTTTTTTTTAATTTTTTATGAATAATATTTAAATTTTTTTCAGTAGTGCCATAGAAACCTATTTTTATAAATTGTTTATTTGCCATTGAAACTATTTTTTCAGTAATATGATAACCTGGCAAATGTTGAGCATTACTTGATCTTAAAAGTTTTAAAGCCCAAAATATAGGCCTTCCATCTGCAACTGCTAAATCTGCAGAATTATGTGCTTTTTTAAATTTATTATTCCAAAAACTTTCAATACAACTATGTACATTTGAGACACAAACATAATGAGGTATTCTTTTTTGTCTCCATTTTGATATGTTAATTAATAACTCATTTAAAGTTATTGAATTAATAAAATAATTTATTATTTTAACTTTTTTTTTTATTATTAATTGCATCTTTATATATAGTTATAAGTTGATTATAATTAGAGTTAGTGGAATATTTTTTATTAAATTCTTTTTTTGCATTATGTGCAATTTTATCGCATTTATCAGGATTTTTTAAAATCCATTTAACTTTGCGTATCAAATCTTTTTGATCTCCTGGATTAAATAACAAACCATTATATTTGTCTTTGATAATAGATTTAATACTTCCTATATTTGAAGCAAGCACTAGAGTTCCTTCGTTAAATGCTTCAACTATTGTTGTGCCAAATGTTTCGTAGCATTCTGAGGGATAAATTAGAAACTTTGATTTATTTATATGCTTATTAACTTTAAATCTTGATAAAGACCTGTGATATTTAATATTTAATTGTTTCTTATTAAGTTTATTAAATAAAGGTCCGTCTCCTAAAATATCTATATTTATCTTCACTTGCTGCCAAGAATTAATTAAGGTCAAAATTCCTTTTTCTTTACTTAAGCGTGATGCAAAAATTGCATTTTTCTTATGTTTAATACTTTTAATCTTATTTAAAGAATTTTGAACAAAATTTGGTTTAATAGCTAGCTTATTTTTTTTAACTCCATGTTTTAAAAAAGTTTTTTTTGTAAATTCTGTATGAGTAATAAATTTATTTATTTTATCTAAATATTGATTGTTCTTATTAAATAATTTTGAAATAATTAAAGTTAAGATTTTAGAGTTTTTAAACAAACCATATTTATGAAATTCCTTATCAAATAAGGAGATTTTATCAAAAATTATCCTAAAATTATGTAAAGATAGAACAACGGGAACATTAATATCATCTAAATATTTAAAAATTGAATAAGTCCAAAGTGGGAATGTATTGTGTACATGCACAATATCTGGTTTGCCATATTTGGATATATGTTTTTTTAATAAATTAACTGACTTATTTGAATATGATAAATTCATTAAAACACTTATTTTTTTGAAAAAATTATTTAACTCAATTTTATTATTTCTAATAATTTGAAAAACTTCATGCTTATTTGATCTTAGTAATAGAGCCTCTTCCTCAACCGCTGTGTCTTCTCCACCAAAAATATTGTATCTGTTATGTATTTGTAAAATTTTCATTACAGAATTTTAATTCCAAATAACCACTTAATTCTATTTGTTAGTGATTTACTAAATATTTTATTTTCAACTTCTTTGTCATAATTACTAAAATTAAACTTATCAAATTTAAATATAAAAGAATTGGTTTTCTTTTTTTTTAATCTATCAAAATGATATTTAATAGGTAGTGTCTTGGTATTCGTTGATTTTACACCAATTCCTATATTGTTTATTAAATTTTGATTTGGAATAATATGATATTTTTTTTTAATAAAATTATAGTAGTTGTAAGTATAAGCCCATGAGCTAATTTTATTATTCATAATTTTTTTAAGTGTAAACCTCCAATAAAATAAAGCTCGATAAGATCCAATTTGACTAATAAATTTATAATTATTTTTATCATGTAGCAATTCTTCATTATTAAAATTTATTTTCAGCCACCTGTCCTGCCAAGTTGCCCAGCCCCAAGAATTAAAATATTTACTCATTAGATAGCTTGATCCTTTATTCTCCCATGAAGAAAAGTGATTAGATCCACAGATAGATGAAATTTTTTTATCTTGTTTATATTTTTTTAACATTTGTTTAATAAAAGAAAAAAATTCTTCAGTAGGAAGACAGTCATCTTCAAGAATAATGGCACGAGGTTGTTTTTTAAATACCTCATTCAAACCAGTAATTATTCTTTTTCTTAACCCTAAATTAATATTCGAATATAGTTTTGTGATAATTTTTCTTTTAAAATGATTTTTAATTAGTGCTCTTGTCTTTTTAACTAAAAATATATCATGTTTATTGTTTGTTTTGGGACCGTCAGAAATGACAAAAACTTTATTAAAATTAAATTTTTTGAGACAAGTCAAAAGTTTACTTGTGTGATGAGGTCTATTATAAACAATCAAAACTATTGGAATATTAATTTTAATCATGCTTACAACTTTTTAAAACAGAATAATTTAGGATACCCTGCTTGATGACCAAATGTTAAGTAAGTCATATTATGTTCTTTACTAAACTCTTCTACAGCCTCATACACACCTTTATTATTACTTAAATTAGATTTTGTATTTAGAAAATCATTTTTTTTAGCTCGGTGATTAAAATCATCACCAATTAATACACCTTCACTTTTTAATTTTGGATAATAATTTCTTAGGTCCTCTAAAACATATTTGTATTCATGGTTTCCATCAATAAAAATAAAATCCAAGGACTCATGTTCAATTTTATTTAAAGTATTTTCGTCATTTGAAAATTTTCTAAAAAAAATAACATTTTTACTTAATTTTTCTAATTTGATTTTTGTTTCATTAAAAATCTCGTCACCATTTTTCATAATTTTATTTGCATCATCAATCTTGTAATCCTCATATGAAATAAATGGATCAATAATAATATATTTTTTAATATTAAAGTTTTTAAAATTACTTTTGCGCTATCACCAAATCTTGTTCCAATTTCAAGAACCGAAATTTCTTTTCTTTTAAATTTTTGAATAAGGAAACGCATCGCCGTACGTATTGATGCCTCTTGTTTAAGATCATTTTTTATTCCAAAAAAAATTATATCTATAATGATAGATAATCGGTTCAAGAATTTTCGAATTATCTGAGAAATAAACTTCATTTTAATTATTTTAATATATATGTTTGTTTAATTTATGTTAAATTAAGTTGTTTATGAAGGTAAAAATTCCTAGGAAAAATATAATAGTTAAAATAATTTTATATTACTTAAAGAAAATAACGAATAATGAAAAGTTTAATTTTGCAATTTATTCAAATGATTACATTGGAAGAAACTTGGTATTTAAAGATTTCTATGAGGAAGAAAATCTTTCTTTATTTCAAAAATTTTTAAAAATTAACAATATTCATATTAAAAATTTTGTTGATATAGGTGCAAACATTGGGAATCATTCAGTTTATTTCTCAAAATTTGTTTGCAATGTTTATGCTTTTGAACCCTCTAGTAAAGCCTTTGAGTTACTAAAGATAAATACAAAAAAAAATAATATAAAAATATATCAAGTTGGAATATCTAACAAAAATTGTACTTCACTATTAGCTGAAAGCAAATTTAATTTAGGTGGATCAAATATTATTAAAAAAATTAAAAAAAATCATACTTTTACTGAAAAAATAAAATTAATAAAATTGGATAATTATAAAAATTTTATCAATAAAAAAATTGATTTAATCAAAATAGATACTGAGGGACATGAGTTAAATGTGTTGAAGGGAACAGAAAAAATTATTGATAAAAATTTACCAATAATAATTCTGGAGCAAAATGCTTATGATGTTAAAAAAAATCAAAGCAAGGTTATAAATTTTTTAGCAAAAAAAAACTATGTATTTTATAATATAAGTTCTACTCTATTTAATTCAAAAATTTTTTTTTTCAAATTATGTTCAATACTTATGCATCTTATTTTTCCTAAAAGTGTAAAATTTGAAAAAATTGATTATAAAAATATGATAAAGAAAGATTACACATTCATTGTGGCTCTTAACCAAAAATTAGAAAATTATATTAAATAATTTTACCAATAACATCCGTCTTCAACTTTAAGATAATTTTTTGGTTTATCAACTTCCATGGGCCTAATCCAACTGTCATTGTAAAATTTACTAATTTTGGGATCTTTGTCCCATCTTTTTCCTTTAATACCAAAGAGAAGTTGCAAACAACCGCCCATGTGAATACCTATTTTACCTAATCTTTTTACGTGTGAGGCCAAAGGTAAACCATAAGCTCCACAACCTATTAATGCTATATCAAAATCTTTTTTTGCAATCTCATCTTTCATATATTCCAATGACTCAAACCAATTCTTAAATCTATTATCCTCACCAGAAAGACTCTGCACAGCTTTGACTGTGTCTAATTCAAATTCAGGTAGTATATCCTCGTTATTAAAAATTTTTTTCCTATTTCTATATTGAGAAATTATGGTTTCAGTAAATGGATGAATAATTAAAATTTTTTTTTTTTTTAATAATTTAGTCCATGGATTATTACTATAATAAGGTTCAAGTTCTTTTAATTTTATTTTCGATTTTATTTTGTAAGCTTCTGAAATAAATTTCTCTTCTATCCTCCAGGAAGCAAGTATATCTGTATCATTCAATGCACTCCTAAAGAGATTAGAAAATTTGATAATATTTTCTTCGTTAACTGGAAAAAAACCAGACCACACAAACATACGTTTAAAAATTATTTTTTTTGTTAAATACTTAAAAACTTTTGGCAAACTAGGATATAAAACAGCTTTTGCTTCAGTGGCACCCAATCTTGCTATCATAAAACATTCTTTATTTTCAATGAAATTTCTAATAATGTTTTGTTTCATTTCTTTTTAATTATTTTTTTCAAGTGTTTAGCTAACCTTATTGATAAAGCAATTATAGTAAAGGATGGGTTTGCATGGCCACCAGTAGGAAATACAGAGGAACCGGTGATATAAATGTTTTTAATTCCAAATATTCTAAGATTTTTATCTACAACACCATTTTTTTTTGTGGCGCCCATTCTTGTTGTACCTAAATGATGAGCATTTGAATTAAATTCTTTAATTTTTTTTATTAATTTTTTTTTTAATATTTTTTTGTTATATTTCTTTTGTAATTTACCAATATTAAATTTATTTATTTTGTTAATCAAATAGTTATGGGATTCTAATATTGTTCTGAAATCTATTGGATTAAATTTTAATTTCAATTTAATTAATTGCTGGTTAAAACCATCTTTTTTTTTATCTAATTTTAGTTGTGAATTATAACAAGGTGTTTGCTCTACTTGGTGATATATTCCAAAATAATCAGAGGAAATTTCTGGTAGAACTGAAGGTAACCTATTCGATGCCATTCTTAAATAAAATATTTTTAATAACTTAGGAAATAAAATTAAAATATAAAATATTATTTTATAAATACTTTTAATTTTTAATATAAAAAATATATTATAATTATTCTGTGAAATACTTTTAAAAACTTGTATTAACTTAAATAATTTTCCAGATTTCCCCATATCATCAGAATTGTTTGTATTAGTAATAAAAAAGACTGAGTTTCCAATGCATTTTTTTTTTTGAAATTTTTCATTTAACCACCATCTGTTTCGAAGGTAGGTACCTTTATAATCTTGAAAATATTTGTAAAAAAAAGATTTCCTATTAAATGGAAAAAAATTTAAAAAAGTTCCTGAATGATGGGCCATATAGAATCTACCCACCAAATCATTGGCATTTCCTAAACCCTTAGGATGAAATTTATTTTTTGAATTAAGCAAAATCCTTGGATTTTCGATACCACCACATGCCAAAACATATTGATTACATTTTACCTTGAAATAGGTATTCAGCGTTCTACATTCTAGATCAACAACTTCAGATTTATTTGCATTTATTTTAAATAAATGAGAATTTTCTATCAATATTATATTTTCTCTATTTTGACTTTTAAAAAAATATTTTTTGAAGTTTAATAATGGGCTCCAGCTTTCTAATTTTGTGGAGCTCAGAAAATCATCATCCATTTTATTTATTATACGTCTAATGAAATTAAATTTAAAATTTGTTTTAACATCATATGGTGTGATCTGTAGGAATTTTGCTGCTAATTTATAATATTTTATTATTTCACTATAATTAATCGGCCATCCACTATTTTTGATCCAACTTCTTTTTTTAAAATCAAGATGATCTAATGGGACACATCTACCACCCCAGTAATTTCCTGACCCACCAAATTCTCTAAATCTATTTTTAATCAATTGTTCATGGTACGAACCATTATTAACAACCCCCTTATAAAGATATTGATTTTTTTTATCAAAATTAAATTTTCCACCTGGTATTAAAATTATTTTGAGATTGGTTTTCTTTAAATTTTCTAAAATACTTAGAGAGGCTGGTCCTGATCCTATTAAGCAAATGTCTCCATAAATTATTTTTTTATAATTAATTTTGTTTATATTTTTTATCATAAAAAAAATTCATCCATATAACTAAAAAGTTCATAAAAATTTTTTTCATATTTTTCATAAACCCCACCTATTAACATTAAATGATTAATATTTTGTGTTCCAACTAAAACACAATCTAATTTATGTTTATATGTGTAATATGCAATTAACACTGCTTGTTGATAATCTTTTTTAATATCAAATTTTTCTAAGATTTTACTAATATTTAATTTTTTTTCTAAACTTTGCTTAACAATTGAGTTTACTATCACTTGATAACCCTTTTTTTTTAAATCATTAAACGTTGTGCTTTTTTTATTAAAAATCATTTTTGTTTGAAAAACATCTAAATTATTTTTTTCAAAACTATATTCAAGTAAATCAATGTTATTTGAAGATATACCCACATACCTTGAAAGACCTTTTTTTTTTATCATGTAGAATGCATCCATAAATTCTTCTTTATATTTTGAAATATCACTGTACTCAAGATCATGAAGAAGATAGGTATCTAAATAATCTGTATTTAGTCTTTTTAAACTTTTTTCAATATTATTGATTATGTATTTTTTTGTAAAATTTTTTTTAATACCGACTCCTTGTAATAATTTTTTACCAAACTGATTTATGGGAGACAAATATCTTGGTACATCTAAATAAGGATAACCTACTTTTGAAATTATAAATAAATCTTTTCTTTTACCTTTGGTAATTTTTCCAATTAATCTTTCCGCATCACCCGAACCATATGTATCAGCAGTGTCTATTGTTCTAATATTGTAATCAATGGCAACATCAAAAAGTTTTTTTGCATTTTTAAAAGATAAAGATTTTCCCAATGACGCAAGTGTACTTGTTCCTAAACCAATTTGTGTAAAGGTATTTTGCATTTAAAATTCTGATGGATTTATTATTCTCATATAATCATTATAAATTTCAGATTTATTAAATTCTAATTGCATTTTATGATAGGCTGCAAATTTAAACCTATCTATCTCTTTCGGATTTTTGATAATTTTTGCTAGTGCGTTGAGACAATCTACTTGACTATCAACAATTAAGCCTGTCTTGTTATGTTCCACAATATCCCTAGAACCTAAAGCAAATTTAGTAGTTATAACTGCCAAACCTGCAGCAGCACCTTCTGCTAAAACAAATCCATAGGGGTCAAATTTGGTTGGCAATATAAGTATATCGTGAGTTTGATAGAGATTTAAAATTTTTTCCTTGGTGAGTTTTGCATCAAAATAATTGACATTAGGTATGTTGGCTCTCATGTCGTTAGTAACCATTGTTAAATTACAATTAGCTTCAAGTTTTTCTAAATTATTTATAATCATATCACCCCCTTTTCTAGTATATTCTCTTCCAATAAAAAGAACATTTGGTTTCGTGGGTGTCTTCCGTGGGAACATTTTAAAATCACTTATTATTATTGGTGCACTAACTTTAAAAAGATTCTCTGAAGGTACTTTATAATATTTATTAAGCATTTCAACTACCGGTTCTGTCCAACAGAGTATTTTAGGAATTCTTTTTAAAAGAAATTTATGAACATAATAGGCAAAATCTTTTTTATTTTTTTTTTTGATTGCAAAGTCAAATAAAGCCCTAGTAGCATCTAGGCACAAAATTGTATTACTAAAATTATAGGAGCCAAAACTGTATATCATTGGACTTAAACCATGAAAAATAACTAGCTCTTTTTTTTTTGTATATTCTCTTATTTTTGCTCTAAGTTTAAATGATGCTAAAAAACGATATCTTTTTTTTCTTATGCTTTCATTAAAAATATTATTATTGTTTTCATTACGATAGGCAAAACTTTCAAAATTAAATTTTTTTTCGAAAATTTTTTGGTAGGAATTTTCTGATGCTTTCATTCCAGCGTCTACAGGAAATGTAATAAATAAGTTTTTTTTCATCAATTTATTTTTTATTATAAAATTTAAAAAAAATTAATCTTACAAATCTATAAAAAAAATAAAATAACCAAAAAAAACCACCATATTTATAGCAAAACCGAAACCAAACTTTAGGTGTTAATGATTTAGGGTTAAAAATATCTTCTGATAATTTTACCTTATTAATACTTTTTGATCTTGTACATGTACCAATATGAAACTTAGTTAAATAAATTTCTATATTTGCTTTTCTAGCTCGTAATGAATAATCAGTATCACCAGCAATATGATGGAAGAATTTGTCAAATTTTCCTATTTTATCATAGGAATAACGTGAAATTAAAACAACATTTCCATTAAATGTATCTATCTTTTGATATTTGCCATTTACATCTACAACCTTATATTTAAAGGGCCTAAATAATTTTTTTTCAAAGATTGCTCCTCCATAGCTTCTCTTTTTTGTTGATGGGTCCCTTAAACTACCAACAGTGATGTTTTTTTTATTATTTGGACTATTTAATAGTTCAAATATTGCATCCTTGTAAAGCTCTACATCATCATTCAACCATAAAAAATAATTAAATTTGATATTAAATTTTAATGCATTTTCCCACGCAACAAACATTCCACCTCCCCAGTATAAATTACCGTCACCCTTTAACAAATGAATAGATGGATAATTATTAGCCACGTACTTAGTTGTACCGTCTACCGAACCATCATCAACTAAAAAAACTTCTAAGTTAACATTTCTTATTTTTCTTTGGCTGAATAGCGCTTTTAAACATTGCTTGGTTTTTTTTAGTCTATTGTGGCAAGTTATTAATACGGCAATTTTAATTTTGTTCATATTTAATTGTTAAAAAAACTTTTAATTTCTTCATCCGATAATTTTCTAAAATTATTAGATATACAAAGACCAATTATTATAAAATTAACAAAATTAGTAATGTTTATTGTTTGTATAACTTCTATAAAAAAAAGTACCCAGTTTAATACTAAAAAAAAACCAAGATTTTTTGAAAGCTTATTTTTGGAGAAATTAATTGCTAGATATGCTGGGTAAATTAATATTAAAAAATATAACATAACACCTAATATTCCTGATTTTAATAATGTATTTAAAAATCCAACCTCACTTGATAAACGTCCCTTTTCTGACAAAATTTGATCTACAAAGTATCGAGTTTGGTAACCAGCACTTGCCCCATCTCCAAAAAATATGTTTGAATTTTTTTCAATTATTGAATTTAAAACATCAACATAAAGGAATGTTCTAGTATTACTTCCAAAACCATAAACAGAATTTTCATAATATAAATTCATTTTATCTGATAAGTGAGTAAAAACATCAAATGAGCCATCTATTCCTAAAAATAATAAATACAAAGGTATTAAAATTATTATTATTGTTAATGTGTTAAGTATGGATTGCTTATATCTAAAGAAAAATAGTAAAAATATTGAAAGATAACATAAAATTATTCTAAGTGAGTTAGTTCTATAATTAAAATCAACAAATAATACTACCAATGAAAGAGTAACAATCAGCACTTGTGTTTTTTTATTTAGGTAGGAAAATGACAAAATAAATATTACTAAAGGAATGGCTAATACAGAAATTATAGAATAGTTGTTATCATAAAAAAAAATAGATAATAATAAAATAATGGGAAATAACTTTTTTATTAAAAAAATAAAAAAATATCTATTTTTTTCAAAATTTATTCCAATAAAAATAGAAAATGACAACATAACATAAGGTACTTGATTTAAAAAAATATATTTATAATCCCAATAACTGGTTGAGTCATACAATCCAATAATGATCACAATTAATGAATACAACCAGTATACTAAAAATATTTTTTTGGAATTACTTGTTATTTTTTCATTCAAGTTGATATTTATTGATTGGAAAAACAAACCAAATAAAATTAAATAAATAAGAAAATAATCAATTATAGCGGGATAATAAGGAATTAGTCCAACTGTATATTTTTGAACTTCAATTAAAGCTAATATTAGAAAAATATATATATAATTAAATCTTAAAAGATTTTGATTACCAATAAGTTCCATTTTCTATGTTATTTGCATTTTTTGGTTTATGCTTATCAGTAGGTTTTACCCAATGTCTATTAAATAAATGATTGTAGTTGTATCCAAATTTTGAATACTTATAATTTTCCCATCTTCTTCCAATAATTCCAAATAAAAGTTGTAATACTCCACCTAAATGAAATGCTTTTTTTCCAATTGATTTTATGTGAGTTGAGAGTGGTAAACCGTAAGCTCCACATGCAACTAATGCAATATCAAAATCAATTTGATCTACTGAGTGCTTCATTTCATCTAAAGCTGCAAACCAAGTGCTAAATATAACTTCTTCACCTTTAAAACTGACTACTGGAGTAAAAGTTTTAAGTTCAAAATCAGGTAAAATTCTATTTTTAAATAAGTCATTCCTTTTTTTATATTGGGTTACAATTAAGTCTGAAAAAGGGTGAATGACTAAAACCTTTTTCCCTTTTAACGCTAATGTCCATGGTTTTGCAGAAAAAAAAGGAGTCAAATATTCTATATCAACTTTTTTTGAATCTTTTATATAATTTTCAAAATAGTGTTCTTGATAAGGATCAATCATATTTACTCCAAGAAGATCAATTTTTGGCAAGTTTTGTAAATAAATATCACTAAATTTTTCAATAGATTCTAAATCATTATGAAAAAAACCAGCATTGCTATACATAAGCTTAAGAATTCCATCTTCAAACCAGTTTGCTGGTGATTTATCTTGAATAAAATCTAAATAATTTATCTTTTTATTTTTATATCCTAGATAATTTCTAACCAAGTTTAATTCATGTCTACCAAACCTTGATATTAAACATCTATCATTATTTAATAGCATTTGTGAAATCTCATTATTCACTAAATCGGGATCTAATATCACTTTATTTTCTTTTAAATAATTTTCCTTATTTTTAACAGGATCATAAAGGAAAGAACGATTTAATTTTCGAGCTGTTCTTAAAATATTTCTAAACATTATGTTCATTAATTATTTTCCAATTTTTATTTTTTGGATAATCATGCCAAAAATTTCTTGGTGAAATTTTTAAACCTTTTGAAATTAAACCTGCCTTATAAGAAAATGAACTTTTACTTGTAATTAAAATATCTGAATAAACAAAATGATTAAAGGTATTTATATCAGATAAATTTTTTACATTATAAACATTTTTATTGTTAAGTAATTCTTCATAATAATTAGTAGATCCATTAGAAAAAATATAAATCATCTTTTTTTTTTTTGATTTAATTTTATTCAAATATTTTATAATAAATTTGTAGTAATTGATTTCTAAAAGTCGCATTTGTCTGTTGTTACGATTTAAAAGTATATCACCTAATCTAATGTGAACAGCAATGTTAATATTGTTGTTTTTATAAATTAAATTTTTTTTTTTTCTACTTCTTAAGAAAAATTTATATTGTAATTGCTTATAAGTTTCGAATTGTTTTTTATAGTTTTGATCATACTCAAGGATAAAAATAGTTTTTTGGTTATCATAAAATCTTATAATCTTTTTTATTAATTTAATTTGATTAGTATCGTTTTCATTAAATCTAGGTAATCTAATTTTTTTATAACCGTTATCTAAAAGAGACTTTATTGTATCTGATGTCTTGTAAAATTTAAAATAATTATTCCATTTTTTATCAGGAAAATCTATATGTGCATGTTTAAGTGAAAATTTTTTAGAAAACCATATTGCTGAATTATAATTACTTAATTGATGTCCAATACCAGCACCTTGATTTGGAAATATACTTAGATAATTTAATTTCTTTGTGCCATTTTTTTTATTAAATAATTTTGAAGAGATATAACTTTTATAACAAAAGAAATAAATTGGTGTGTTAAGTAAAATTTTCAGGTAAATAAAGATTTTTATTCTTAATAAAATTTTATTAATTATTTTGGACATTGTTTTTATCTAAGTCTATAATTTCTTCACAATAATTATGCACTGAACTTCTATGAGAAATAAATATGAATGTTTTATCTTTATAGAATTTATTCAAATTTAACAAAATTGTACTTTCAGTATTTTCATCTAATTCATTTGTCGTTTCGTCAAATAAAACCACTTCAGTGTTTCTATATAATGCTCTTGCTATGGCAATTCTTTTAATTTGTCCTCCAGAAAGTTTTATTCCATCTTTACCTACTTTTTCATCATATTTTAAAGGTAAATTCTCTATAAATTTATTTAAAAGTACAATTTGAGATATAATTTTAACTTTCTCTATATCGATATTTTCTTTTTTTAATCCTAGTGCTATATTTTCATAAATTGAAGCATCATGTAAAAAAACTTTCTGCGGTACAATTGAAATATTGGATTGCCATGCTTTTAAATTTTGCACTGTAATATTATTTTTATCAACTAATATTTCTCCTTCAGATGGTTTTAATAATCCAATAATTAAATTACCAAGTGTTGACTTACCTGAGCCTGTTTTACCTTTTATACCTATGTTATTTCCTTTTTTAATTAAAAAACTCAAATTTTTAATTTGTGGGTTTCTTGAATTAAAGTATGAAAAACTTACATTACTAAATTTTATTTCACGTATAAAATTAAATTTGTTTTTTTTTTCATCATAAATATTATTAGTTATTTGATTGTTATTCATGTAGTCAAAAATATCTAAGATTATTGGTTCATTTGCTTTTAAATTCACAAAAGAGTTATAAATTTTGTTAATTAATGGTAGTAGTTTTTGGGAACCCAAAGCTATGACTGCAAGTAAACTTAAATTCTCAACATTTTGTTTTTCATGTGATAAAAAATATAAAATTAAAATTAAAAGAATAATTGAAAAATATTCTAAATAAATTCTTGGTGAATTACCAATAATAAATATTTTTGCTGTATTTTTGGCAAAAGCCTTAGTATTAATAGAAAACTTTGAAATAAAAAATTGCTGTAATTTATTAATCTTAATTTCTTTCGCATAACCGGAGGCATTATCAAAAGACTCTACAATCTCATTTTGTAGTAATGAAATTTTTTGACCTCTTTCATAAACATTTTTATTTTTTGATAAAAAAACAATTATAAAAAAAATAGTTATCGTCAAAAATAAGATTGCGATTAATTTTGTATGAATAGTCAATAAAAAAATCAGTATAAAAACGCTTGTTATTACTGAACTAAAAACTGTTGTTAAGGCATGAATTGCTGATGCAGCATTATTTGTTTTTTGTGTTAACATACTCATGATTTCATTAGTATTTTTATTAATTTGTAATTCATATGGTTTATTTATAAAAATCTTAAAAATTTTTTCTTTTATGTCTGCCTCTACACGTGCTGAAAAATTTATTGATAATGTTAATTCTAATATCTTTAATGCACCACTAAGAATAACAATGACTATAAAAATAATAACTATTGTATTAAGTGGATTATCTGGATTTAATAAATTGGTTATTGATAAAATGATCTCAATAAATTGATTGTTGACTAAGCTATTTGAGTTAGTAAAAATATTTATTAGAGGAATTATCGATGCTAAACTTAATAGCTCAGTGAATGTTAAAACTACTGTTAAAAGCGATAACATTACTAATTGAAATTTTCTTAACTTAGATAAATGCTTATAAATTTTAGAATAATTTATAAATAAGTTAAAAATGTTTTTTTTTTTATTTATCATTATTTTTTATAAAAATTGCCTCTAACTGTAAAATTTTTCCTGATTTTGAATCTGAATAACCTCTTTTTATATCCCATAATTCAAAATTTAAATTAGTAATTATTTTATATAATTCATCAAACAAAACTTGTCCTTTATATAGTTCTTTTAAACTCATCTCTATTTGCAAACCTTTAATCTTATCCATTATATTTATTGAACCATTAATTACTTTATCTTCATAACCTTGGGTATCTACTTTAAGAAAAATATTTTCGTATTTTAAGTTTTTAATAAGATCTAAATTATCTAATTTTTTGATATTAATCTTTTGTTTTGATAAATAAATAGAATCTGGTGCTGAATTAGAATGGATTGAAGAC
>Ga0209632_10003140_pt1 | contig 15423 bp, 19 predicted proteins | sample COG_10_FD_184754 | JGI IMG/M metagenome (GOLD analysis project Ga0209632, IMG submission 184754) | Pelagic Microbial community sample from North Sea - COGITO 998_met_10 (SPAdes) (version 2) | ecosystem: Environmental > Aquatic > Marine > Neritic zone/Coastal water | place: Helgoland, sampling... | reverse complement strand
GTAATAACAAAAAATGTACAGGGGTAATGTATGACATTGCGCGAAGATCTAAAAAACCCAAACTCCCATGCTCGTAGCCTAACAAAAGCATTCACTTGGCGTGTCACTGCGACTTTAACAACAGCCCTTATTGCCTATATCGTGACCGGCGAGCTTTCTATGGCTGCAATGATTGGAGGTATAGAGTTCGTCGTAAAGTTTTTCATTTATTACGGCCACGAACGGGTTTGGAATTTGATTCAATAAGCTTAGTTATCGATAAGGGCTTTTATCGCGCTTCAAGTGATGCTGCGTGTTTACACAATCACTCGCCGAAGCCATTGAGCAAGGTCAGTCTCATCAAGCTTGGACTGAGACAGTAACACTATTTTTTGCCCCACCTCCTCAACATCCCAAACCGTATGGATTCCATTTAAATCGAGAATGAGGTCCATCACCTGAAATGCCGTTCGTTTATTCCCATCATTAAAGCAATGAGCCTGAGAAACAGCCACTGCGTAAGACGCTGCCAGTGAATAAATATCTTCTATTAGGCCATAATTGAGTCGGTTTTCCACTCTTGACAGCGCGCCCTCAAGTGACTTGTCACCAGCCATTCCTTGAAGCTCATTGGGCTCTAACACCTCATCATGAATCGCAATAATGTGATCAACCGATAGCAGTAAAAAGCTCATTTGTCTTTCAGGTAATCCAGTACCGGCTGAGTGATTGCCTTACGGGACTCAAGGCTGTGTCTTATTTCTTCAATCGATGCTGTGCGATGTTGCTCTTCGGAGATCGCCTCAGCAGGCACAAAATAACCGACGAGGGCTGAGTTTTTTAAGACTGCCACAGGCTCCCCGCCTGATTTTTCTAAAACCTTGTGAGGCTCGCGCATCTCGGTCATAGATGCAATATTTCGGGTCAATAGAGTCGCCATATCAAATCTCCGCTTGGGCAATAGATCTTTTAATGTACATTAAAATGTATATTTAATCCACTATAGACTTTTAGCTTATAACTGCAGCGCTTTGAATACACGACTACTCATAATGAGTCCAGAGCCGCAATATCTTGACCGCCTTTTCCGTCTCTAAAACCTGATAGACAAGCCTATGCTGAATATTAATTCTTCTTGAATAAGCACCGCTCAAATCACCCATCAGCTTTTCGAAAGGCGGCGGAGTTTGCCATGGATCAGACTGAAGAATAGTTAATAATTGCTGCGCTTTAGTTTTTAATCCGGATGATGCTAGTTTTCGTGCATCCTTTTGGGCCTGCTTGGTGTAATAAAGCGTCCACATTACCAATCTAATTCAGTTGCAGCGCTGTCAATGCTCTCCTGCATACCCTCTACAATTGATTCGCGCATCCCTGGCACCGATAAAAGATGCAAGGTTTCGTTGATCGCATTCCAATCATCTTCAGCCAAAAGAACCGCATTGCCACGCTTGCCCGTTATAACCACTGGCTCATGGCTGACTGTCGTATCATCGATCAATTTATACAGGTTGGCTCTCGCCTCAGTAACATTCAGTGTCGTCATAATTAAATCCTCTGAATCTAAAAGTACGCTAATACGTACGTTTAGTCAAGTTTATCTGAGTTATCCTCCACCAAGAGTTGATAAGCTTATTTATCGCATGCCATGATTGGGATTTGGGCTTTGGCTTCGTTTTGTTACTTTTTTAAATCTAGCCTTGGCGGATCGCCCGAGATAAACGAGCGGTGCCATTGCGCTGGTAGCGTATCAGCTTGTGAGTATCCGAAGAGCGGCGGGATACCGGCCCACCCTTTCGCCGCTCCTGCCTTTGCATGCTCGCAAAAAAAGCGGCCATCTCGCGCACATCTTGGGGCTCACTGCCCGACGGACCGAGAAGCTCGCTAAAGATGGGGTTCGAGGCCTTCACATTCGCATCGCGCAAAAACTCATCAACTGGCTCGGGGCTGCTATAGGTATCGTAATAGGCATCCATCACACGTCGATAATTAAGAAGTCCCGCGGCAATATCGGCACAGGCAAAGGTGGAGAACCCCTCCCCCGCGATAAGATCGACAAGCGCCCGGTACTCAATGGACGACTCAAAGTCGGGGGCACTATTTAGGCCATGCTTGCGAGAATTTTGGCTGCTGGCCCTCTTTCCAGCCACTGACCTCGGACCCGTTGATTTAAGTGCATTACTCTGATTTGCAAGGCTCCTACGAGGATTTGTCGTCAAGAGTCACTCCCTTCACAGACTGCTTTGACTCAAGCGCTGCCAGCTCAAGGTCCATGCGCTTAATCAGGCGTGACTTATAGTCTATGGAGTCGATACTCCTTTGAAGGTGCCTAATTGTTTGGTGCTGACGGTGAATCAGATCATCCACCGTCTTAATGTGCTTGGCCGCGTCCTTAAAGGCCCTAACTCGAAGATCGGATAGGGTCAGCTTCGACTCGGCGAGGATTTCATCAATCCACGCCGCTTCGTCCTTGTCCCCGCGGCCATTTAAATAACGCTCAAGTGCCTCAGATACTTTGTGGTTGTCATAAGTATCCCAGTGGTTTCCCGCCTTAGACAAAAGCCTGGCCATCGCCTCATGCAGCAGTAGCTCCTTGTCCACGGTGTGCCTCTTAATCCACCAGAGGCACTCATTGAGCTGGCTGACCAGAGCAACCGCCAAGGGTGAGGGATTGTCTAGCTCGGATAAAAGACCTTGCAAACCAGATTGAAACTCAGCTTCAGATTCATCAGGCAAAAGCTTAGGGCTTGATAGGACGGGTAAAAGAGACTTGGATTTATCTTCAACAGGCATAGCAACATCCACATAAATACCGAAGTGGACATTATAAAGCATAAGCTAAAAGATAAAGCAGATAGAACTTAGTCGTCGCGCTTGATACGCAGGGTCACACCAGGGTTAACCAACGGATCGCCAGTGAATTCAATGCCGGCGGATTCTAAAACCGACTTAACCGCACTAAGAATCCGTGTATTTGCATTAGGTATTCCAGTCTGCGCCTCATATTTCTTAATGGTCGCCGACGATACTCCAGCGCGCTCGGCAAGCTCGACAGCACTCCAGCACAGCATCACGCGACCAGCCTTTATTTGGCATACAGATATCATATTAGTTTACTTTTATATACTATTGGTATATATTTATAGCTTATTAGTTCAGAGATCATACCATGATTGATGATATCTTAGCCAAATTTGATGGCGCCTTTGCTGAAAATACCATAAGAGCCTATAGGTCGGACTTTATTCAATACCAGGCCTGGTGTCTTGAAAATAGCTTAGCACCCATCCCTGCCACAGCAGACACCATGTCAATGTATGTGGACTATCTTAGCGGTAATAATAAAAGCGCCACTATACGGAGGCGAATCAATAGCTTAGGCATGATACTAAAACTCTCCAAAAACTACGACCCCACCAAGCAACCAGAAGTGATACTGGCCCTAAAGCGCATGCACCGCAAAATTGGCCGAGCGCAGGAACAGGCCACACCATTGACCAAAACACTCCTCAACCAACTACTCAATAACTGCGACACAAGCATTATGGGCATAAGAAACCAGGTGCTACTGAGACTAGGCTACGAAACCATGCGCCGCCGATCAGAGCTCTGCGCCTTTAAGTTTGAGGACACCTGTCAAGCACCGAACGGAAAACCGGCTATCCGGCTTAACTTCTCAAAGACAGACCAATTCGGGACTGGAAAGATACTACCGATCAGCCAAGAACTGTTCGACTTATTAGAAAAATGGAGGATTACGATCAGCAATGAAGGCTATATTCTAAGATCAATTAATAGGCATGGGCATTTTGGCAACAACCTGCACCCAGCAAGTATAAGCACCATATTAAAAGGAATACAAAAGGACTTGAGGATGGATTCCGATGAACAGCCGCTCAGCGGCCATTCATTTAGGGTAGGTGCGGCACTTGATCTACTGGAGCAAGGCGAGCCTTTGGAAAAAATTATGCTTAAAGGCGGATGGCAAACAGATTCGACTGCTATGAAATATTTAAGAAACTGGGTTTATTAGCTTGTTTATATGATTCTAATTTATCAATAATCTGACCACTTGCTTTCTAATGCCAGTCATGGCGTTTTGCCATCCAACTTATAATCGAGATATGTGAGGGAAAAGAATACTAAGTTAGGCGCCGTCAATAGACTCACTCTTTTTTTACTTTACGGATGCTGATACAGGCAGTGGATACTTATAAGAAGTAGTGAGACTCAATCCGAGACAGTATTTAGTTTATTCAGCTCGAAGATTCTATACACTCAACCATTTTTCCAATCAAAACATCTGGGCTAAACTTTGCTTGGGCGTATCTTTTATTTTCCTCTCCTATCCGAAAAATTTCCGCAGCATCTAATCGCGAAAATGCGTCTAATTCACTAACTAATTTATCAACTTCGCCATGCCGAACATTTATATTGCCTTTGGTTTTATTAAGGATATCCGAAACATGAGACTCCTCAGGACCTATATACAATATCGGCTTCCCTAAAAACATCGCACCATAAATCTTATTTGGATGAGTATATCCAACTTGACCGTCGCCCATAATTACAACCTGAATGTCTGAGGCAGCTATGGATATATGGAAAGTCGATCTTGGCTGGAAAGGAAACTGTAAAACATTTTTCAACATGTATTTTTCTTTATACTGAGAGACCTGCTCTCGACGAACACCTCCACCTACAAAAGCAAACAGCAGATCAGTATTTTCTCCGAAATTTTTGCAGGCGTCCAGCAAGGTATCCATCGGATGGACATAAGCATGGTTGCCTGAAAACATAACAACTGATTTCTCACCAAATCCACTCTCAACCCTAAACGGGTTATCAAGCCTTTTGCCTTGATATTCGCTCTCACTAACAGGCCATACTGGAATTTCTGATATCCGATTAATATCTCCACCGCGGCTCACCAAGTAACGTGTCATGAAGCGATCGAGAGAGAAAATTCCAGCAGATGACCGTATTGCAAAATTACCCAAGGAAGTAAAAGTTCTGGCAAACAGCGATTTTTCACTGATAACTCCTGAGGCAATGGACAGCTCAGGCTGCAAATCCATTACCCAAAAGTGATATGGCGCCTTCTTTAACTTGGATAACAGTATTCCGACTATGGCCGAAAAAGGGGGTGACGTTGTACCAAGAATACAATCCACTTCTTTTTTAGGGAGTAAAAATGCTGAGACCATTAGCGATAAGTTAAAAGTCAAAAAATTGACCGCCCTTAGAATGAGCGATTTCTTTCCAAATTTAGTCTGCCAAACTCTTTTAATTGTGATATTTCCATCCACCTCAAGACTGTCAAACTTTTCTCCACTATCGTATCCAACACGGCTAGTAATGACGGTAACATGATGCCCCCTATCCACGAGGCGTTTGCATAGGTCTGAAAGATGTTGAGCCACTGAAACCGTGTCAGGAAAATAGACCTGTGTAAGAATAACTATATTCACTTAATCTAAACGTTAGAATTTAATTGATTACGAATCCATGGGTAGGTTTTGGTCATCCCAGCTAGCAGACTGTTCCCAACTTTCCAACCAATTTTTTCTTCAAACAAAGTATTATCAGAATTACGCCCTCTAACACCCACAGGACACTTGAAGCCATATACTCGCTTAAACTCATCCCCCTCCAAATTGCTTATTGCAATATCTTTACCTGATAAATCAATCGCCATCTGAGCTAACTCATTGATAGTTACCATTTCATCGCTTCCAATATTGACAGGCCCCATGAAATCTGAATCCATTAACCTTCGAGTCGCTTCTATACACTCATCAATATATAGAAATGATCGCGTTTGTAATCCGTCGCCCCAGACTTCGATCGAATCACCATCTTGAGCTGCTGCTACCTTGCGACACATCGCAGCGGGTGCTTTTTCCTTTCCGCCCTCCCAAGTACCTTCTGGCCCAAAAATATTGTGGTATCTCGCAACACGGACCGTAAGAGAATGATTTCTCGAAAATGCCATCCAAAGTCTTTCGCTGAATAACTTTTCCCAACCATACTCTGAATCTGGAGCAGCTGGATAAGCAGAATCCTCAGTACAATTCGGGTTGTCTGGATCCGTCTGGTTATACTCAGGATACATGCAAGCAGAGGAGGAGTAAAAAACTCTAGGTACATTGTACTTTACCGCCATCTCTGCCATATTTAGATTTATAATTGCCGAGTTATGCATCACGTTGGCATCATTTTCTCCTGTAAAAATATAGCCAGCCCCACCCATATCCGCTGCGAATTGATAAATTTCATCAATACCCCCACTCGTTACTGAATCGCACACAGAGGAATCACTTAAATCACCAACTATAAATTCATCAGCAATATTCTTCATATCAATAAATTCATGCTCCTTGATATCAACTCCTCTTACCCAATAACCCTCTTCTTTAAGACGTTTTACCATTGCGCCACCAATGAAACCACCCGCGCCACAGACTAAAATTTTCTTCATTACGGTCTCCTATTAAAATTTAACGCTTTCACAATTTTACCAACTAAAATCATTAATTTCTTTCCAAAGAAAGAAAAAAATCTTCAATATCTTTTCATCGCTCGAGCAATCGCAACCTGTTAAATGATCCAATCTCTAGAATATCCTAAGGTAGGTTTTCTAAAATGATTGGAACAAGGGCTTCGGAGAGAAGGCTTGCTCCAAATGAAGATGTCAAGTGATCATCGTCACGATAAATAGGCCTCCCGTTAATAGCAATATTACATCTACCTAGTTGTTGATCACACAGTACTTTAGACGGATTAAATACCTTAATATTTTTATCACTTATCTCTGCCAAAGCTTTTGACATCACGCCATTACGTTTTTGGTAAACTTGCAAGCTTGTAGAGTTTATGCAATCTACTACGTCTCTATTTTTACATTTAGCAAGATAATGAGGTACATTTATCCCAACCTCAGGAATCGTATTGATGACAATAACCTTATATTTTCCAGACAACTCAACGATCTTAGTTTTAATCTGATTAATCACTCTAGATTTTCGTTCTTTGTGATTTAGAACGAAGCTAGTATTGCTCGAATCAAAAACGTCAATCGCCAGTGAGTCCCCGTATTCAACCCAACCCTCCTTATTGTCAAATCTAGAGCCTTCAATATAGGCAGCAAATCTGGAAGATATAATAATTAATTCTGTGTCGACTAGCTCAGCAAACTCTAACATATCATGTACGTAAGAATTACAAGAATTGTAATTAGTATTTAATCGATAAAACCCTTCTAAGCCTATGCAACCAGGGTCATTTACAGCATAAGAGGATACTGAATTTTGAAATAATCCATTTTGGATCTCATAGCTTATGGAGCTCGAATGGCTGTCCCCCACTATCATCACCTTTGCCTTGCTATTAATTAGGAATTGATCACAACCTTTGACGGGGTGCGTAACTCTTTCCCCTCTGAGAGAGCATTTAGAAAGCATGGGATTCTTATCGTTGGTAGACTCAAGAATTTCAAGCGTTCCATCGTCAAATCTTCCAGGGAGACCTTTAGTGGCAATTCCAAGACTGCCGATTAAAATAATGATTAGAGTGGCTGAAAAAGATAAAGAGAAAACCTTCATTCGACTTTTGATCAGTCCGCCTGAACCTCTAAAAGGTCGCTCGATGAATCGCCAGGACAAGTAGGCTATTACTAACACAGACATACACATTACAGACAGCGTCAATGTCGAAACCAGTGGGTCTAATGATGCAAGTCGCCAATATGCGAAAATTGGCTGATGCCATAAATACGCGCTGTAACTTAGAAGGCCAACAAAAACTAATGGTTTAAAACTCAGTAAACTGTACACGAAAGTTGTTTCTCTGGAATACCGGAGTATCACCGCGGTCCCCATAGTAGGCACCAGAAGGTAAATACTTGGCGTAGGAGTTGTTTCATCAAGAATGAATATAGACGCCACAATGAGCGAAAAACCCAGCAAAGTAATAGCTCCATGGGCCTTATGCTCTCTTACTGGTCCTAACAAAGCAACCAAGCCCCCCAAAATAAGCTCCCAAGCCCTTGTGGGTGCTAGGTAGAAATTCGCGCTATGATAGTTTCGCCAACCCCACTCACTTAAAAGGAGACTTGAGAAAGCCAATAACAATAAAACCTTTATGATTGTTTTCCTCTGAAACCTAAAGCACCACAAAAGAAACAATGGGAAAATTATGTAAAATTGCTCTTCTACCGACAAACTCCAGGTATGAAGTAGGGGCTGTTCCTCAGAAGCTGGAGAGAAATAATTACCCTCTTTCCAAAAGAAAAAATTCGAGACAAATAGAGCTACCGCGATAAGACTTTTAGAGAAGTCAATATACTGTTCAGGGAACATATACAAATATGCCAGAGGAACAGTGCAGATAGCACAAAAATATAAGGCAGGGAATAATCTCCTGATTCGCCGCTCATAAAATTTTGAAAGGCTAAATTTATCAGCTTCTAAATCAGCTATTAAAATTTTGGTAATTAAAAAACCACTGATTACAAAAAATATGTCTACGCCAATATATCCACCTGAAAATGCAGAAAAACCAGCATGGAAGAACATCACCGGGAGAACAGCGATGGCTCGCAAGCCATCAATATCAGACCTGTAACTCAGCATTACTTAAACACCATAATCAAATCTTTTAAGTTAACAAGGGGAAAATCGAGACTATAAAAAGTACTCTCTTTAATCACTTTCAGTAGTAACGTGGATTTTATTCTGGTTAATATCATTCACTTACAATCAACACATAGTGCATGTGTAACTAGTGTGTAACTCACCATCCACTTTGCACGTTTTTTCTACACTTTTGTAACTATTGCAATTCAATAGTTTACGCAAACTCTTGTTGCACATTGTAAGACGAGGAGTGTGCTAAATCCATACACGTTCTTCTGTTAATTCATTCACTTGTTCTTCTGTGTCACTCATCTGCCAAACTGCGCTTGCTGTTCAATAAAGGGCATCTAACTCACCATATTCAACAGCTTCACGCACTTTAGCTAATACATCAGCAACCTCTGCTTCTGTTGCTAGTTCGATAGCATTCTTACCTTTGGCAAACTCTAGTGGCTTGTTTCCGTAGCGCACTACAAGGTTTATCTTTCCATCAATACTAGCAGTCCACCAACGCTTAACACGTTTCGGAACTTCTACTTTGCGTTGGTTACCATCTTCATCAGTAACCCACTTGTGCTGCGTATGTGTGCAGTCTTTATTAGCTGCAGGTTGGATTTTTTCATCAATCTTTGCAATTAGCTTGCGACGACGAACTGCAATAGCGTTATTGTTACCAAGTGGATTAAAAGCAACAAAATTCAATGTATCAAGTACAGTCATAACAGCCTCCTTGTTAGCTAAAAGCATTGTGCTTTCAGAGTTCGAAGGCTGTCATCCGAAGATTAATCATCAATGTTCAGAAACTTATCTAGCTTGGATTCATCATCTTTAGATGCTGCCGTTGCATCTCTGCTAATGTTGTACATTGCTAGTTAAACCAACTCTCCATTACGGTTGCATTCTCGATATCTTCAAACTTCGTAATCGTTACACCATACCTTAGATAGCGAGAATCAAGAGTATGTTTAAATTCATAAAATGGATCCTCATTAAGATAATGAATGCTTTTATTCGAATAGACTAACTCTTCGATTGCGAACATCATTTCTGAATAAATTTCGTTTGGAAATGATCCTTGGAAAGTTGTAATAATAAAACCACATTTATAGCTATCTTGTAGCTCTGTAGAACTACTAAACGTCGAACCATATGAATTTATGTAAGCGCTTTTTAAATGGTAACTTATAACTGGGTCGTGCGAAAAATAAACGACACTCCCATCACACGCACTTACTTCTTTCTCAAGGTGAATGAGTAGTTCGTAAATAGGAGTGTTCCAGCTATTTTTGGTCGTATTTTTATGAAAATAGACATTAGACAACCCCCCAAAATTGCCAATGAAAACTAAACATAATCCAATTATCCAATATCGCTTAAGTTGCGGTTTAATTTTAACTGAGCCAAGCCAAATAGCTTGAAACGGTGTGGCGATCACTAGATTTCGGAACTTAGCACTAATGCCACTTATTACTGCAAGAACTATAAATATAGCGTAAGGGATTAGCTTACTGTCCTTTCTCGTGATTGAAATTGGTTGCGATATTAATGCTATAATCATAGCTACTGTAAAACCTATTGCCCCTACTAGCCCTGCAATTGAAATAGGAAATACACCTTGATTAGAAAATTGCGTTATAAACACACCAGCAAGACTTGAGAAAAGGGATCCCATTTGGCTACCCCCATTTGGTAAATGGACAGTGAGAAAAACAAGAAGTTGAGGCGCATAAATAATTGCCACAAAAACCAAGCTAGCAGCAGCATATTTTAGCTTTAAGTTAAAACGCATATTGCTCTCAAGCCAATACAGTAAAAAAATGGCTGGAGAAATTAAAAATGAAATATAACCTATATATCCAAGAATTATTAAACCAAATGCGAGTTTTGCCCAATAGCGCACATCTTCTTTATCTGGCGTGATGCATAACCACAAGAGAACTGGAAGAAAATATGCATACCACCTTATACTTGTCCCCCAAAGCAGTATTGCTGGGCTTGTAGCAAGCAAAAGAAATGTAAGTGTTGCAGCTCGGTTTCCATATTTCTTAACCATAGATTCGCCGACATAGAAAAGTGCGAAACAAATTAAAATCGCTGAAATAACACGAACAGCCACCCAACTACCGAATAGATCGTATAAAAGAGAATTAATTAAGTAGGAGAGCGGAGGATGCACGTCAGTTGATTGCGTGAATAAAAACGCTGAAATTCCATATCGCTCAACAATATCAATATTAAAATACTCATCATCAAACCCATACGAATTCAAAGCAGTACTTACGTAAAGAATAGAGGCCAAAAAATAAAAGACATACCTTAAATTCATAATGACGTCCTCTTAAAAATATTATTTGGAATAATACTTATCAACCACATAATAGCCCGCCAAAACGAAGGCACATAGACTTCGGCTCTCTTCGCATCGATTACTTTAATAATGGTTTTAGAAACAACATTTGGCTTAGCCCACAAAAAACCTTTTTTAAAATCACTTGTCATAGGCGTATCCACAAACCCTGGCTTGATGGTAACTACAGTGATATTTGATTTATACAACCGCTGTCGTAAACCAGATGTGAATGCGGTCACCATCGCTTTGGCTGATCCATAAACATAGTTGCTGGCTCTCCCTCTATCGCCAGCAACAGAAGAGATGACGCAGATAGTGCCGCTTTTTTTAGCCTCAAATCTATTTGCAATTAGCGTTAATAAGCTGATTGTGGAGAGTGCATTAGTTTGAATTTCAGCTAGTGTTTCGTGCACACTTAGCTCACAGCTTTTTTGATTTGAAAGTGTGCCATGTGCTATCAAAACGATGTCGACGCCTTCCAGTGCATCATCAGCGAAATCCAGTAACTCCTCATGCTTATCCATACCATTAAGATCAGTGCAATATGTCGTTACTTCAGAAGCACCACGCACTTTAAGATCTGATGCTATGACTTGAACGTGCTGTTCATTTCTAGCAACCAAATGCAAAGCATCGCCTCTCGCGGCCCAAATTCTTGCACACTGCTCCGCAATTGCAGACGTTGCGCCAATGATTAAAATTTTCTTCATGCTAATCCTAAGCGTTTTGATTGCGCCGAACTGAACTTTCCAGCTGCACCATATTGTGCCCTTACTGCCTCAAATTTTTCCCAGTTTGGATATGTAGCTTTAAAAGTGCTTTCGTGCATCACTGCATCTTTCGTTAGGTACAGCCGTCCACCCATATCTACTACCATATCTTCAAGTTTTTTCACTGTCTTAATCGCTGTTTCTGAAGCCTTAAAGTCTAGCGCTAATGTGTAACCTTCGATTGGAAACGAGAGAAGGTTCTCATTGCCAGTTCCAAACTGCTTAAGTACTGCTAGAAATGAACCTTCGCCGCTATTAGAGATTTCAGTTAAGAGCTTACGCATATTTGCGACTCCATCGAGCTTAGGCACAACACACTGAAATTGTACAAACCCCTTTTTACCGTACAACCTATTCCACTCACCAATCGCATCCAACGGATAAAAGTAAGGCATAAGAGTAACTGTCTGACTTAGGTTTTGCCTTGATTTGTGCCAATAAGCGGCGTTAAAGGCCTTCACTGTTAGACTGTTAAGTAACGCAGATGGAGTAGAAAACGGAACAGAGACTTTCTGTCGTATATCGATATTTAACCCACCTTGCTCAGCGTGTTCACCAAGCATTATCACGCTACGTCCAAGGCTTTTCCCTTCGCTAAGGCAATCTATCCATGCAACGCTGTAAGTAGCATCGTTATTGATTTCAAAGACTTCACATGCTGCCTCTATACAGTTTGCCTTAATTGTTTTTTGCGAAATCAAAGAAGATCCGATGGGAAGCAGCTGTATAGTTGCATTGACGATTATTCCAGTAAGCCCCATACCACCGCATGTTGCATGAAACAAATCTGCATGATGTTGTGGTGATGCTGTAACAACTTCTCCAGTGCCTAATACCATTCTTAGGGACTTAACGTGCTGCCCAAACGTGCCAGCTGAGTGATGGTTTTTTCCATGCACATCACTCGCAATTGCACCGCCTAACGTGACATAGCTAGTTCCAGGAGTGACTGGTAAAAACCATCCGCTAGGAACAATGACTTCCAATATCTCTCGTAGAGTTATGCCCGCCTCAGCTGTTAGCTTTCCAGTCGCCTCGTCAAACTCGATAAAGTGATTGATGTATGTTGTCTGCAAAACGTTTAATGCGTTAGCGCTGTCCCCGTAACTGCGTCCCATACCACGTGCTAAAACGCTATTCTTTTGCTTTGCAATAAATTCCAACGATGTGAACGATGTCGGCGTATGCAAGTATGCATCTTGTTGAGGGTATCTTCCCCATCCGTAAATCTTGGTTAATTTAGTCATGAAACAGCCTCGTTAGTACTGTTCACAAACACGTATTTCTTATCTAACTGGTACTTAACGTAAAAACCAATAGATAGTCCAATGATACCTCCGATGTAACGCATAACGTCAGTATCGTAAATAAGGTGGAAAGCGTATTCAGTGCCCCAGAAAATAAGCGTCGTAATAACGCCCATTGCGCTATAAAAAAAAAATAACTTGCCGTCGTGTACTAAGTTCTTGCTTGTAAAGTTGAAGATATATCGTTTCTCTAAAAAATAGCGAAGCGGTAAACCCATGGCTGTACCAACTAAGATAGAAATTTCAACGAAGAGTGGACCTTTGTAGATCCAATTAGATAGCATTTGTGATCCTATGTTTATAGCAGTTGATAATACTGCAAATAGCGTATACAAAACGGCAATTTTTGTGGCTGTTTTCGTCATTAAACGTCAAACCCAATTGCGGCATAGATAAAAACTAAAGCAGTGATAGCAGCTACACTTAGACTCGTCTTGTCTTTTGCGGCAAAGACGATTGGGTCATCGTGCATCTCGCCTCGAGAAGATTTCAACCAAATCCAGCTTACCCAAAATAATAGAATTGGAATTAATAACCAAATTGCTAAGGGCTGCGCGTACAACGACATTACATTTTCACTTCTCAAATATAGTGCGATAACTAATGTGGAAATGTAGCCAGAAGACACACCCAATGCTTGCAGTAGCGGCGCATCGGTAACTAAGTAACCTCTACCATGAGCACTATTTTTACCTTCTCGCGATTGGACTAATAGCTCCGCATAGCGCTTTACGAGCGCTAATGATAAAAAGATAAAAATTGAAAAAGCTAAAAGCCAAAAAGAAAGTGATACGGATACGGCGGCGGCACCAGCAATAATACGCATAGTATACAGTGTGGCTAATGTTAGGCAGTCAACTAGAATCAATCGCTTCAGACTAAATGAATACGTTACAGTCAGAAAAAGATAGACTAACAGCACAAACAAAAAATCTGCGCTAACTAGCGCTCCCAATAATAAGCTAGCTGCGATTAGTAATGGTGCCGCAATTACACCATTTGAAACTGATAACTTTGCTGAAGCAAATGGACGAAATCTCTTTCTCGGATGGATTCGATCACTTTCCAAATCCAAAAGATCATTGGTTATGTAGACTGACGAAGCACACAAGCTGAATGAAAAGAATGCAATTACTAGTAAAACAAGAGACTGCGCATTTCCAATTTGATGTGCTGCAAGCAATGGCACAAATAAAAGCAAATTCTTTAGCCATTGATGGATACGTATTGCTTTAAGCCACACTGCAATACGAGTTTGCTCTGAACGAAATACTTGTGTCACAGAAGTGAGCGTTGACGCCTTTTTTAAAACATTTTCACTTGCATTAACTACTATTGCATTAGAAGCGCCAGCCCACACTTCCAAGTCATCATTGCTATTGCCAGCGTAGTCATAGCCTTCCACACCATAACGTTCTTGCAATGCATTTCGCTTACGAGCACTTTTAAGGTTAGTCTTAGAATCACTTGCAATAAACGCATCGAAAAGATCGAAATGTCTTACAACTGCTTTTGCTATTTTTTCGTTTGCAGCAGTGCTTAAAACGATCTTTTTTCCACTTAGCTTTTCCTCTTCTAACCAATCAATGAGAGGCTGATTGTACGGCAGTGTTGTTACATCAAACTCGGAGTGCTCTGCAACTTTCTGCTTTAGATGCGCGATACCTTTGAATAACCAAAATGGTAAAAGTAATAGAAGGTACGGCTTGTTGCGTACTAATGTCAGTACAGACTCATGCAAGGTGTCGGTTAGAGTTAAGGTGCCGTCTAAATCAACAGCTATGACTTGGGCTTCGTTCATTTATGTAAGCACCTTAGGTAAAAGGTTAAAATGATTTTTTGAACAACAAGACATTACTGCTGTTTAACTTTTCTACCGTCAGCTAGAGCACCTTTGAGCATGCCAGCAGTAAAGCCAAACTCTTTGCACAGACGCTTTACTTCTTTCAATAGTTCCAATGCTGTAAGTAATTGATATAATACATTGAATTTTACCCTATGTAACATTTATGTAACTTTATTGCCATTAAGTAATTCTTTATTCCAATGCAATCCGATAATATCAATCACTTAGTGAGATACAAGTTACATTCTATGTAGGTGCAAATAAAGGGTAGGATTTCAAATCATTTTGTTTGGAAAATATCTCTGCTGTTTACAGTTTAAGCATCTGTTTTTTGAACTGATTTAATATAATTGAAGGTGATTATTAAATTAATCTTCAATCAATCTCTCACCAAAACTAATTACTTTATCTTCACTGTAGCCAATTGCTTTGTAAAAGTTTATTGCTTCTTTGTTATCTGCTCTGATTTGAAGGTTTAGTTTTGGGCAACCTTTATCAATAAGTATCAGTTCTCCAAATTCCAACAACTGTTTTG
>Ga0209632_10003132_pt1 | contig 15450 bp, 18 predicted proteins | sample COG_10_FD_184754 | JGI IMG/M metagenome (GOLD analysis project Ga0209632, IMG submission 184754) | Pelagic Microbial community sample from North Sea - COGITO 998_met_10 (SPAdes) (version 2) | ecosystem: Environmental > Aquatic > Marine > Neritic zone/Coastal water | place: Helgoland, sampling... | reverse complement strand
GAGCAAGCAGTCGTGCCAGCGCAAACTCAAGTACAAGCAGTCACACAAGAACCAGTACAAGAACCAGCGCAAACTCAAGTACAAGCAGTCACACAAGAACCAGTACAAGAACCAGTACAAGAACCAGTACAAGAACCATCGCAAACTCAAGAACCAGTACAAACTCCAGTACAAACTCCAGTACAAACTCCAGCGCAAACGGCGAAAGATCAGATATCTCTAAAAAGGACAGGGAAAGTGCTAAAAAAGACAGGGAAAGTGCTAAAAAGGACAGGAAAAGGGGAAAAAAGAAGAAGATGAGTGATACTAAATCTATTTTTTTAATATTAATCAAACAGCTTGTGTTGATAAAATAAATTACGCTTATACCGACAACAATTAAGTGATGTCATATAGTGTGCTTTGGTATTGAGAATTGTCATTCTAGTTCTGTGAACTAATTAATTCTTTTTGACATGCTTAAGTAAGTCGAATTGTCTATCTCTTTGTATTCTTGGTCTGTCTCATGGTAATCTGAATACACCAGATTCTCTGAGAATGCAAATCCAATACCTTGGTATGCTTCAATTGCTACTTGGTTGTCTTCCCTCACAAATAACAACAGCTTCTTTTCCCCGGTGATATGTTCAACCATTTGACGCAAAGCAGATTCATTTCTGCGCGTAGTAACGACTCCTTTAATTAGTACAACCTTTTGTCCAGGATTGTGCTAAAGATGATGTGTAAACGATGAGAAAACATCAAATATAATCAAATTAAACTTACCGAAACCGCAATAATTCCTGACATGATCATTTCATATTGAGTGGCAATACTTTCTAGTAGTAATTGCCATTCTGTTCCTGAATTCTTCCCTCCTAACTTGTTTTTTTGTCCACTGAAAAAACGATATCCAGAAACAACTTAGCATTGCAAGTAGAAAAATAAGAAAAAAAACTTACTTGGTGATAATCTCATAGATTTTCCTGAATTTAGCAAAGTTGACGCAATTTGAAAACACCAATCGTTTCCATGCGCTCACTGTTTTCAAAAATCCAAATACATTTATCCCAGACGAGGCTATCATCTCAACCAATGTTTCTTTTGTCTCACATGTGAGAAATACAGTTTCGTGACCCGCGTGGAAGCTACAATAAACCATTTCATACGACATATACAAATTGCCTAGAAACTCTGATTTGTATTGAAGCGCGGGTAGTATCATTGAAATTTGCGCCACTTGAAATGACTGTGCGCAACCATTGGAATCCAACCAGTCTAGAATATCCGTAAAACGGACAGACACACAAAGTCTTTCTGAAAGCATATTTACAGATACCGGACTAGGTGAGTTCAGTTTTCTGATTTTCTTTCTCGGCATAATTGCATAATCGATTATTTCCACAGGATAATCGTGTTCAACTGGGAAATATCCTAGATATTCAGTATGAGTGACAAGATCAGTCGCAGAATAAGCAGATACAAGATCAGCTGCTACAGGATTAGATGCTACAAGATCAGCTGCTACAGGATTAGATGCTACAGGATTAGATGCTACAAGATCAGCTGCTACAGGATCAGTAGATACAAGATCAACAGATACAAGATCAGTAGATACAAGATCAGCTGCTACAAGATCAGCTGCTACAAGATCAGCTGCTACAAGATCAGCTGCTACAAGATCAGCTGCTACAGGATTAGATGCTACAAGATCAGTAGATACAAGATCAGTAGATACAAGATCAGTAGATACAAGATCAGCAGATACAAGAACAGCAGATACAAGAACAGATTTCAAACGTTTGCAAATTGTACCATTGGGTTCGTTACACGATGTATCGCCTAGTGTTAAATCTATAACATCTGTATTCAAACTTAATCTAGAGATAGGGGTATAGTTGTTGAATATATCATCACATCTTAAATCTAGATCTTTTGTTACTTTTTTAATTGAATTGAGAAGCTTTGATTGGGCAACAATTGCATGATCTTGTCCAATAATATCACACGTAGAATCATGTATCGATCCCCACTGAAAACGTGTGAACATTGTCACAGTTCCTAGGTATGGTCCTAGATAGTTTGTAATATTGTTAGCCACCCAAGAAGATATCAATTTTGCAAAAAAAATCAATTGACATTACCAGTTTCACTATTGAAAACCCGGAAAAAGTCCACACATGCATTATCTCTCTCATGTGTGGAATTTGAATGAAAAAAAGTATCTAAAAATACGGAGATAATTATATACACTTAATTTATAATTATATTCATGCAATCCCGACCAAATAATTTAGAAGAAGAAAAAGAAGAAGAAATCGATACCGAAAAATCGGCGATTCACCATAGTTTATCTAAGCCTTCTCTTTCTGTAAAAAGTGTTTTCATGCCGTCTGATGTGCAGGATTTCATCGAGGGGGATATGAAAATAAGCGATTATTATTACAATATAGAAGACTCGGATGTTCCTATTTTGTTTATGGATAAAAAGTTCCCTTTGAAAGTGATGATGAAATCGAGACTAGAGCGTATATTACAAGACAAGGATTCCATTATGTATGAATGTGAACGGCATGTGCCAAGAACACAGTTATTTATCGACAAAGAGGATGTAAAATCCCAGGCGTATATCAAAACAACCATATTTGGACTGGAGACGGTTGGTGATGCATTGATCGAGATCGAGGAATTGCAAAATCTACTGAAAGACAGTCGAAAACTACGATTACAAAGAAGACGGAAAGAGACTATACGAAAGATTCAGAAACTCAAACCGCTGGTACGAAAGACTCGAAACATACATCGTAACCGAATCCAAGAAATCAAAACGATGTTGGAAGAAGTCAAAATCCCACCAAGGATATACAAAATGGTAAGACCGAGACCCAATCGTATCGTTGAGAGAGTCGCATCAAAGGCGGTGCTTGACGGTGGTAATGTAGTAGGCGCGAAACATTGTCAATCTCAGTATCTAATGCATGTGTACACACTGAGAGAAGTATATAAAAAGAAAGGCCGAAAGAAAAAGACGCGATGAATGTTCTAATGGAATCGATAGAACCGACTGATTGATTTTGATCGACTCTTAGACCGACTCTTAGACCGAGTCTTAGACCGAGTCTTAGACCGAGTCTTAGACCGAGTCTTAGACCGAGTCCTTAGACCCGTGCCTTTACATCGACGCGTATGGGTGTCTCGTGTTTTACCAGATTTACACTTTTTGTAACAACGAAATGGTTTGTGCTTGCTACGCTCGTGTGTGCGAGGACATTTACGATTGCATCGTTTTGTAAAAGGATTGCGTTCTTTTCCTGGACCACATACACCTTTGACTAAATTGAGATACGGAGTCATCAAGATAATTATATATTTTGTATTGATATTTTTATTCCGGTATTTTCGGATATTATTTACCCTCCCCACAAATCATTTACGCCATTTTCGAGTGACATTCTTTCTTTTCCTTCCTCCTCCTCCTCCTCTTCTTGCAATCCTATTGGCAATGAACGTCAATGCTGCCCCGGAGGCAATCGATATCATGGACATATTGGCATGATAATCATTCAGAGTCCCCCCGTCTCCTACATTCGAAATCATTTCATACAATTCGATTGAAAATAAAGTGAGTGCAGTGTAAAAGGAATAGCTGGAAATCAAATCAACGTTGGCTTCGTTTCTGATGATCGCATGTCGATTTTCTGCTCGACGTAATCCATCTTCTGCAATGTGTGTACGTATATTCTCTACTAGTGCGTTTCGTCTTTCCTCCTCTCTAGATGTGTCATTACAAAAACGACACTCGCCAATGCAATGTTCATGCTTTGTATGACCGCACCCTTCTAATGAAACAGCCTGTGTATTACCCGTGAAAATCATTTTACACACTGCGCAACAAGTATGCGGTTCATTACAATATGGACATTTTAATTCAGGACGTACATTGGCTTGTTGTAGAGAATCCATGCATATTTTGCAAACAGAATTCCCGTTGTGAGTCCCTTTGCAAGAGAAAAGATTACCATCTTCTAAATCCTTTTCGAGACAAATGACACAATAAATCCCATTGGTTTGTTCACTTCCTCCAGACTGGGGGTGTCTTTTTTTACTCTTTCTGTTGTTTTTGCTCTCTCTGCTCTCTATGCTCTCTATGTTGTTTTTGATTTTGTTTTTTATAAGATCAAGTATGTCTTCGAATGATTTGTTTTGTTTTATGCCTTTTTTAAAGATGGAAATCAGAGAGGATTTGTTCTTGTTCTTGTTCTTGTTCTTGTTCTTGTTGGCTTGTTTTTCGTCTTGTTGAAAAATGTCTTTTATACTTTCTATTTGTGTGTTGATCATATTTATCATCTCTTTTAATTTGTTATCTGTTGGTGACCGACTCTTTGGTCGTTGACTCTTGGGTCGTTGACTCTTTGGGTCGTTGACTCTTTGGTCGTTGAGTCTTTGGTCGTCGAGTCTTGGAACTCATCATATACAATAATACAATATATAATGTCTACCTACCCCATGGATGTCTTATAACTATAAGAAATATATGAAGACATTTATATTTGTAAATTACAATACATGCTTGCATAAGTACATAAATAAAGTTGTATATAATATTTATTTATGTTAGCATTACCTAAACCGTATTCAAATATGATATATTACGTATCATATTTGTCACTCGTTAGTGCTTGTTATGCATATTACAGAGGTCATTATGATTTGGTATTAGTTCCAGGTGGTGTATTTTTAACATCAATTAACTATTGGAAACATCCAGATTATGGATGGCGTCGAAAGCTAGACATCATATATGTATCTTGTTCATTGACATATCAAGTCACACGTGCATATCGCGCAGAAAATGCATATTACTATTATGCATTACTTGGTATTGGGATCAGTTCATTTCCATTAGGTGTTCTTTATCGAAATAATGTACGAGCGTCCACATTTTTACATAGTTTGGTCCATATTTTCGGGAATATATCCAATATTGTATTGTATAGTGGATCTATACCTAAATTATGGAATATGTAAAACACGAATATAAATAGATAAATAGTTCATATGGGATATACTTAGATTGTGACTGGTCGCTTCGCAGAACATGAACCATAAATGTGCTAAAACATAAGGACATTTATGAACGACTGTATCTAACGCCGGGATCTGCGCTTAGATTTTCTGGGTTTTTTTGATTTTCTGGGGTTTTTTGCCTTTTTTGATTTTCTGGTACGACGAGACTTGCGACGACGACCACCGATGGGTGATGGTTTCAATTTATTCATTGTAGTTGCCAAATCAATTAAACGCATAGGAATTGTGGTGGTAACATATTGATGGTCGGACAATGGTACTTTATCTCCATTGTTTTCAAAAATAAATTTGTCATCTTCACGTAACATTTGTAACATTTCATTGGATGGGTTTGCAAAGGTTGTTCCAAATAACGCTCTATCTCCGGTATAGCCATAATGTAGCGGATTTATAAAATCTGCCGGATATTCATCATTATCGGTTTGACTAGTAATAATACCATTACTGAAGTTTCGTCCTGTCAATTTACCAACACCGTTAAAATCTTTTTCCGGTAGATTATCTTCTAGTTTCGTAAATAACTTCTGTTTACCTTCATTTAAGCTATCCGCATTTGCACAACATGTATAAACATGTTCATCCTCATTGTATTTGAATTTGATATGATTATAATTAAAAGGCAATTTTGTAAGTTGTATTCCATCTTTAATAATCGCCTTAAATAAATCATTTTTTGCATCATTTGAATCGCATGTAAGAAATAGTTGACACTGTGTAATATCCTTTGATATAATATTATTTTGTACCTTTTCTAATCCACTATCAATGAGTTTTACGATTGATAGTTTAACAGCTTCAATAGCTTTTTTATATGCGGTGTCATTTTTATCCTTCAACAACACTTTCAATTGTAGTTTACCTGCATCTGCATCTGTATATAGATTTAATATATTTACTCCATGAAAATTCACAAATATACGTAATATATTACCTTTCATTCCAGCAGTCATGATAAATGGTCTTCCGAGATCTAAATCACCTTTAACAGTTTTGTACAAGTTTAGTTGGTCTGTACTGTATCCACAATCGGAACTCCAAAAATGAATATCATTTTCGTTCTCAGGAACTGCATTTGTTATTTTATCAAAAAATCCCCTAGATTTTGATTTCCATGTAAAATAGCTATCAACAAGATCCTTTCGAATGATCAATCCAATTCCTTCTCCAAATCCAAATGATGCATGTACTACATTGTCGTACATAATGTCATATTGCTTATCCGATACACTACCAACTACACTACGATCAGTTATTTGATTACCTAAATTTTTTAACATTTTTCCAATACCGAACTCTTCATAATTATTTTCATCTATCATATTTGTAGACATTCCAGTTCCTGTTAGGGTTGATGAGGTAAAAACAGCATGGCCAGATTTTTTTGTATTATCACGAACACTTAGTTCTGTTAAACCAAACATTAATATATTTCTATCCAATTCAATTTTTAACTGTTCTAACTGTTTACCGTAAAAATCAGCACGAAACTTTTCCAGTGTTTCAGTATCTTCTGTGGTTTCTCCCTCAATATATCCTAAGTTTTTTGCTTTCTGTAAGATTGCTGCACTTTCGGACAAAGGTGTCCCATTGAGTGGACCGTTATCCATACTTAATGGCCAACTGAAATTGTAATGTGCAATAACACCGTGATCTGTCATCTTATATCATATCCTTCGAAAATATATACGACGAATATGTTTGGTTTTTCACTGATATAAAACCTGAATATTCTTAAAGCTCTCACCCACAATATCTCTAAAACGAACATATCCAGACCCATCTATCTACCCCATCGACCTAAACACACAAAATGGAGAAAACAATTACAACAAGAACAAACTCCCGGCTTCCATTCGACGGGGATTTTTGAACGAAGTTTGAAGGGGGGAGACGAAGCGAAAAGACATCTATGGTGAAAGGCCTTTGCGAAAAGAGAACAAATCTCCAGACGAATCGATGCCATTGTTCGATACAGTTATGTATTTATGGTGTTTACTCCATCGATCCTGAACACACAAGAACAAAAATTCGATTTTTATTTGGTTCGCGCACACACATTTTTAAAAGGGATAAAATGTAACCTTCACATATCATAACCCATAAATGTGTTAAAACAATAAGACATGTATGTATGAATCCATTTAACGCCGGGATTTGCGGTTGCGACGAGATTTGCGGTTGTTTCTGGATTTTCTGCGTTTGGTCTTCTGTTTGCGAACCGATTTTCGACGTGAATTTCTTTTACCACCACTTGTTTGGCATTTTTGTACCTTTTCACAAAATTCGTTACTTTTTTTAGCTTCAGCATCCTCCAATTGTTTTCGGGCCGCCTCCAAATTTTTATCTTTCTCAATCTTATCCAATATCGGTTTATGTATACTTCGTAACCTTTCCTTTAATCTTGTTTCATAATGACCATCCCCCCTGTAAGTATCTTCTATTACGTGATTAATTGTAGTTTCATCGAGTAACCCTTTCCACTTTGTTCTCACATTTTCATTTATTGCTTTTATCTCGGCGTCACTGGGCTTACCCATTCAAATATATACTATATAAAGAAAATATTCAAATTGTCATATTTCAAATTTATCCGTGAAAAATGACAAAACATTCTAACTATCACCGAAAACCCCCTAAATATCCTACACCACAACCCATCCGCCTTTTTTTATCCGTGTAAAACAAACACAAACATAACATGGAGTATGTAATCCTTTACGGAAGTCAGACTGGTAATTGTGAACAAATCGCAAAGGAGTTGACGAGTATATTAGAACCCAATATGGCGATCACATGTATGACAATGAACGAATTCATTCATGACGAGACAAAGCCACAGACACTATTTATCATTTGTTCTACAACTGGTAACGGGGATTCACCAGATAACGCATCTTTATTTTGGAGGAAAATCAAAAGTCGCAAAGTACCCGCCACCTATTTTCAAAATACTCACTATTTTGTGGTTGGCTTAGGGGATACAAATTATAATCATTATTGTCGTATGGGAAAACTCATTTATCAACGTATGAAAGAGTTGGGAAGTCAATCATTAGGAGACATCATTCTTATAGATGAAGTACAAGACCTAGAAGAGCAGGTGGAAGACATGTATAAAGTCGTATTACCCCTTTTTAGATCTGAATAAAACACAAAAAATTGACGTTCTTACAAGCTACAACACAAAACAAAACACAAAACCAAACCAAAAACCCCATGTTAATCAGACCAGAACTGTATCTAGTATTTGCTATTTCATTTTCTGTATGTTGTGCGGGTATTATGGTTTGTATACAAACATGCATTGTTACCATGATCCGATTTATGAATTGGAGTCCACAAGTCACCCCTTTAGAATATGACGAAGAATCTCCGGATTTGCCTGTCGTCGAGTTACATGAAAAACCAGATTATCCAATCGCAGAAATTGCATACACGCCATCCGTGGTAGTGATCGCAAATGTAGTCTAATAAGCGAAATTCTTGTACGAATTGGTGTAAATAAAATGTAACTATATGTAAAGAATGAGTGAAACGTCTACCGCTGGACCAGTAAAAGAAGCCGTACAAGTAAATGAAGCCGAAATAAAAGCCAAAACTACAGACGAAAAAAAAGCCGAATCAAATGTTTTAGATTCTGAAAAAGGCGAAACTGCACTAATTGCATCAGAGTTATTGTTAACATCATCCGTATTTTTTACTGCAACGAGTTCAACCATTAAAACAATATATCCGATATTCGTTATATCTGGTATAGGACTCCCTGTTGCTGGTGCATTATATTTCGTATCAAAAGGATTAGAACTTATGTATAAACAACAAGAATTAACGTATATTATGGAAAATATCACCAATATTCTTACGCAATGTTACTTGTTACATCAATCGATCATGATCCATTTAGCGCTATTTTTCAGTAATGTAACGTTTCTAAAGAAACTTGAAGAAAACTCTATAGCTAAAACTGTTTGTATTGAACAAAATATAATAGACTCAATAAAGAGAAGTTTGTATACAGTCCGAATTCTTATCGAACGTGTATTGCCTAATCCTAAAGAATTTAAAGATAAAGAAATAGGATTTAGACAACGCTATTCAAATGCAGTTTCACGTCAATATAACCGCATGTTTTCACCTGGATTTTATTCGCAACAATTATTAAAAGAACTTAACATTTTAAATGGATATTTCATTATATACGAGTCTAAATTCAATCGTATTGTACAATTATATGAATTTGTTTTAGAGCCATCGGCGGTGCAAGATATACGAAGAGAACTTTACGAAAAAGAAAAATACTTACAATACATAAATAAAGCTTCAATTGTTGATATAAAAGGCAAGGTTATTACCGAAGCAGAGTCTAATTTGGAACGATTAAATACGTTTAACAATAATGTCAATGAATATGTTGAAACGGTTAATGAAAGTTTGATTCCCAAAGGTACTAATGAAGGAAAAGGTGGGAAACGAAGTAGACGTACAAGAATAAAGAAACGAAAGAAAGCAAAGAAAACACGAAAACGAACCCTGTTGTAAATATTTTCATGTATGAACATGAACGCATTTACTCATTTTTTGTCTCAGAACATATGAATAGACAAACCATAACCAATCAATTATCCGTTAATTTGTCAGTAAAAATATAACAGCTGCAATATTCGTATATAAGCACCATCGTGATCCACTGTCATTTAAGTACAATGTAAAATACATGATCAATAACATAGCAAAACCCGTCAATTGAAGTGCAAATGATTTACGTAAGAACAGTGCATAAGGAAGAAATAGAAATATAAATTGTGCGATGTAAAATATGGTTTTTATTAATTCTCCATATGAGTCAAAACGCATTCCCCAGTCTAAGCTTTTACCAAACAAATCTTTCTTTTTACACACAGCAGTTGTCTTTCTTTTAGGAACAGTAAATAGTACAGCCGCAAATACTAAAGAGAATGCAATGTAAATAGGGAACAACTGTGAAGCATATTTATGTTTTGTTAAATACAATCCATAATATGAGGCAAGTGGTTGAAGAGCAAGAAGAGTCGGGATCATGTATAAGGTAATAAATTCGTTCACATACTCATGATCTGGGTAATAATCAATTTGTATCCATAAAGCAAATTCTATCCATTGCATAGGAGCAACCGAAAAGAGGAAAATCGCAAACCATTTGTCTAAATAATGATCGCGTTTGTATAGATATGCAGCAATTGCTGTTGAGAAAAATCCAGTCAGAAAAGATACTTCTTTATTCCAACACATTATAAAGTATATGTATATATATATTAATGAGTAGTAATAACTTAATAAACATCTTACCAAATTTATTTAGTGTATTTATAGTATTCCCTTTTTTTTTATACGTAGGTATGTTTCCGACCAAAATTATGATATTTTATATTATTTTATTCATAATAGCAATAACCCTTACATCAAGTATTTTATATAGTATTGTTGTAGAAAACAAGGAGCTAACTATTGGAAGAATATTATATTTAATCGTATTTATTCCACTGTTACTATTTATTTCATATAAAAAAGACAAATCTCATATTTATTCACGATATCTCCTTATTTTTATTGCTGTACTATATTTGTTGGTTAATTTTAATGTTGCATTTATAGAAAACGAGAATGATTCAATTATCTCAGTTATATTTAATGGATTTCCTATACACCCATTGAAACGTTTCATATAATCTAAAATTATTTACGTCATGTACAATATATAATATGAAACACGCGTTACACATAACAAAAATAGCCGGTACGCACTTAAAACGTATCGCGAAAGATACCAACTCGAAGAACATATTATTTTACGTAAAAGGAGGCGGTTGTAATGGGTTTAATTACATTCTAGAACCGACGAATGATCCTCCCAAAAGGTTAGATATACCAGTATCACACGAAAACATCAACGTCATTATTGATGATTCAAGTGTATTACATCTACTCGGAACAACCATTGATTGGAAAAAGGACATTATGGGTGAATCTTTTCATTTTGTGAATCCGAATGCCGCATCCAAATGTGGTTGTGGTACATCATTTTCTTTATCATTATAAATGCCAATAAACGAAGACGTTTTTACCTCTTTATCGGTCACGATATTCGTACATTCGTCTCTGTGTATGTTTGTATGTTTGTATGTTTGACGTACAAGAAAGACCAATATTTTATAATATATAGTTCTATATTATATTACACCATGTCAATTGAAAGAATTGGATTTTCGTTTCTTTTTATTTCTCTTATTCTCTTTTTCCTGATGAAGTATTCTGATACACGAACAGTTAAGTTCTTTGAAAAGCTCGAGACACATCATATTGCCTTTATTCTTTTGGCGATCATCATAATTTCGAATATAACGATCCTTTTTTTTACACAAACTACCAAAATAATTACAGTAAAAGAAAAATACATTCGTGCTGGAAGATACTCGACATTTAGGATTGTAGACACAAATGACGAATCGTATGAATTATCGGATAACATATTACTGATGGAATTCAATAGTGCAGATGATTATGCAAAAATGCAAGTAAATCAGACATACAAAGTATACATGTATTCTTTCCGTCTACCCTTTTTGAGTATGTTTCCAAAGATTTATAAGTTTGAATCTGTTTGAATCTGTATGATTTACGACATGTTTTAGTGGATACATGAAAGCACTTAGTAAAACCCCGAGATACGAACAGTGATAATAAATGTGCTAAAGCATAAGGACATTTATGAACGAAAGGAGCTAACGACGAGATTTACCAGGTTGTGTATGGATTATTTGCGAAAATGTTTTCGACGAGAACGACGGGCTTTTTTGGAACGCTTTCTTGATTTTTTACCCCTTTTTTGGGACTTTTTACTGCGTTTCTTACCACCGTATTTTGATATTATTTTAAATTCAGCACCGTCATTAAGGTTTCCGAATGTTGTTGGTGTTTCATTTGTTGTGGAAGCGCTTGGGTAAGCATTTGTATGTATGACTGGTGTTTCATTGTCGATATCTAAATCAATCCTATTCGTTGTTTCTTTTACACCATCTTTGTTATGATACCATACATTGTTCCCATCCTTATAATAAAAACCGTTTTTAGACATATATATATTTACATTATAAAATATCACCAATCTCTATCGCCTTGATTGGAAAGTCGCTTTATTGATTGCATATCCTGCGACAAACCCCAATACATTCATCACAACCTCGCCTGCCGATCCATTCCAGGCATGAATTTTCGAGTGTCGAATTCCTAAAACGCGATCAATTGGATTCCGATATTTGTCTTCGTTTTTAAACACCACTGAATTGGCGGGGGTGTTTGGTGGTTGATCTTTCGGTCGTTCCATGAAACAGCCACCCATATATTCGACCACAAAGGCATCGTTATGGTCTAAAATACCTTCTACGATTTCAAACAATATCCCTAGAATCTGCAATGTGTAGAAATAAGAAGGAAACGCGAATCCAAGAAACATAAACAATCCGAAGTGGTTCAACTGAACGCCATAGAATTCGTGTCGTACACAGTTGGTTTTGGTTGGATCTTTACAGGAACACCGGAACATCAGTTCGACCATGACGAAAAGAAAGACGATACAAAACAAAACAACGCCGTTCAAATGGTCGTATAATTTCATTGGGGGGGATGTATATATTGTTTCAGTATAAAAACGGGTAGACAAATGTGTGTCTCATAAATGTGCTAAATATTCAGGACATTTATGAACGAAAGGAGCATTCTATGCTGAACTTTTGTCTTCCAACGAAAACACGCCAATCTTTATTTGATTAAGAACACCAGAACCAAAGTCGGTTTTTGATATGTCCACAGTTTCAGTAGCGTCTGTTCCAAATTTTGTTCCCCAAGAATTTTTGTATGTAACTTTGTAATTGCTTTCGTCGGTTTCTATATCAGTCAAAGAAACTGCGTGGCCATCGCTCTTGCCTTTCTCAATTTTAAATATGGTTTTAACGAGTGATCCAGGCACACTCATATATGAATATTTGATTTGGTTAGAAGTTAATTTGTCTATCTCGGTTGTTTCGTTGATATATTTAAATGTTAAAGTTTTAGTTTTTACTATTTCATTCCTATAGTGATTGAATTTATCTATTTGTTTGACCAAATCCTGATTAGTAATACTGGCGTATTCTTCCAAGTATTTATTAAACTGACTATAATAATGCTTCTCCGCTTTTATTTGTTCCTTTATTTCGTCTGTGAAAATAGTTTCGGTTGTGTTGTTGAACAATTCTGTTATTGGTTTTTCAAGTATATGTATTGTGTAAGTAACCACTGGTAATAGATCGAAATAACACTTTTTTTGTTCATCTTCTATGTTTTGAAATTTATCAAACTCAGTATTATAATTTGGTGGTAAAGTATCGTTTTCAGTTTTATCAAACTCAGTATTATAATTTGGTGGTAAAGTATCGTTTTCAGTTAAATCTAAGATGTGCAAAATTTTATAACAAATTTCATACTTGGATGAGTTTTGCTCATATAAGTCGTATAGTTTATCTAGTCCATTTACCTGATCTGAATTTAGTTTATTTCCTTTTATTAATTCATTCAACCTTATAGTGTATTCGTCATAACTTGGTGGTAAGGTGTAGGTGAGTTTCGTGTTAGATTTTATGCTTTTATTGTAATTATCAACACATTTACTTTCATGTGTATGCTTATCTTTCCATAATGGTTCTCTCTTATTGACGAGATTAGTTTTATTGTCACTGAGTGTTTCGTTTTTTTTGATGAGTGTTTTGTTATCTTGGACGAGTTTATTGTTACCATCGATGAGTGTATTGTTATCATCGATGAGTTTTTGAGTCTCATCGCTGATCTTTTTAGTTTCTTTATTATAATTGTCTGCTTCTTCTTGGGTAGTAAACTCATTGTTCATTGATTCAATTTTATCGTTGTTTTCCGTAATTTGTTTGTTGTTTTTATCTATTGTTTCTTTATTTTTGTTGTTTTCCGTAATTTGTTTGTTGTTTTTCGTAATTTGTGTGTTATTTTCACTAATTTGTTTGCTGAGATCATCAATTTGCTTGGTAAGTTCAGCTATCTGGTCATTTTTTTCTTTTGTTGTTTTATCACACTCTTGTTTATGTGTATCCCTTTCACCTTCAGCATGTTTTTGTTTTTGGTATTCATATAGTATAGTTTTTATCATATCATAACCACTTGAATATTCCTCTTCTCCAGTGGATTTTATTACATAAAATTTGCCGGTTAATTTTTTTATTTCATTAAATATAGTCAACGCTTCATTATTACTTTCATTAACGGGAGTTTTTTTCACAATATCTAAATCTTTGCAAATTCGATACAAACATCTGGTAACCGATTGCGCTTGACAATTGCCAATATTACTTTGAGCTATGCTTCCTAATCCTCCTTTATGAATACGATATTTTCGGCTTCGTTTTGCTTTTCGTTTTTGCGTTTTTTTGTGTTTCCTTGTACGATTATATTTTGGTTTTTTTCTCCGATATGCTGTTTTAGAATTCCTTCTCATTCTATATATATTAATGTTATAAAAAAATGAAAAGAGATCACACTCACCTTTAAGCCCACACGTGTATCAAGATCATACTAAAGAGAGACAATCCAATTGACTTTTCCAAAAAAAATCAATTGTACAAGTGGGAGAGACACGAATCGCCTTTACAAAACTGATATTTGGCATGTCAATGGACAAATTACTGCAATTTTTGTAAATTCTGGATTTCCAGACCCATCCACATAATCCATCGATTCCAAACACACTAAAATGAAAAATCGATTTTCAAAAAAGTGTGTCGGTCCGTTTTTTGCGCGCGCACGTCCAAAATCGTGTTAATAAATACTTACATCAAATAATGACATCCAAAACAGCTATAAATTACAAACTGTACTAGTAAGGTAACTCATATAATCTATCTAGTAATTCTGCTATTAAAACAACAAATACTGACTCTTTACTTCCACTTTTTTTCCACTTTAGGAATAAATAATGACAATATGTCAATATATACTTACCTAGAAAATATTTAAATATGATGTGATATATATATAGAGAGAGAACAACCATGGAATCATTTCATTGTGGAATATGTAACATACAATTCAAATCAAAGCGTTGCTTAACCGCACACCAAAAGTCTCAACGACACAAGAAACATCTTACTGAGGAAAACAGCCACAAACATAAATGTATTTGTGGCAAGTCTTATCTGCATCGCCAAAGTCTTTTTAATCATCGCAAAACATGTACATATACTCCCTGTGAAGAAACAGTAAAAGAACCAGACGAAGATCTAGCTTCATTAAAAACGGAAATGGAAGAACTCAAAGAAGAACTCAAACAATTGAAAGCCGAGAAAT
>Ga0209632_10003124_pt1 | contig 15461 bp, 19 predicted proteins | sample COG_10_FD_184754 | JGI IMG/M metagenome (GOLD analysis project Ga0209632, IMG submission 184754) | Pelagic Microbial community sample from North Sea - COGITO 998_met_10 (SPAdes) (version 2) | ecosystem: Environmental > Aquatic > Marine > Neritic zone/Coastal water | place: Helgoland, sampling... | reverse complement strand
GGCTTCAATTCCATAGTTTTCAAATGGCACAGACCAATCCCAGCGAAAAGAACCCCGTTCTCTTGATATATCTGTGTACGCATCAACAGATAGTACAGGATAGGGGTTCATACCCCAGTCGTTCCAGTCAGTAATCCAAAGCTCTTCGCCTTGTGCAGGATTGGATCTTGCCTTTATTACTGCAACATAAAAATCAGAACCCCTATCGATAGAAGATTCAAACCAAAAAAATTCGACAATCGCATCTACTCGATTACCAAAAGAGTCTTCGGTACCCATATATATAGAGTTCCCATTAAAGTAAGCGTATGAGGTTCCCGTCTGGGCACCTATAGAGCTGTATCCTTGAAAGTCTATGTCTATACCAGGCTCAAGCATTCTAGCTCCAGTATAGGACGTTTCTGGAGCACTTATATCAGCACGCAATAGTTGCATTAATAATATAATCATTATAACCTCACCTTATTTGTCTTGCAGAGTTTTGAGTTTAGTTGTAAGACTCTGCTATTAGCTTTATTGAAGAGTTAAAGTCGTCTATAGATCTATCTTGTGCTAATACACCCGACGGCGTTATTATTTTCACAACAATATCTATTTCATCATCATATGCAATAGATATAGATATAATAAACTTCTTATAAGATAGTTTTAATTATACCTTATAGGAACTTTTAAGTCTCTTAATCATACCATCCACCTTTCTTCTTATGGTGGAAATCATATTCTCTATTTCTTGCTCTTCGGTATCTGGATCATCTGAGAACTCAAAGTCTCGTTGGTCTAGGAGGGCTTTTAGCACACCTTTCAAATCTTTGTTTTCTTTACTCATTAAAAACTCCTATTCTTATTAATCGTCAATTATTAACTGCTTCCTGCTGAGAGTTTAGTATTTTTATTATTCTTTTTGCGGTTCCGATTTTTTTTATACCCTCATCTTCATTTACCATAAAGAAGTTTTTTAATCTAGGAAGAGGCAAATCGTCAATAGCAATCCACGAGGTTGCGCTAGGATTCTCCTTAAGCCAAACCATTATCTCTTTGGATCTTATTGCAGATTGAAGTTTTTCAGAATCAGAATAACTATTGAACCAGTCATTGTCGTCCCAGACATTCTCAAGATCCTTAGTAAAGCCTATTGGTGCCTTTGCAATTCCTCTTTCAATATATAGTTTTTGCATATATTCTAAGTCGCAATGAACTCTCCATGTAGACGTGACCACAATCTCAGCATCAGTCTCTTTGAGAATGTTATTCAGAACATTTATAGCTTTTGGGCAGAATCTATCAAAAAGATCTCCCCTCTTCTTAGCCTTATTTGACCTTCTAGATCCCCACTGACCTGAAAGGCATATGACTCCATCGTGATCTAGAAACATAACCTTCACTTGGCACCAATCTCTTCTATTCTTCTATTTAGATACCAAGCTGCCTTTTTCAGGTCTTCGAGCTCCCTTAATCTATCCTTCTTACCCGCTCTACTTATATACTTTACTGTATTTCCGAGACAGAACCCCAGACTCCAAGCCTCTATAACTTTTATAGCCTCATATGTTGTATCTCCACCATAATGTGCTGGGTGATTGACGTTACTACTCTTATTAGCCTTATTAGTCTTCACAGAAGCCTCCCTCTCATTGTTCTCTTTTTTATTTGTACTATTTTGCTTAGAATGTCCAGACATGTTAATCTTGCGGATATCCTCAGCAAACCCTTCCATTAAATCAATTTTATTAAAATTATAAAACAAGTTAATCCTCCTTATAGCTCTATTACATTTCCATTAAAGAAAAAGCTTCCTTCTCTTCTGTGAGAGCAACAAGCTCCGTTACTAAAAATAGTTCTCATTCCAGATGGCCTAAGCGTGCCTGAGTTATATATTTTATTAGATCCATGTATATGTCCAAAGCAATGAAGCTTTGGTTTTAACTCTAAAACCTTTTTCCTTAGCGACTCGCACCCTACATTCTCCATAATCCTAATTCTATCTTTTTCATTATCCGATACTTGCATATATCCACCTGTAAGATCAAGAATGCCTTTTGGTGGGCTATGAGTAACTAATATGTCAGCATCCATATCCATAAGATTCCAGACTTTATCCATCATTTTTCCTCTAGGTTTCATGAAAGCCCAGTCTCCAAATCTAGGAACATATGGAGATCCCCATATTTTTAGCCCCATAATCTCTACAGTTTCGTTATGAAGATATTTTATGCCTAATGCTTTTATATCTTCTGGATGAATAAGAGTTCTTTCTATTGAGGTATCATGATTTCCAGCAACAAATACTTTGCTTGGTATCTTCAGACCATCAAACCATGTTATGAAGCTTCTCATCTCATGTTCGTTTGCGTAAGGATCTTTAAGGTTCGAGGCATCACCGCTATGAATCACTAAGTCTATTCCTTCAGGTACTTTTAGTTTATCGTGATGACAGTGAGTATCTGATATGTGCCATATTCTCATGACATGCTCCTATGTTGTTTTTTTAATTCCAAAAAGAAATCCAGGCTCTTGAGAATCTATTCAAAATCCTAACAAACCTTTTATAAGAAAATATTAATGACCAGACAGCGATAGATAAGATTGTTCCAAAGAAAGATGGCTCTTTTATCTGGAGTTCCTTCCGAAGTTCTTCTTCCGTGCTACCTAATATCGATTCTTCTTTCACAACTCTCTCCTTTCCTCAAAAGTCATCTGCTATATAATTATAGTCTGCCGAACTTTTGATCAATTTCTGAAATTATAGTTGCTACTGCAAACAGGTCCTTTGTAACTCTTGTCGATGTTACTTCTCCAACCACGCAATCGATCAATATTGCTTCCAATATTCTTTCTTCTATTTCGACACATGCCTTTCTTTGCATCATCGCCACTTCTAATTGTCCCATAAAAACCTCTAATCTTTCATATTCCTAGCATAGTATTTTATACTTACATATAATAGTCGCAAAATCTTAACTTTAAAAGTATTATCAAGCATACTTATTACTATTTGTCTATTAACCTGTAATTATTAGGAGATTTCGATGATTAGAGATTTGAAACCGATGTTTTTAGTAAGCCCGAAGATTATATCATTTTTTGAAATATTTTCACCAATAGCGATTGGGGCAATAACCCTAGGGCCTATTGTTATTTCAAAAGAGCCATTGTCTGATTCTGTGAAAAATCACGAGACTATACATTATCAGCAGTATATAGAATTATTTTTTATTGGATTCATAATACTATACCTTTCTTTCTGGATTATAAATCTTTTAAGAGGTATGAAGGGACCCGAGGCTTACTTCAATATACCCTTCGAGAAGGAAGCCTACTATAATGATGCAAATATGGAATATCTGAAAGATAGAAAACGGTATGCTTGGGTAAAATTTGTGTTTTAAGTCAATCAGACTTGCTTTCGGAAGCATACTTTACTCCCATGATCGTACCTACAATCGAGAAACTGTTGGTTAACAATATCCCAAGAACATTGGACCAAGTATTTCCGATAAGAGTCGTCTCTGGACTCGAATAAAGTATTGCATATGCATAGAGCATTGTCGTTACAACGCCAACGCTTATTATTATTATGAGTGCTACGTGGACAATCTTTCCAATTAGCTTGAACTGGGTCTTTTTATGCATAATGTCAAGATCTCCTAAAGCCTGCGCTTTCGCACTCTCCGCATCCGAAAGCGCCACCTTTAAGTCTTTCATAAGAGAGTCGTTCTCATCATGCTTCTTTACCAGCTCAATATTCTTTTTTTGAATATCCTTAGTAACCTCAAGCCTTTGCCTTCTCTTACTCTTATCTATTTCTATAGACTCCTCTATGTAATTGCCGAAATCTGATCCCTTCTCATAATCTATAACCTTGCAGATATTACCTTCAAGGAATATTTTTCTATCTTTAGAAAGATCAATTAGTGTCTGCTGAAGAGCATCTGTGATTTCTATTTTTTTCACTTGTATACTTTAAATCCCATAGTTTTATTCTTGTAGCCTTCGTAGTCTTCCCTAAACCTTTCGAGCCTAGGCTCTATTTCATCAGTCTTTACAATCCAGAACTGAGCTCCATACTCTTTGGACTTTTCTATTTCTGCGCTATCTGAAGAGCTTGATATCATTCCTATCACAACACCATTGCCGTAAAGATTATTTATTCTATTTACTAGTTCAAGCCCATCAAAGGTGCTTCCTATGATGTTAAGATCAACAAACACAACTTCTGGCTTGTGATATTGAGCATCGTTTGGAAATTCCATATAATGCTTAAACCTTTTCTCTGCCTCATCAGAAGAAGATATCGCCTCCAACGTTAAGGTAATGTCCAAGAGGCTGCACGCATCTTCAAACACCAAGTGAAATAAGTTTTCATCATCAACGAGCAAAATGCTATTTATCATGCGACCACCTTTATTTTTATCATTGTTCCAACATCTATCTTATCAACAGATATGTCAAACCCATGTTCTTTTAATATTGCAACTGTAATATTCAGACCCAATCCAGTGCCTGGCTCGGTCTGGTCTGTTTTCCTATAGTACGGCTTTGACAGGTTTTCAAAGTCCTGCTGACTCATCCCTCTCCCGTTATCTATAACCGCAAGGGTTTCGTCATCTATCATTGTTATGGCAACCATTTTAAATTCAGAATCATTGTATTTTATTCCATTGCTAACCAGATTGGCAATAGCCGTACAAAATAAAGATTCATTAACATCTGCGCAGACAAGCTTTCCTATTGCGATCTGATCCGAGTATGAAGTGCTGGAGAAATAATCTAAAAGTATATCGTCCAGAGACAGTATTTCCTTTTCAAGCTCAGAGTCCTCTTTTACAAGATTCGTAAAAGCCTTGACACCTTCGTATACTCTTATTGTATGTTTAAGACCTTCTCTTATTAGCTTTATAGGCATCTCTATCTTGAGTTCTTTTATCTGCTCAGGAGTAAGTCTTCTTTCTAGCGATCTAAGTCCTCTAGGCATGTATATGTTAATACCACTATTCATGTCATGTCTTAATATTTTTGCAGAGTGCTCAAGATATTTGTTTTTATTTATAATATCCAGCTCTTTCTCATACTCATTTGTAATGTCATGAGCTATCATTATAACTTCTATGATATTTTCATCTAAAATAACTGGAGAATATGAGCATTTCATCCATACAACATTACCCTTCGAGTTAATCTTCTCGAGGTTTCTTTTGACGCGAATACCTTGCAGTACCCTATCCCATACATCATTTTCTTTTTCTGACCTGCAAGAAAAGAATGTGTCGTGGCTTTTCCCAACCACATTTCTTTCGGAAAATCCCAATGCTTTTACAAAGTTTTCATTTACACTTTTTATTTTACCATGAGGATCAAACAGTAGGACTATGGAGGATTTGCTTATAGCTTCTATTTTTCCCTGAAACATCTCTTTCTTTTTAATCATATCTTTGTTGTACTCAAAAGATAATTTTGCAGATAGTGTTACGAAAAGAAAAGAAGAGGCCGAGCTTATTATAGATATATTATAGTTCGGATCAATAAGTCCTAATATTATTACAACCTGTATTCCAACGTATGTTAGTATTGCAATAATACAAGTCGCGACCATAATTACAATATCTTTTCTCGGAAGAAGTTTTATTCCTGTATTTCTTAAAAAGATCACTTAACCCTATCCTTTTTAAGCTCAAAGTTATTCTCTATAAAAATATCTGTTTCTCTAAGTATATCTTTCGTAGTAAGCATTTCGATCTTTGCCTCTATCTCTATTTCGTCAGAAACAAGTCTTGTATTATTGCTAGACAAGTCTAGAAATCTTAAATTCCATTTTTTCCTACTTATGGTCCCTCTTACCAGGAAAACATTTCTATTTCCTGAAAGAGGACCTTCTGCTTTTAAAATAATATCCCTAGTCTCTCCTTTTATTGTTAGCTCACCAGTTATATCATGCTTGCTATCTGGCAATTCAAGAATCTCTTTTGACCTAAATATTATTTTAGGGTAGTTTTCAACATCGAGCAGTTCCCCTGATAAGAGAACCCTATCTCTTTCGAATATTTTAGTATCAATACTAGATACATCTATTTCACAAAATATGCTTGTGTGGTTTAATTTCTCTATGTCGTGATCAATAATTACATTGAAATTTTCAAAAGATCCCCTTACAGTGTGTATGAAGAGATGACCTATTGAGAAGTTTATCTCCGACTTGTTTCTATCATGGTTAAGCATGATGTTCCCCCCCTTATCCGCAATGATATGTGCATGCTGCGAAGTACCTCTTATGCTCAGACCCATCAAAGGTAATTGTTTCTGTAATTTTGCTCCAATCTATATTCTCTGTTATTTTTGCCACAGTGCATGATCTTAAGAGATCGTCACTCTGCATCATTCCCATACCTGAGATGGGTGAGGAGGTTATATAATCTCCATTAGAGGCCTCTCCATTGAAATTCGTTATCAAGACTCTGCCCTCTCCTATCGAATTAACCTCTATATGCATCTCGCTTTCCTTAGGAGGAGAGAGTAGCGTGTATCCTTCATGTCCGCCCTCCAGCTTAGAAAGCACCCCAAAAACAGTCCTGTCAGATGGTGTTCCAGAGACTTTAAGCTTCGGAAGAGCTGTGGATACAGTAGAGCCGTGCCATATCTCTCCAGAGCTTGAGAGTATCATTCCAACCTCTAGCGATTCGGATTTGTCGATTATCGCAGCGTGATGCCCAGTAAATGACGTTACATAGTCTACGCCACCTTGCCCATCACCCCTAACTCTTCCTACTCTTATTGGTGTTCCAGCATACTGTGACCCGCTAAAAGTCACCTTGTTCTTTGAGAAAAATCTTAAAAAGTTCGTGCTTGTGCTTGGAAGGTTCGTGATTACGCTCGCCTCATTTACGTTAGAGGAATCGTAAGCACCAGCGCCTGCAATAATGTCAACAACGCACTGGCTATTGCTCTGACTTCTATTCACAAATGTAGCTATGCCAGAATTTGATGTATTATGACTACCTGTTGCGTAACCCTCAACATACATACCCGTATCACCTTGATTCTCCAACCACTTTGCAGGCGCAGACCCGCTAACGGTTCCGATTAAGGTCATTCCATAGGTTACAGATGTGTCCACCTTTAGAGGCACTCCGCCCACCTGTCCTGATACGATAAGATCGTTTTGAGGTATGACAACTGCTCCAGACTGAGATAGGTCGATCTTTAAATCTGTTGCTCCATAATCATAAAGGTTTCCTATTCTGGCATTTAATGTTTTTAAATATCCAGAGGTTGATCCGTTACTTATAATTAATGGGGCGTTCACACTTAGAGTTTTGTCAAACTGTCCTCCGTCTGCCCCATAAACCCTACCCTGTGTGCTTATATTTTCTGTTGATGATATTGGTGCATAAAAATATGTAGTGTCTTTTGAGACCGACATTGTTACGGAAGGTGTCGCAGATCCTCTCTCTGTCGTCAGAAAATCAAGAGCAGTGCCTTTATCTGTAGTATTCCAACTTTCACTAGCTCTATTCTTTATAAGTGTTTGATCAAACATGTTTATCTGAGAAGTTACTGTTCCCATGACAACACTACCTGTATGATTAAAGTTAAGGATTGGGGTGTTAGCATCTATGTTTGCATTCAAACAAGAGAAGTCTCCGTTTACATCCAAGATTCTGCTAGGGCTTGCCGTAGCGATGCCAACTCTTCCATCAGAAGATATCATCATTCTGGTGGTCGGAGAGGTTGAGTTCCCAGGTGTTGTTGCGAACTGCAGGTATGCTGGCTTGCTAGAAGAAGTCCAAGATCCCAAGGAGTAGCCGCTTATCGTTGCGACACTAGGAGCGTCATTTGTACCGAAAGCTACCGTTCCCACCTTCGTAGTTGTGCTTGGATTGTTGGTAGTAGAATGTAGATAAACGCCTCCGAACGATGCTCTGGACCTCAAACTACCACCTTTAACATCAAGTTTAAAAGACGGGAAGTTTTCTCCGACTCCAACATTACCTCCGCTGCTAACCACCATTCGAGTAGAAGGAGTCCCGTTATTATCTGCGGTTGTACCGAATCTAAGCTCTGTAGGCATGTCTCCAGAGGACTGACCTGCTGTTCCCATCTGAACGCCTTGTACATACGCTCCTTTTTGCATTGAAGATATTGAAGAATTGTATCCAAAGAAAGCAATCTCTCCCATTTCCTGATTATATCCAACTTCGGACATTGAAGATAGAGTTCCGTTAGCTCTTTGTAGAGCGATTATGGGTGAAGAGCCGACATCAGAAAGTATTATTACTCCTGGCTCCGCACTTCCCGAGGAATCCCCCTGGACAGTTAGCTTTGCAGGAGGCCCTGAAGCGCTAAACTCTCCGATTCCGACATTTCCACTGTAATCTACTGTAAATCTTTCTTTGGATGAAGACTCGCTAACGTCTGTCGTTGATACGATCATTCTAGTAGGTCTATTAGTACTGCTCCACACTCCAAGAGAGTAGGTATCTATTGATGCGGCCGAGACACCGCTAGTTGTACCCATTGCTATTGTAGAAACCTTAGTCATCGTGCTAGGCTCTCCCACGTCAGAGTGCAAGTACAGCCCTCCGAAAGAACCTTTTGATCTTAATCCTCCTCCATTAACATCTAGGGTGTATGATGGCGTCATATCTCCAATACCAACATTTCCAGACTCAGATATGGTCATCCTAGGAGAAGGAGCTGATGAGCCGTCCGAAGATGTTGAAAATCTAATAGATGTTGGCATGTCTCCAGAAGCTCCAGACGGTGTTGCTTCAGCGACTGCCTCTATCAGAGCGCCCTGTTCATATGCGGAGGATACTGAGTTATAACCTTGAAAGGAAATTTGACCTATTTTATCTCCACTGCCAGTTCTCGCGACACTTGATGCGGTTCCGCCTGCTCCCTGCATAACAATAGAGGGGCTTGAGGAGAAGTCTTGTACCGTTAAAACTCCAGGATCTGACCCAGATCCAACATCACCCTTTATCGTAAGCTTAGAGGAAGGATTTGATGACGAAAAATCTCCAACTCCAAGCCTGTCACTCTTATAAAACAAGTCTGAGGCAGTATTTATAGCGCCAGAATTATTAAAAGTTACGGCTTTATCGCGACTTAAGGTTCCCACTATTATTCCAGTCAGATTAGACCCGTCCCCATAGTAAGTTCCCGACGTAACGCTCGTTGTAAAGCTTCCAGTGTTTCCACTCACCTGGCCTGACGAAGTTATATCTCCAGTAGAAGAGATATCGTCGTAGAAATTTGCGCCATCTTTGTTTATCCTAAGCATTTCAGTAGTTCTGAAGTCATTATCTTTTGTTATAGAGAATGACATAGCCGTTTCTCTACTAACACCATTCGCATGAGAGAATAATCTCCAGTCAGTTGGAGCCTCTGTAGATATTAGGCCCTGAGGGTATGCCGTTGATCCGAAAGTTAGCAATCCCAAACTAGAGCCTGCGGTAGGACCGTTCGAGTCTGTTCTGAAATTGAAAGCACCTGCGTCAGTAGCGGTTTTAGTTATTCCGACAGATCCTCTAACCTCGAAAGAATTTTGCGGATTGGTTACACCTACACCAACATTTCCATCATACTTTAAAGTTAGAATCTCATTAGGAGCATCTCCTCTTACGGAGGAGCTTTTAGTATAGAATCTTAATGACCCAACAGCCTCTCCTCCTTGATCATCAAAGACAATGCCTGCACCGACATTGTTTTGATCTCCAAAGGCAATTCCAATTCCGTTATTAGAGGTTGTATTTCCAGAAAGCCCTAATTGATATAGTGCGGGATTCCCAGTGTCAGAAAGAGGGTTCGGTGAAGCGGCATCATGAACTTGCAATGTTGCAAGAGCGTTTCCAGTACCAATACTTACGTGGTTACTGCTCTGATCTACGACGAGCAAGTTGCTTGAGCCAAGACTTCCAGAGTTATTAAATATTATTTCTCCGCTATTACCTGGAACAGAAGCGGCAGATAGCGTTGCTGATATATTTGATCCACCAAGATATATGTTATCTGCATATACAGCGTTCCATGTAGTGGAGGATGATCCTATATCAAACGACGAACCACTATTTGGCATTATATTTGACAAACTAAGATCTCTAGTTGTTGTTGCTCCAACAGAACAAACATCTTCTAGAGAGATAATTAGTGTTGACTCGTCTATGTCGTCACCAGTTAAAGAATCGTCCCTAATTTGCTTGCCCGTAACTTTTCCAGCCATATCACGTCTCCTGATAACTATGTGTCTTATACTGTTACATTATGATCTTTGATTAGTAGCGCTTAATATAAGTATTATTATCTCAAATTGAGATATATCACATTGAAATGACTGCACTGACAAATCTTCTAAAATGTTCTTCCGAAATGTGCTTGATTATGATCTGTTCATAATCTTTTACTAATTCTGAAAACTGCCTTCCACCAAAATTTGTTGAGTTTAGCTTATTTAGTTTTTTAGAAAACAGCCCGTTACCAGAATAAGTAACTTTTCCATTCTCCAAGAATATCTCACCATCTTTAATTCCAGAATAGCTTATCATCATAAACAAAATAGCGTTTGATCCATAATTTCTTGTTTTCTCTTCAGAAAAGTTTTCGTATACTTCATATTCATTATCGGAAAGATCTTTCGTTCTTAAAAACTTATCAGATACTCTTATAACCTCTGAAGTTATTTTTTCTAATATACTAGAAATTCTCTTTCCATCATTTTTTATATCAGAGGGCATTACACCGTATGATAAATATTCATTATACTCTCTTGCTATATCAAGGTTGCTTACCTCATTCGAAAGGGCCGCCTCATATATCTTAGCTTCCAATTCAGGTATTTTTTTGTATAGTCCAGAGCTTCTGAAGATTTCAATTACGTCATACTGTCTTCCGAATATTGCATATAAGAAACTTAGAACATTATTCAAATAGACATCTAAATCTAATTCCATAATGGCAGCCTTGAGATCTTTATCATAATCAGAATTGACTACATGCGATCTTATAATCCTAAAAGATCTGTCTGAAGACATTTTCTCTCGAAAATCCTTAAAGTAATTTTCAGAGCTAGGGTATAGCGTGGGTGCATTTACTATAAGATATTTTATCATATCTTTAAACTTATCAGACCCGTAAATGCTGACTTCTGATTCTATTTCAAATAGCCATTCCATTTCATCACTCCAAAACTTAGATCTATCACTCTCGGTTTCGAAGAGCTCTACGCTCGAATAATCATTTTTAATTTCAAAATCATCCTTAGATAGATTCTTACCAGAAACCATGGTTTTGTCCATGTCAGGATTCTGGTCGCCAACAAGCTTGTGCGGACTGGAAGAGTTACAAAAAGAATTGTTAAATCCTTCGGCAAAATCGCGAACAATATTTTTAAATTCTGGAACATCTTCATGAAACCCGTATTGTTTTTCAGTATCGGGGATAAGCTTATAGCTGGATGCGCTTTTTGGCTTAAACATTACAAGATTAATCCTGCCTATAGGTCTATTCACAGGGTATGCTTCAGATTCAGACTCGGCTCTCACAAGGTAGCATGTAATGCCTCCATATGATATTGCGTCATATACCCCTTCTGATTGATATGCCTCGGTTTTAATATCTTTGCAGGAAGTCCACATGGTTCCACAATCTTCATCCTTATATGACATCGTTGCTATGTCTTTTGCGACAGAGGATATTATAACAAAAAGATCATCTTTTCTTTTTCTCGCCAACCCTTCCAGATCTTGCGATATTTCTTTTATAAGAAGAATTCTCTCTTCAAATAATTTAACTTCATCTTCGCATATATCCCTGAAATTATTTATTATAGAATAAACTTGGAGTGGAACTATATCAGAGGGTATTCCCATCAATGCAAGGTCGGCCTTTGACTTTTGGACTCTTATAAGACTTTCATTCTCTATGATTTTTTCAGAATCAATATTAAAGTTGAGCATCCTATCTGCTCTCTGTATGAAGTTGTTTTTTATAATCTCTTTAACCTGAATAGATTTTTTTCTAAAATCCATCTTTTCATCTTCAGAATAATTAGAGTCTGCATAGTTCATGAGTCTGAGAAATATTTGACTTAGCATGGATCTAAAAGATACCCTTACCGCACTGCTAGGAAATGCTACCCAAGATCCATCAATAAGAACTTTTCCAGAATTCCTAGCAATATCTTGCTCAGAGACACTTACCCTAGCTAAGGAGGAAACCTTAGGAAGTATTTCTAGTGTTTTTTTATCAATAGCGCTGTCGCCTGAGATTATTCTCTTTACAACATACCCCTTATCGCCAAAGGCCTTACTATAAACCTGTCTAAGCTCATGGCTCCTTTTATCTTCCGCCATCATAACTTTATTTCTAAGATCTTCTTCTTTTATATCTATGGCAGTCTTAGCTATGCGGTTTGAAACACTCAGCATGCGATATATTTCTTTTAATCTGCTCACAACAACCTCTATTTTAAAATCATGCAGTGTGCTATTGCAGCAACAAGAACATCTGTGCATGCGTTTGAATGTATACTGTCCGCATTGTTTTTATCATGCCAAAAGAAAGACGTATTTTCGGATAAATCTAGTTTTATATCTCCAGCAAAGCTTTTGCATGAAAATATCATTTTCTTTTCATAGCGAACGGCCTCTTCTAGTCCAAAACAAGAAAGACCCGTCTCTTCCATCACCTCTCTACATGCTCCAACAACAAAGCTTTCGCCTATATGGCAATGGCCTCCAGGGAGATCTAGCTTTCCATTGTCAGCCCTCATAAGAATTAGAAACTTATTATCCTTCTCGATTATTACTTTAGCTATATTTTTAGAATCCTTAAGCACTTTCTATCCTTTCGCCAATTGAGGCTTGGAGAGGTCGAACCCGCTATTACCAACAAGAAGTTTTACATTAGAATTCTTCTTGGCGCTTTCCAGTCCCATATATTTATCGGCCCCGTAAACTTCAATAAAGTTTTTAATAACAAACTCCATATACTTCTTCTCTGCCATCTGGGTTTTCATATCTTCCATATCTTCTTTCTCTTCTTTTGCAGCATCATCCATTTCTGATACACCACTATTAGCATCACCGAACATTTTAGATTCGGTTCCATTAGCGTCAATAAAAAATAAATCATTTTCGCTATAGTTTCCACTATTATCTGTAATGTTTATATTTATGTAACATGTTCCATTCAGATCTCTCTTCTCTGTAGACTTCTCCCTCACTATAGCATTAGAGAAAACAACGGGGATGAAATATGTTCCAGGCTTTATCTCTCTGCACGGCCTAAAACTTGTTCCAGGCTCTCCACACAGATAGGTTTTACCAGAGTTAGAAACGTCATAGTAAAGCTTAAATGTTTCTCTGAGGTGATTCACAACGCACAAACCTTTCGTGCCATCTCTTCTAAACTCACAGCAAATAACCTTTCCAGATTCCACGACCAGCTTTTTATTTTTTTTTATAACAAAGCAGATCTCATCTCCAGGCTTCAAGCCTTTCATATCGCGGTATACTTCTTTAACTTCGCACTTCTTGCGGAGAGCTTTCTTTAGCAGTAATTCTATCTTCTCGGATCTTTTCACGAATTCACCTTAATTTCTAAACCATACGGCTACAATTGATATACATTATAAACTATCCCATTATATATTTATATTATACAATATAGTACATCTTAATAATATATTTTAAACTATAAATAACTAGAGGGTATCTTATGAAACATTTTAAAGAAACGCCTGTTGACTCAAGAATGCTTCATCCTAGACTGAAATACTTGGTTGATCTCGTCTTGGACCAGAGCGAAGGTTTGACGGATGACGAGATTTATAATGTTCGGTCAGAATGTGAGTATAGATTTGGCTTGCTGCAGGGTAGAAATGAGTCTTTCGGCAATATAGTCCTCGTTGTCTATATAGATGAGGGATATTTGGTCACATTGAAGGTAGATGGAGACGATTTTGATGAGGATAGGATTGACCTGAGTGTAATACCTAACGGTATGGAAGCTCTGTACATCGTAACCTATCTGCAGAATATGGTTATGGAGTCAGATCCTTTTATAGATTATGATCTATGCCAGGTTTTGTGCAACTCCGCACATCCAACATCGTTGGTAGACTTAGAAGAGTATTCAGATGACGAGGTAATGTAGGAATATTAATTTTATTTTTACTAAGTTGTTTAAATTCCGAAGAATGCGGTTATAATAGTTAGGCATATCATTTTACAAATATGGAGGGAAATATGATTGCTTTATTTATGACAATGCTTTTGGCCTGTGGGGACAAAGAAGAGGACGATACGAACTCTGAAGCCGAAGTTCCAGAAGAAACTGTAGTCGAAGAAGAGAATACGACATCAGAAGAAGAGACGCAGACCGAAGATGAGGGGTCTGGAGAAGGAGATGAGACTGAAGGCGAAGAATCTAAGGATTAATTTTAGATTCTTGCTAATAGACGAGAAGCTCGTACAATGTGTGCGGGCTTTTTTTTAATCCCAAAGAGTAACGAATATAATTTAAGAAGGCTAAGAATAGATTCATACAAAGAAGATAAAGTCCCTATACAATTTGTGAGGATTTTCACAAAAGACATAGGAGATTTGTGATAAGATCTATATTCTCTATCAGCTATCTTAAATTATTTGACAGTATAGCAAAGATAAACTAAAAATTATAGGAAGAGCAAAGGATTCTATGGAAAGCCATCTAGACGAAAGAAAGGTTAGAATACTTCAAGCTATAGTTTATTATGTTAGATATCTTATGGAAGAAGGATCAGACGTCTCAAGAGAGTACGAAGCAAGAGAAGTGCTGTCGAACGTGAATACTATACTAGCAGCCATAGACGAAGACGAAAACGAAGTAAGCGTGAGAGACTTAGACGAAATAAATGAGATAATAGAACACTCGAAAAATGTCTTCTCTAGCAGAATGATGATATAGATTAAAGTATTATATATTAAAAAGAATATATTCGGATAACTAACACCATAATTATAATATAGAGAAAGCATGCCTAAAATGAGACTGAAAGTAGATGATAGAGTATTCTGCACAATAGAAAAACTATACGGACAAGTAAGAAGAATAATGAACAACATAGCAACAATATCCTTTGTCACAGGAAATGTTAAAAGAATACCCCTGAGAAATATAAAAAGAAAAGAAGGGGAATGGGTAGCTCATAAATAAAATATAAAAGAGAACAGAATGAATACGAAATATAAAATAATAAACAATGTAATGCACATGGAAAATGAGTTCTGCGAATGCTGCGGATGTAACCCATGCGACTGCCACCCAAGAATATAACTACCAAATAAACAAATACAGAAAGAATTCTTATCAAAAATCTAGATAAGATAAACTGAAAAAGAACCGCACAAAGATAGATATGCAAATTAACGCATGACAATAAATACCTTCGGCTCTAAACAATGACGATAAAATAAATCTATAGC
>Ga0209632_10003119_pt1 | contig 15489 bp, 26 predicted proteins | sample COG_10_FD_184754 | JGI IMG/M metagenome (GOLD analysis project Ga0209632, IMG submission 184754) | Pelagic Microbial community sample from North Sea - COGITO 998_met_10 (SPAdes) (version 2) | ecosystem: Environmental > Aquatic > Marine > Neritic zone/Coastal water | place: Helgoland, sampling... | reverse complement strand
GAAAGTAATGACTAAAGAAAGCTTAAATGATTCTTTATTTGAATTAAATAAATTAATCTTAGATTTAAGATCTAAGTTAAGTAAATCATTACAAGAAGTATTAAAACTTCGTAAAGATTTAGATTTCGAAAAAGAAGAACATCAATTGACTCAATTAAAATATGAGTCTATGAAAGATAATTTAACTAAATTAATGAATGATAAATTAAATTCAGCAAGAACTGCTAGAGAGGAGATGCAAAAATGACAGAACTTAAAGAAGAACATCTAGAAGTTATATCTAAAAATAAATCAAAAAAATATGAAATAGATAATTTAGTAAATCAGTTATCTGATGCTAAAGAATCTGTTGCAGTACTTGGTAATGCTATAGAATGTGGTTTTCTACATGATAAACATTCCTTGATTTTACAAGAATGGATTGTAGAATATGAGCAATTGTCTGAACAATTAGACACACACTTAACAGAGGTAAGAGACCATGGATGAAAGAGCAATGCGTATGCTACTTGCTGGAAAGCAATTAGAAATAGATAAGTTAAAACGTACAATAAAGGAGATGGAAGAAAATGATAATGCCAGACAGCGAGATTCTGAGACTAGAAAAACGTCAAAGAGGACTACAAAGAGTAGCAACAGCAATTAACGATCTAAGTATATATGGTATATACCCAACTAACTTTCCAAAGTTAATTCAGGTATTAGAACACGCTAAAGACCATGTTAAAGCTGAGATAACAGCTACTAGAAAACGTATAATAGAACACTCTGCAATTAAAGTAGAAGAAGTATATACAGACCCATTAAAAACAGAAGCTCAAAAAGATTCTGATGATATTAATGATATGTATTCTACAAAAGGTATTTAAAAATTCTGTGCCTGAGTACTAGAGACGTCAAATTAGTACAGATAGAGCCAGATGGGAGACTGTCTGGCTTGTAAATTTAACCTGCTTATTCGGACTTGTAAACTTACAATGGTATTTCTAGTTTAAGATTCTGTAAGTGTACCTATACTAGATAAAGGCCCAAGGAGGAGTAGGTTAGATTTTAGTTATCTTTACAACCCAAGACGTAGGAATATTAGTACGATCTCCATAAGTGTATGTACCATCATCTTCAGGTATGTATGCTGCAAACAATTTAACGTAATTTTTGTCTTTAGAAAATAGCCAACCTTCATTTACAGGTGTAGCTAATTTCATATTAATAAATTCTTTTTTATCTGCCCAACCTGAGTCACTTATACAGTCAAGCCACTCCACTCTATATTTGTCGTAAGGAAAGATTGTAGATTCTTTAGAAGTAAAACAAACTTTGTTTTTAGTGAAGCGTTTCTTTGCCATTAGCAGCCCATATAAAAGTTGATCTATCGTTTTCTTCCAAAGCGTCCATAATGTTATCTGGAACATTGTGACCTTCTTCGTCAAAAACTAATTGAAGATATGTACTGTAAATAATAGCTAGAGCCATTGCGTCTGCAGCTCTAATACACATATCAGGATTTTGACGTTTAATAAAATCCCCAATAGCTTCTGGTTTAACATTATCCAAGAATGTTTCAGAATAATTCTTCTTAGATTTCTTGGGAAACTTTAATAATTTATTCATATGTGCGTACTTCTAGTGAGGATATCTGTATTAATTATTTGGGTTGCAGTAAAAAATCAATGTTATTCTGTATCTTAGGTACAAGTTCATCATAAACTGTACGCCAAAGCATAGAATCATCATAAAAAAAGTTTTTATTCTTCCACATATCGTGGTAATGACTATAAAATTTAGAGCATATATCAACAGCATCTATATCTAATTTAATCCAAAAATCCTTTTCACTCATACCATTAGTATGCAATTGATGATGATGTTTATAGCAAAGAGGAACAGTAAATTGATCTCCAACTTTCTGTGAGAAACCTCTAGGCATAGCAAAAGTTATATGGTGTGCTTGAGACTGTGTGTCTTGACATAAGATACATGGATTAGAAGCTACCCATTTAAGATATTCTTTATCTTTTATTCTTTGTACCTTGTCCTCTGATAGTATTGTGCACTTTTTTGTAGCCATAATAAATTGCTAAATCTGATAACCCTTCATGTACTTGGTTAGATGCTCTGCGTTCTGTTAAACCTAAAATATTTGCTATCTCAATAATACCATAATTAAAATGACAAAACAATTTCATAATTTTAGAAACTCTTTTACCTATCTCGTCATCAACATCTTTGACTGCTAATGCAGCACCAAGAGATGAAGTTATAAAGTCTGTGTTAGAATTGTCAATACGTTCCTTTAGAACATTGCCAGTTCCTCCACCTTGGAGTTCACACATAATACGATAACGAGAACCAGCTTCGTATAATTCTATAGATATAAGTTTACGATGATACATATATAATAAACGAGATTCACGTATGTTTAACCATACTTGACGTTTATCTAAAATAGTAGAAATTAGCTCTGGTTTCTCAATTTGACGCATAATTTATTTTATAATTTTCTAATTCTTTATCAACGAAAGATCTAAATTTTTCGTTTTTATTGTACAAATTATTTAATCTATAAACTCTGTTTTTGTTACAATTATGTAGACGTGCAATAATGCTCTTACACCCATACACCTGTGTAGGGTGCAATAGCCAGGATAGTAAAATACATAGATTATATATCTTGTATTCTCTGCTATTATTAACAGTTCTTTTACCTTTTAATGTGTCTAAAGATACATTATAAGATGAACTACAATACTTTTGAATATAACTAACCATAGGATAAATATGAACATTGAATATAGACATAGTGCTTCTAAAACTAATAGCTTTATTGATTCTCCACCTTATTGGATAATTAATAACTTGTATGATTTTAGTTCTGAAGCTAACGCCAGAATGAAAATGGGCAGTACTGCTGAAGCTGCAGCAGAACATGCTTTGCAAAACCAAATCACTGATGAAGAAGTTATCATAGATATTGCAAAAACCAAATACCTAGAACTAAAAGGTGATGAGTCAGATGACGAATGTCTTTGGTCTGGTATAATTGCTAATCAGTTTGTTAAAGAACTTCCTCAGTTCGGTAAAATTATTTCTTATCAGAAAGAAATTGTTTCGCCTGGCGAAAAATATGGTTTAAAATTTGATGTCAAAGGTGTTACTGACTTCGAATTTGATGATGTAATCATAGATACTAAAGCTACTGCTTACATAAAAAGACTAAAATCTGGTGCTATTGATAGCAGATGGTACCCAAAAGACGCTGATTTGCGTCAACAAGCTCTGTACAAAGACCTTTTCAATAAACCGACAGCATTGCTGTATTGTTCTTACAAGGACGTTTACAGCGTGGATATGGAGGGCAGAGAGGGTCATTTAGAGACCATTATACAAGCTATGAAACATATAGAACATATCTTGGATATTGCTAAAACAAAAGAGGACATAGTTAAAATGTTTCCATTAACTATGGATAACTTTAGATGGGGTAAATCAGATAATGAACCATCTAGAATATATGCAAAAAAGGTTTGGCAAGAAGCTTTTAAATAGGCTATAAGAACCAATGCAAAAGTTTGGAAAAATAATAAAACAAATAAATAGGAGAACAAACATGGAACACGAAACATTTGAATGCTCATTTAAAAAAGCATTTGAGAAAGATGATGGTCAAGTTACTGTGTACATCACTAAAGATGATGGTACAGACATGACTGTATATGGTGAAGCTTTAGGCTCATCAAGATGGCCAAAGGGAGCAAGACTAAAAATTGATGCACAGCCAGTTAGAACAAGTAAAACTGGTAAGCAATATCAAACGGCATCTAGAATAGAATGCTTAAGTGAAGTATCAGATAGCTCAGGATCAGCTCCTGCAGTTAACGCTACATACTCTGCTAATACAGCAAACACTTCTTATGCAACAAGAAATACTTCGGACCAATTTTCAGAGAAGTATAGATTGACTATGAGTAATCTTATTGCGTCTTATATGTCAGGTGGCAAAGTACCAACTGATAGTGAGTTTCAGCAAATAGATAATTTAGTCAGAAAAGTATTAGATGCAAAAGCTTCTAGTGTCGATGAGATACTAAAAGACGATGTACCATTTTAACAATTTCTTATCTCCCTCGAGTTAGAAAACTAGGCATTACTACAGAATCAAGGTTGTTCACTGTGGTAGTGCCTTTTTAAATTAAGGAGTTTATGATTGAATTATTAATGATGTTAATTATCCCAACTGAAATAGATCCTGCAAAATTAACAATGAAATATGTTCTTAAAGAAAAATTTATAGATTACAAAACTTGTGAAGAATATGTAGAACAAAATTTATATTACAAAGATTCTCAAGGTGTAGGAATATTTTATAAAATAGATACCAAAGAGTACCAAGTTATGTTAACATATTGTAAACCAACAGAGGATAAAAATGATAACTGAAAAACGATTAGAAGATGCACTAACATTTCTTTCAGATACAGATGAAACTAATGCTGAATCAAATGCTAATGTAAAATATTTAGATAGATTATTAAAAAGAAAGAAAGCATTACACATTACAGGTAACTCAGAAGATAAAAGTATATCTGCTAAAGAACAATCTTTTTATGCGTCTGATACTTACAACAATGCTGTTAAAGAATTATTTGATGCAGAAGTTAAAGCATCTACATTAGAAAACAAACGTGATAAAGAAGGTCTTATTATAGATCTATTTAGAACATTAGAAGCTAGTAGACGTAAAAATACTATATGATTTATAAGTTTAAGAGATGGGTTTTACTTCCTGCTTTTGCAGAAGTTATTATTAAAGCTGACTCAGATGAAGAAGCTATTAAGATACATAGTTCTTTAGACTCTAAAAGTTTAACTTGGGAACAAGCAGAAACTGTAGAGCAGCGTATGACATACGAAATTGTTAATGAGCAACCATCAGATTAAATTGTTTAGAGCTATTATAAACCAAGCTATACATGATGCTATGTATGATGGTGTATATAAGTATCATATTATAGATAAACGTGAAGCTATACAATGGCTTACCAGTGATTCTGTAGATTTTAGAACTATATGTTCTTATGCAGAAATAGATGCTTCTCAAGCTACTCGTAAATTTACTGAAGCTATGAAGTTAGATCTCTATGCTTTAAGAGATGATCAAAATTTAGTATTAAATAAACCACGTAAAAAATATAAACATAAAGGAAAGTTTAGATTAACATTCAATGAGTAAAGCTTATAATAAACAAATAGGTGGTGATCACTACCAAAAGTATAAAATTCAACCAAGTAAATTTGTAGTAGAAAACAAACTTCTATTCCCAGAAGGATGTGCAATTAAGTATATTATTAGGCACCAGGACAAAGGTGGTAAAGATGATTTACTTAAAGCAATACACTTTATCGAAATGATAATAGAAAGAGACTATTGAGATAATGGATTCGATGAGTTTATTTTTAGTTCTTGCAATTGTACTTTCAGCAATTCTATTTCTTTTTCTAGAATAGAGATATTTTTATCTAAATCTAATACTGCAAAACTATTAGTTTCTATACCAGTTAAATCTGGTGCAGTAGCATTAGACAACTGTTCTATTTTTAATTCCATTGTAGCAAACTTAGAGTAAAATGTACCTGTAGAACCAATCAGTCCTAGTATTACCATAATTACACCAATGTTACTTTTTAATTTATCCATTCTTAAGCTCCTTAAGTTCTATTAATATTCTTTGTTTGTTTATGTTTAGTTCTTCTAATGTTCTATTCTTAATTCCTATAATATCGTTGTTTTTGTATTGTACTAAATCAAAGTTTTTATAAATAGATCTATTATCAAATATAGCTATTTGGTCTAAATATATATCTTTAGGTTTATAGAATTCTGTATTGTTATACTCTACCAATGATACTGAATTTTTCTGCATAGCATCTAATTTAATAATGTTTTTAATGTTTAAATTTTTAGATGCGTCTTTAACTTGTGCGTCTACTTTAGCCATTATTACATCTAATTTTGGTTTACTTGTCTTAGTTTTTGTAGAGCTTACTTTAGTTTTAACTTCTTCTTTAGAATCTTTCTTAACTACCTCTTTAGAATCATTCTTATCTGTATCTTCTTTTATTACTTCTTTCTTAGCATTATCTGATACCTGTTTAGTAACTTCTGTAGATACTTCTTTTTTGTATTCTTCAGTAATTTTATCAGCAACTTTAGTTTCTGATTTAATTTCTTCTTTAGGTTTTTCATTATAAACTTTCTCTACTTTAGGTTCAGTTTTATATTGCTCTATAACCTTTGGTTCTTCCATTGGTTTAGGTTCAGTTCTAATTTCTACAAACTTAAATTCTTCTTTAACTATAAATTCTTTTTCTGGTTTAAATTCTTCCAACACATTTTTTATCTCATCTCTAATATCTTCATTTAAAACAAAAGGATCTGACTCGTATGTTACAGTGAGGGAAGGTTCCCTGAGATCGACCCCATAATGATTCTCTGTAGCATTTGATGAATCTGTAAAATCATATCGAACTGATAAATCATAGTCGGTTTGTAAACTTGAAAGTACAGTATAAGTATCACTGCCAGTGACGTAATCACCACAGTTAACACTGCCACAGCTACTACTATTATAATTCCTAATCTGTGTTGTTGTTTCACCATTTGCTCCTGTTATAGTTACTGTAGATTTAACACTAGAATCATATGTATTCCAATGCCAATATTCAAATTCATGATTAGTTGTATAACCATTTTGTATTTGTAATTCTGTTAAATTTGCGTCATTCTTTAAACTTATATCATCAGATTGGATATAAGTATTATGCTCAGAAGCAATGACATTAGAACCATGCCTACCATCGGCAGTTCCTGTCCAAGATCCATTATCAAAGTTTTTATCAAGTAAATTATTTGTTGTAATGACTTCACTTTTTATAGAAGTTGTATGGATTAATATAATCAGCAAACTTATTAACGCTGTGTATTGCATAACATCCTCCTATTACTATTGCTAATATCCAAATCATCTTACTGAATCTATAAAACTATAAACTCTTCCAAATTGCTTATCAATACTAAACAAGTCTTGTTGAATCATTGTTACTAAAAGTTGTAGTTCTATTAATGTTATAAGTGTCCAAGTAGCTAATCCCATAAGTATTGTACCTAACAAACCTATTAACATTGTATTAGTTTTTCTACTCATTATGTATTGGTTTGGTTTCTATAGTTTTTAATACTTTTGTTTGAATAGACTTATCTATTACTTCTCTTTTCTCCATACGTTTAACATATGTTTTATAATCTGGTCTTTCAAAATCGTATTTAATCCAAATATCCATAGCGTCTTTACCTATCTTGCCATCTATTGGACAAGGAGTTCCTGCATTAATCATTGCTTCAAACACTCTTTCGTCCTGGCAAAGTAAAGCTACACTTCCAACTTTCATTCCAAAGTCATATAAAACTTTAGCTAACTTAATTCTTTCACAGTTCATATCTCTATTAGTTTTACCACCAGATACTCCAAAACCAAATGTCTGAACTCCAGCACTCATTCCAGTTGCACAAACGTCTTGTGATCCAGCTGAAAATGATGGTGAATTAGCAGTTGGTGGTGCTGATTTTATATTAGAATTTGATGTACTATTTGTAGTAGAGTTTGATGAACTTCCTGTTGCATAATTAGTAGTAGCAGAAGATGTATATCCACCTTCAATAGCTGTATTTGAGCCACTCACATTTGTTTGTGTAGAGTCTCCTAAAGCATACGTAGTAATTAAACAAAATAGTATTATTAATATTCTCATTTATTAAATGTTGGTTTGTTGTTTCTATCCCAAAAAGGTAGCTGAGCTCCTGAGCTCTGGTAACATTTAGGACATAAGATTTTTTTATTTGGTAAAGTAATAAAAGATTGAGTGTGTATAATTTCTTTATTACACCCTATGCAATATCCTTCAACCTTCTTCATTTTGGCTTACGCATAATATCAGCACCTTTAAGACCATAAATAGCACTAACTACTCCTATAAAAATTGCTTGATACCAATAGGGTAGCTGATTAAAGTAATCAAAAAATAATGTTAACTTAGTATGAATCTCTGGATCGTCAGAAAAGATAGACCAAGCCAATATACAGATAGGCATAGATATAAGAATAAGGACAAACTCATCCTTGTAACCTTGATCATTGCTCTCAATAATTTTCGCTTTATATTCAATTTCACCAGTACTCATTTTTTCAGCGTGTCTCATACGAGCATCTGACATTAATTGTTTTGTTGTTTGTTTGTTCTTATATAAATGTGCACCAGTCTTAATGCCCATAGATAGTAAATTTAACCACATCTTAATCTCCCTTATCTAAATATTATTGGATTAGGCCCACCAAATAGAATTAACATTACATAGCCAACCACTAACCAAAAAGTAAACCAGTAATTCACTGAGACTACCTTCCATATTAATATACCTTGTTAGAACCTGTTGGGAATCCGTCCCATGCTTTGTACATACCTTCTACTAACAGCTCATCATCGTATGGCTGCATACCATTTTCCATTTGTATAATTGCTTTAACTAATGGTAAATAATCTTCTATACTATTATCTAATTTGTCTTGAGGATTTACGCCAAGTTTCTTGCAAACAAATACTATATAAGCATCTGTATCATTTTCACTTGGTGGAGCCCATCTTTCAATGATGTCCTCTACTGTAAATCTTTTATGATGAAATCTGTATACTAATAGTATTCTGACTAGAGCTCTAATGCCCCAAACAGATTCTTTAAATACACAAAAAACTGGATCAGATTGTTCATCTGCCAGTCCATCCCAATCAGTACCAAGCTTTATATTGCCTGGGTTTTTGTTTCTAATTCCTCTAGGTAATTTTTCTATTCCATCTGCCATTTTTATCTAAAACCATTGGGATTAATATTGGTAATCCATCAATGATAACTCCTGTTCCTATTACTGGTCTAGACTTCTGTAATTTATTATATTCAAAAGCTAAACTTTTCATATTAATTAAACATCCAACTTGCATACCCCAAAGTAGTTCATTTGGATTACTCCAATAATCTATTTTGAATGAAGTGTGATAGTGTCCTTGGACAGTACACATTCCATATTGTTGTGCAACTTTAAGTACGTCTTTAAACTTACCATGACAGAAGTAAATATTTTGACCATTAGATGCTTTGATAATCAAATCATCGTGCCATGTCCAACCTTTACCAACTCCAAGCATATCATTATATGACTTAAAGATTTCATGAGGTAACCCATATTTAGTAGCTTTTCTAAAAACTAAACTACCATGATTAGAGTCCATAATATGTTGTTTAGGAAATAACTTCTCTAAATCTTGAAGGAATTTTCTAGCAACTATTAGCTCATGACTTGGTGAATATAAACCAGGATGTGAATCGTGGAATGATATTGAGTGCCAATCCATTTCATCACCTATATTAACTACACAGTCAGGTTTATACTTTAACTTAATAGCTTTTAAAAAGTCAAGTGTATCTATATGATGATATGGTGCGTGTTGATCACTTATAACAAGTATTGATTTGCGAAGCATATTAAAGCTTTTACAACTATTTAACTAATAAATCTAGTCAACAAGGTACAACTTTTTGTTACAAGTTTTTTGTTAAAAGATATAAAAACTGTCCTAATAAACCTAATGCAATAGCTGATATAATGTATATAATTCTATCTACATCTTTCTGAATGTGAGCCAAATGATTGGTTTCTAGGATGTGCAGTTTTTGATCAATAAGATCAATTCTACTATGAACTTTTAGAAGTTCTTCTGTATTTTCTGTATGTCTACTCATTAGAATAATGTTTCGTAAGGAGACCTTACTAACCCTTTCGTTTTGTATTGTGTATATCTAGGCCCTTTATATCTAGGGTGACCTAATTGCCCTAGTACAAAATCAACAGAAGTGTCTGCAGCTAAGTCTAAAGATAGACCTTGTTGTAACAAACCTTTTTCTACCGAAGCTGAAGCTTGTTGTAACCAAATAGGTAAAAATCTTTTACCAACATGACCACCTATGGATAAACCTTTTTCAATAGCATTATCATCTTTTCTTGTAATATCTGGACTCCATTTAGTAGTCAAATATTTTTTGTCAGTTAATACTTCTATTGTTGTTCTTGGTAATGACCCAATCTTTTTAAGACCTGTAGATTTAGGATCAGTAATCCAATGGAAAGGTTCCATTAATTGTTTAGAGAAAGTTAAAACTTGTCCATTCCCTAAGTCAATTCTAGTTGGATCTACGTTATCTAATAGTGAGTGACCACTAAATATATAGTTAAGTGCAGATCCTGCTGCTGCGTATGTAAGTGCAGCTCTTGCAAAATAGTATTGATACATTCTTCTAAGTCCTGGATCGCTTTCAAAAGCAGGTAAAGACTTAGCAATAATTCTAACATTAGATATTGTCCAGTCAGGAGCAAACATAAGCAACTGCATATATCCTCTAGATCCTGGAGACATTGTAGTCTGTGCTAATTGTTTTAACCAAGGTGTTCTTATTCTGTTCGCTACTTGTTCCCAGTTTTGTCCACCAAATGCATCATTAGTAAACTGTGCAGCCTTAGTTGCTTTAGCATATATCTGTGCTGTAGTATCGCCAGGCATAATAACTAATGTATTAGGAACGCCTTTAAGTTTAGGAGAATCTAATACTTGTAAAAACGTATGCATTTTAGCAGACGTAAAAACTCTATCCCATGTAATTCTGTCAAACCATTTAAATACTTTTTCTACTTTTCCATTACTAGAAACACCAAAATGACTTTTAAAGAAAGTATCTATACCTCTCATGTTAAAATAGAATCTATCAAATCCTATATCCTCTGGAGTAGATATTTGTAAACCAGCACCTTGTGCAAATCTAACTGGGTCATCATAACCTGCAGCTTTTAATTGATTTATAGCATCAGGAAAATCTTTAATTACTTTGTTAGGATTGTTAATCATTTCAAGTAACTCAGGTTTTTTTCTAGGATCTAAAGTCTTTTTAATAAAGTTTAGTTTGTTACCTGCAAACAACATACTTTCAACTAGAGCTCCAGCATGAAAAAATGAGAAACCTACTGCTAATCTTTTCATCATAAGGTTAGTTGTAAATAACGCACCCATAAATGCTTGTTCTTCAGTAGCATCAAAGACCATTTTTAATGATCTTTCCATACCTTTATGTATATATGTTTGACCTTTACCTTCAAAATAAGGATGATTAAATTCTATAAAATCATCTCCATCCATACCAGTCTTAAGTGTTCTATACATTAGTGGTTTACCACCAACTTTAAATGTTTCTAAATGTGTAATTAATCCTCTAGTAGATAAAGCTTTAGATGCAGCAAAACCATACATCCTAACTAACTCTGCAGGATCATCCATACCTTCACGTATTTTATAGTTTTTTTGTAAACCTTTGTTTACATCTTGAAATACACCACGTTTACCAAATGCAAATTTAGTAGAAGGCCCAGCAACATTTAATTTATTATCTGGATTATCAAATTTTTTAACAAATCTAAATGGTTGATCTTTTGGATTATAATTATCCCACATTAAAGGTAGGTAATTAGATCTTTGATTGGTAAATAGTTGACTTCCTTCTTTACCTAACAATGAATTGTATTCTTCAAATATTTTTTTAATTTGTTTAGCTACATCTAATTCTATAGATGTTAATTCACTAGCTGCAATAGGTCTTAATTTAGGATCATAAGCAAATGTATTTCTATTAACTTGTGCTCCAGTAATATAGTAAAATACTTTACGTCTAGAATCTATAGCATCTGGTATAGCTTCTTTAATTTTGTTAGCTAAATTTTGTGCTGCTGTATTAATTTTAACTGTTAAAAACTTAGAAGCATCTAATGCTGATTCTCCAGCTAATGCAATTTCATCAAATTCTTTTGGTGTTTTTCTAAGTATGTTACCTAATATTTTACCAGAACCATACACTGCTGCACCTAATCCAAATCCTTTAGCTGTTGCTATAAGTTTCTCATCTTCTGATGTAAGGAATTGTGCTGCACCAAATACACCACCAACTGCACTAGCTTTGATTGCAGTATTGATTGCCATATCTGTACCATTTTCTATAGCTGGTCTCATGGCTGATGTAATCTCTGCAGCCATTGCACTATACTTTACAGGATCCTGTAAATCTTTAACTTCTTTTTTTAATTCATTAAGTAAATCTTCTACACTTTTGTAGTTACCAGAATCTAATTTCTTTATCAATTGCTCAGGTTGCATTTGATTATCTTTTAAAACTTTAGCAGTAGCTTGTGAAACTGTTTTACCAGGAAGTTGAGTTAATCTTTGTGCTGCTGCACTCATACCTGCAAAGCCTACAGATATAACAGCACCTGCTGTTGCACCTATAGTAGTTTCAATAGTAGTTCTTTTGGGATCTAATGTTCTATCTTCTGAACCTTGCCATACTGTAGAAAATACAAATGGTGTTGCTAGTGTAGCAAATGCACCTACTTTTAAGTTAGCTACATTTTCTTGTTGAGCTAATTTTAATAACTTAGGTTTTTGCCTAGTCATAGTAAATGCTTTAGAGTATTTTAATCTTAAACTATTAACTACACCTCTACCTAATGCACTCCAACCCATAGGCATAAACAATAAGTATGGGTCTGCCATCATCATGTTTACTAGCTCAGCACCAAACATTTTAGGATTGGCTTTCATCATATTCTTAACTTCTTTAAGATCTATGTTCATTGGCCCTTCATCTAATAGATAACCAAAACGACTCATTACTCGTTCTGCTTCGTTATATATTTTAGAACCTTGTTTGTCTGGATTGTTTTGTAAATATTGGTATGCTTCTTGAGCTTGTTTCTTTTTAGTGTTACCTGATACCCATTGGTATAAAGATGCAGGTAAAGATTCTTCTCTCCAAAGATCTATAGGATTCTTTAAAGACTGAAAAAACCCAGGCGTACTATCTTTGATAGGCTCTTGGAGTCCATCATTAATATTACGTACTGGGTCTTTTAATTTAAATTCCTCAAGATTAAAGTCATTAGCCATATCATTTTTTCTTTTTCCATTCGTATCTTTTATTTTTTAAAGATGAAAATGGCCCTTTGCCTTTGCTATAACTTTTTATTTTACCACTACCAGTCATTAAATTTCCACTAAAATCTGGTTTTGCATCTGGTTCAAATCCCATACTTCTCATACTTTGATTATATTGAGCTTGCTCTCCATCAAATGCACTTAGTGGTCTTTTAGTAGGAGCTGTTCTATTTTTAAATGAACTTACTCTTGTTTTATCTGTAAATCTTCTTAATGTTCTTTGAAATGAATTTTCAGCTTTTGTATTAGCTATACCATATGCTTTCATAGCACCTTTATCTTTAGCTTTTATTAAACTAGGTTTTGATCTAGGAACACTAGATCCTTTAATTACGCCTTTACTTTGTTGTGCAAATGTTGGTTTTGTAGGTTGTTTAACTTTAAGTTTTTTTCCTTTAATTCCAGTGGCAGTAATTTTTCTAGTTTCTTTTAATGCACTTTGTAAACTTCTATCAAATCTTCTTACAGATATTTTACTTCCAATACTTTCAGCTCTCATAGATTCTAATGATCTATGACTAAAATTTTGAAATGAATCAGATCCAACAGTATCTCTAATATTTTGATCTGCTATTTTTGACTGTCTTAATTTAATATCAGTATCTGTTAATGATTTAAACTTAGGTGTTTTTTGTGCAGGTATTTTTTGTATACCTTTAAACTTTTTACTTACACCTTTAATTATAAATTTTCTCATATATTATCCTTCAAAGTATTCAGGGAATCTATTACGCATAATTTTTTCAGCTCTTGTTTTAGATACCTTCTGTAGTTGTGGGTTAGACGCTAATAGCATAGCGTAAATTTGTGAATCATCATTAGTTAAAACATCACCATCTGATCTTGGTATAATAATCTCAGGGCCTTTTTCTCCAACAAGATAAGGTTTACCTTGTGTAATTGGGCCACCTTTAGCCATAGGTTTAGCTTCTACTGTAGAGTCAAATACTTGAACACCAAATAATTTTAATCCACCTTTTTTACTAATTTGTCCACTATCAACCATGTCTTGAATTATTTTTTTATACAATCTAGATCCAACTTCAATACTTTTACCAGATTTTTCAGCTGCTTTTTTCATTGAAGTAACTTTTGCTTGAACTTTGAAAACAATATCTTCTACTGCTTGTTCATATTTTTCAGATTGATTTCCTGGTAATAATCTTCTAAGTGATGGGCCTGATATATCAAATGAATTTTCAAGAATACCTTTAATTTTATCCATCTGTGGGCCAGTTGCTTCTGTAACTCCACCAGCTCTAGCTTTAATTCTATCTTTAAACTCTGATGATATTTTAGCAGACTTAACAAAGTTATCTAATATACCTTGGTTAATAGTTTTACCATTAGCAGATGATTGCATTAACGCTAAGCCTAATGAAAACGCAGGGTTAGACATAAGTCCTTCAAATCCACCTTTGTCTTTCCAATTAGCTTTAGCTGTATCAAAATTTACACCTGTAAGTTTTTCTAATGTTCCAATATCTTTTTCATTTACTGGGCCATTTCTTTCTTTTAATGAGTTAACTAAATTAGAATCAACTTTACCATTGTTTGCTCCTGTAATTAATTTTTGTTTTTCAGCATCTGAAACATTTTTACCTTCAAATTCAGGAAATATTTCAATAAATTTTTCTTCTATTTTATTTGCTGCTTTTTTAGTTCCTTTATCAAAAAGTTCAATTCCTTTTGTAGTAATTTTATCTAAATCTTTAGCTGCTTGAGTGTTTCCACTTCTAAATCCATCTCTTTCTGTTTGACCAATACTTGGTGAACTTACTAATCTATCTTCTCCAGATACATAATCTTTTGTTGCTTCAATTCCTTGATCTATTTTTCCACCAGCGTAATTTAATCCTTGATCTATAAGACCATCACCTCGTCTCATTGTGTCTTGACCAGGTAGAACTGATTGTTTAGTACCTAGTAGTTTATCTCCTGCTTTATCAGCATAAGGTGATAAATCTAATTTCCATTCATTCCAAGTATCTAATAGTCCCATTATAGTATTCCTTTATCTAATTTGTTTGTTTTTAACCAATCGTAATATGGACTGTCGCTTACAGCTAACATTCCTATTGGCCCTTTACTTTGTAATTTTGTTGATATTGCAGCTTTTGCTGTTGCGTATTCTGTTGCTAAATTAAATCCACCTGGATTTGTACTTCCTGTTCCTAAGTTAGCATACCAATTTGCAGCAGGAGAATCTGTTGGTTTAGTTATTCCTGAAATCATATAAGGTGCATGAGGTGCAATTTCATTCATAGCATCTCTACCTTGAGGAGTACCAATAAAATCTTGTGATGCTTGTCCACTAGATATTTTACCTAACCAACCACCTTGATCTACAGC
>Ga0209632_10003095_pt1 | contig 15569 bp, 12 predicted proteins | sample COG_10_FD_184754 | JGI IMG/M metagenome (GOLD analysis project Ga0209632, IMG submission 184754) | Pelagic Microbial community sample from North Sea - COGITO 998_met_10 (SPAdes) (version 2) | ecosystem: Environmental > Aquatic > Marine > Neritic zone/Coastal water | place: Helgoland, sampling... | reverse complement strand
ATCTTTTAATTATTCTAATATATTTTTTTAGCCTAAGTAATTCTTACTCAATGGAAGCAGATATATTTGTACAGTCAACTGTAAATAGAGCGTCAAAAATATTATCAGAAAACTTTTCTAAAGAAAGAAAAGTTGAAGAACTAAAAAAGATTGCAAAAGAAACTGTTGATATAAAGGGTATTGGATTTTACTCTTTAGGAGCTGCAAGAAAAGATTTAAGTGATAGTCAAAAATTAGAATATTCAAAATTATTTGAAGAATATTTTTTAAAAAGTTTTGCTAGTAGGTTGGCAGAGTATACGAATCCTGAAATTGATGTTTTGAAAAAAGAAGTTTTAAATGAAAAGTATACAATTGTTAGTAGCGTGTTAAAAGAAACCAGTCAAAGACCTGAAGTAAAAATTGATTGGAGAATTTATACAAAAAATCCAAATTCCCCCTTAATACGAGATTTAATTATTGAAGGCTTAAGTTTAGCAAGAACCCAAAAAGAAGAATTTTCCTCTATTTTAAATACAAATGATGGAGATATAAATTCTCTGTTTGAAACATTGAAAAATTTTTCAAAAAACTAATTTAACATTTCTAGCAATGGTGGGCCCGCCAGGACTCGAACCTGGGACCAATACATTATGAGTGTACTGCTCTAACCAACTGAGCTACAGGCCCTCAATTAAATCAAATAAGGTATAACAAATTATTATAATCTGTCATATAAAAAAATTTATGGTGGGCCGTGTTGGTTACGCTCCAACTACCCCTGCAATGTCAATGCAGTACTCTACTATTGAGCTAACGGCCCAGAATTTTTTATTATAAATTAAATATATTTATATTTTTTTTTAATAGAAAAAACATTTAATTTATCATTAGATCCATAAAAAATTGATAAATTAATAGCAAACAAAGTAATCATATAATCATTAAAAAAAGATCCTGTTGGTAGCAACGGTAAAAATAATAAAGTCAGATAAATTAAGCATCCTTTTTGAATATAATTACCCCTAATGTGTGTCTCTTTTATTTTTGAAAAAATCAATTTGTAAAAAATAAAGAGTAAAAATATTGTCCCAAATATTCCATGTTCGGATAAAAATTCAAAATATGTCTGGTGTGGATGAGTAGAACATAAATAATTTTGATTATTTAATTTTTTTCTTTCATCAAAATTACCACATGTTTCAATACGATAATTTTTATTTCCCACACCTAGAAATTTGTTATTTTTAAAAACTGAAATTCCTGATTTATAATGCCTATAATATAAAGAATTTTCTATTTTTGAATATTTAATTTGATCAACATATCTTAATTTTAAAAAATTAGAATTTGAAATAATTATTGAAATAAAAATTAAAATTGTAGTTAAAAAAATTATTTTTTTTTTTAATGTAAGGTCTTTAAGAAAAAAATAAAAAATTGATATGCCTAAAAAAGCTTTTATGCTATTCGTTCTTTCACCAGTTACGAAAATTGCAACAATAACAATTAGTGATAATAGTAAAATTTTTCGTTGATTATAATTTTTATAATTATCAAATAGAAAACCGATTATTATCAGATAAAAACTATTTACATAACCTCCAACAATTGGCTCATCTTTAAAAAAACTTACTATTCTTTCACCGTACTGTTCACCAAAACCTAAAAAATTTTTACCTGAAATTCGCTCTAGATAAATATCTAATACAACGGCACTAATAATTATAAGCCAAGCCCAAAAAACTTTTTTAAAAAATAAATTTTGATTAAAAAAGAAATTTATTGCAACAAATAACAATATAATTCTTATAAAACCCAAATTTCTATAAATACCCTCACTGGAATCAATGGACGTAAATGAATTAAAAATTAGGTACACATATAGAGCCACAAGATACTTGAATGATTTGCTTTTTAAAAAATTATAATTTTTTAGATAAATTATTAAACAAATAAAAGATAAGTCAATAATAAGTATATTTGATAACGATATAAAAGGTCCTGCAATAATTGATATGGGTATTATAGCAAATAAAACTAAAAAATAATTATATATAAATTTGTTTATTGCCACAAAATTAATCTATTAACTTATTACAAATAATTCTTTTTGAGCTATGTATTGATTTTATTTCAGATGAAATAACCTCAACATTCTTAAAAATTTTTTTAAAATAATCAGGTCTTATAGTATCAAAAATTATTTTTGTATTTTCATCAGTTACTTTTTTAAAATATTCAAAATAATTAAAAAAATCATAATGATAATCTAAAGAATATAATGATATTATATATTCATATTTTGTTATCGGGAACTTGTCTTTATCAAAATTATAAATTTCAAAGTTTTCTTTTTTCATTCCATTGTTGATTAAAAAAAAATTTAGCAAATCAATACTGTTATAAGCTTCTTTGTTTTTACTATCCCATCCATAAGCTACTTTTTTTGACACGTAATCCTTTTCAATTATAGTAAAATAATTATTTATTGATTTTGAGTTTATGATTATTTCCAATCCACACATCCCAGCACCTATAGATAAGATTTTTTTATTGTCAAAATTAATATGTTTAATTAAAAAATCGTACTCTTTAAGCATTAATTCATAGTATTTAAAGCTAAATGATTTGGGTGAAATCATAAACTTTGTAAAAAAATTTGTAAAAATATACCTTCCAAACAATTTTCTAATTTTTTTAAGGCTTGGACTGGTCAGCTCATTTCTTTGAAGTAATATTAATCTTGCTATCTTTCTATCAAGATTAAAGTATTTCATTCTGGAAGTTTTTAGCTTTCTAAAAAACTCTTCAATTGTTTTGATCTACTTGGGTGTTTTAATTTTCTTAAAGCTTTAGCTTCAATTTGTCTAATTCTTTCTCTTGTAACAGAAAATTGTAAGCCCACTTCTTCAAGTGTATGATCTGTATTCATTCCAACACCAAACCTCATCCGTAAAACACGTTCCTCTCTAGGGGTTAATGTTGATAAAATCTTTGTAGTTGCCTCTCCTAGATTTGATTTAATCGCCTGCTCTAAGGGCGCCAATGCTTTTGTATCTTCAATAAAATCTCCTAGACTACTATCTTCTTCATCGCCCACTGGTTTTTCAAGTGAAACAGGCTCTTTAGAAATTTTAAGAACTTTTCGAACTTTATCTAAAGGCATTCTAAGTTTTTTTGCTAACTCTTCAGGAGTTGCCTCTCTACCAAATTCACTTAAAATTAATCTTTGTGTTCTTACAATTTTATTAATTGTTTCAATCATATGAACAGGTATCCTTATTGTTCTTGCTTGGTCTGCAATTGATCTTGTTATTGCCTGTCTAATCCACCATGTTGCATAAGTAGAAAACTTATAACCCCTTCTATATTCAAATTTATCAACTGCTTTCATTAAACCAATGTTTCCCTCTTGAATTAAATCTAAAAATTGAAGACCTCTATTAGTGTATTTCTTTGCAATTGATATTACCAATCTAAGATTGGCTTCAACCATTTCTTTTTTTGCAATTCTAGATTCTTTTTCTCCCTTCTGAACCCTGCTTACTAATTTTTTAAAATCAGTAACAGATATTCCAAGTTTGTTACTCATTTCAATTAATCGCTCTCTAATATTTTTAAATTCTTCTTTATTTTTTGCAAAAAACTGTTTCCAGATAGAATTGGTGTCTAAAAATTTTTTAAAGTTGGGGTTAATTTCATTTCCAATATAAAATTTAATAAATTCGTTTCTTGGAATTCTGTGATCCATTGCCAATCTTAAAAGGTTACCCTCTAGCGAAATAATTTTTTTATTTTCAACATAGTGCTTTTGTACCAATTCTTCTAAGACAGAAGGAGATAATTGTAATGATTTAATATTTTCTAAAATATCATTAACAATTTTTTCATAGCTTTTTTCTTTAGATGAAGAAAATATTTGGGAATTTAAAATACATTTTAATTTTTCATTTTGGTACTTGATTAATTTATTATACTCTTTTGTTAAAATATTTATTGTTTTTAATACCTTGGGTTTTATTTCCGTTTCCATAGCAGCGAGTGTTGGATTAAAATCATCATCACTATCTTCATTGGAGCCTTCTTCTTTTTCAACTTCACCTGAATTTTTTTGCTTCGCACTAGGACCGGTGGATTCATCCTCCATATAATTAGTATCAATATCTATAATCTCTCTTACTAAAATTTCATCATTTTGTAATTTTTCATTCCACTCAAAAAATTGTTGCGCAGTAATAGGACTTTGGGATAAAGCAATAAGCATTACATCTTTTCCTGCTTCAATTCTTTTTGCAATCGCAATTTCACCTTCTCTTGACAGCAACTCTACTCCACCCATTTCTCTTAAATACATTCTGATTGGGTCATCACTTTTTTCAATGGACTTACCTTCTTCTTTTGAGGAAGATTCTTTTTTTCTTAAAACTTTAAAATCAGATTTTTTTTCTACAAGTGAAACTTTTCCATCTAAAATATGAATAAAAGCTTGGGATAAATTTTCATCAGAAAGATTTCTTTTTCCTAAAGATTTATTTAATTCCTCATAAGTAATGAAACCTCTGTGGGTTCCTCGGCCCATTAGTCTAGCAAATGATTTTGTTATAATTCTTTCCACAGCAATTTAAGTTTGAAGGTCTTATATAATGTCAAATTTGTAAAAATCCATTAATAATTTTTGGCATTTAATTGATATTTTGCTTTTTTTTAAGCTCTTTTAACTCATTAAACGTAGTCTCACTCATATCCTTTGAAAACTTCGATTCTAACTCTTGGATTCTAAATTCTTGATCATAATTAATAAGGTCTCTAGAAATATCTTCTAATAATTCTACTACCTGATGATCATTATCAGGCTTATTTTTAAGAATATGTTTAATTGGTGCAAATTTATTTATTTTATCTAGCAACTGCTTATCTAGTTCTAGATTCTCAATTGCTAATTTTTCTCCAGATTTTAACTTTTTAATAATTAGTTCTAATATTTGCTTGTTAACGTCTGTAAATAATCGAATACTTTCAATTAAATGAATATTTGCCTGCAACATAGTTAAGTTGTTCATTATCAAGTATAATAAAGAAAACTCTTTAAGCTCTATGCCAGATAGCGATTGGCTTTCATTAAAATGTTTTCTTGTAGAGTGCAATGATTTTATTTTTTTAATATAAAAATTTTTCTTACTTTGATTTGAGTGGGGTGTTAACTCAGCAATTTTCTCTAAAAAATACTCAAGAACATATTTCTTAATAAAATCATCTTTAATAGTATTAGCTATTGTTCTAAGTTTTTTTTCAAAAATCGCCATTGAGGAAGGATTATTTTCAGTTTGTTTTTTATAGTGAGTAAAAATAAATTGGTGAATCGATAGTTTGCTTTGTTTAGTAAAATCTAAAAAATTATTTTTACCATGTTTGTTAACATAGCTATCTGGATCTTCTTTATCTGGTAAAAATAAAAAAGATATCTGTTTTTCAGGCTTTAATTCTTTGATAGAATTCTCTGCAGCTCTTAAGGCTGCTTTATATCCACTTTCATCACCATCAAAGCAAATTATTATGTCATCAAAAAACTGATTAAGAGTTAAAATTTGTTTATCTGTTAAAGAAGTTCCAAGGTTTGCTACGGCATTTTCTATTCCATTTTTACTTAATCCCACAACATCCATGTACCCCTCAACTAAATAAATGTGATCTAATTTATTAGATAATTTTCTTGCAAGATCCAAGTTATATAAGTTTGAACCTTTTTTAAAAAAAGCTGTCTCTGGTGAGTTAATATATTTTGCCAAATAATCTAAATTTTCAATTATTCTTCCACCCAGTGCAATTGGTTGGCCTGAAATATTATTAATTGGAAAAATTAATCGTCCTCTAAATCTTTCAACGTATATTTTCTTTTTTTCATCTAAATAAAATAAACCACTTTCAATTAAGGTTTTCTCACTAAATTCATTTTTTAATTGATCAAAAAAATTTGGATTTTTTTCTATATAACCAATTTTAAATTTCTTAACTTCTTCTTTTCCTAAAGATCTATTTTTTAAATAATCTCTTGCTATAGAAAATGATTCATTTTTTAATAATTCTCTATGATAAAAATCAACATATTGACTATAAATTGACAGATATTCTTTCCAATTTTTTTCTCTTTCTTCATCTTGTTTTGAAAACATATAGGGTTGCATTCCAGCAAGATTTGCCAAATATTTAACTGCCTCACCAAATCTTAAATTTTGAGTCCTCATTATAAAGTCAAAAATATTTCCATGCTCAGATGTCGCAAAGCAGTGGAAAAACTCTTTTTCATCGTTGACAGTAAACGATGGTGTTTTTTCATTTTTAAAAGGAGATAGACCAACATACTCTTTACCTCTTTTTTTTAAAGCAACAGACTTTGACACAACTGTTGAGACTTTTAACCTTGTCTTAATTTCATCAAGGTAGTCTTTTGGGTATTTCATTAATTGTTCAATAATTCTTTTATTAAAGGGCCTGCTTTTGCAAAATCAATTTCTTCAGCATGTTGTTTTTTCAATTCACCCATTACTTTACCCATGTCTTTAATTGAACTTGCTCCAAGTTTAGAGATTGCCTCTGTGCATATTTTTTTGGTTTCTTCTTCACCAAGTTGTTTGGGTAAAAATCCTATTAAAATATCGTATTCATTTTGCTCAACTTCCAAAAGATCTGTTCTGTTATTTTTTTTATAAATATCTATCGATTCGGTTCTTTGTTTAACCATTTTTTTTAAAAGTTTTTTAATATCCTCATCATCAGTATCTTTTTTGTTAGGACCTGATCTGTTGAGAATTTCTATATCTTTAATTGAAGATAGTATTAACCTGTAGGTTGATATTTTAGTTTTATCCTTAGATTTTAGACCTTTTTTATATTCAGTTTCGATAGTTTCTTTTAATGACATAATTTCTTAATCTACTTTAAAGAAAAAATTCTTCAAAAGAAAAATTGTTTTTTTACAATTTTATAATACATCTCTGTTGCGATAATAAACCAATTATTGTATTAACCTTTAACTCATGAGTTGTAATTGAACAAAAAACCAAAAAAAACTAACTCAAAAAACTCTTTATTAAATACAGGTATTTTAGTTCTTGAAAACAAGAGGGTATTTAAAGGTATTGGTATCGGGTACCAAGGAGAAGCTACAGGTGAAGTGTGTTTTAATACTTCTCTTACAGGTTACCAAGAAATTATATCAGACCCATCGTATGCAAGACAAATTATAAACTTTACCTTTCCGCATATTGGAAATGTTGGAACTAATAAAGAAGATTATGAAAGTGACAAAATTTGGACTAAAGGAGTAATTTTTAATTCAGAAATTACCGATCCTTCAAATTATAGATCCCTTCAGCATTTGGATAGCTGGTTAAAGAAAAATAAAATTGTTGGAATTACAGGATTGGATACTAGAAGTTTAACTAACTTTATTAGAGATAAAGGTGCTCCTAAGGGAACTATTGGTTATTCAAAAAATGGTAAATTTAATATCAGTAAACTCACCAACTCCACAATAAGATGGAGTGGATTAAAAAACCTTGATCTAGCAGAAAAAGTAACCACACCAAAAAACTATATTTGGAAGGGGCTGAAAACATGGAAAAAAGAAGCTGGTTACAAAAAAAATAATAAAAGCTCTCTTCATGTGGTCGCTGTCGATTATGGAATAAAAAAAAATATTTTAAGATATTTCTCTGACTTCAGTTGCAAGGTAACTGTTGTTTCTTGTAAAACATCTGCTGAAAAAATTTTAAATCTTAAACCAAATGGTATATTTTTATCAAACGGTCCTGGTGACCCTGCAGCAACTGGGAAATATGCTATCAAAATAATTAAAGATCTAATTAAAAAAAACTTACCTATATTTGGTATTTGTTTAGGGCATCAAATACTTGCACTAACGCTAGGTGCTAAAACAAAAAAAATGAAATTAGGACATAGAGGTGCTAACCATCCTGTTAAAAATTTAATTCATGATAGTGTTGAAATTACCAGCCAAAACCATGGCTTTGAAATTATTAGAGAAAGTTTACCAAGGAATATTGAGATTACACATAGATCACTATTTGATAATTGCATTGAGGGAATTAGATTGAAAAATAAACCAGTATTTTCTGTTCAATATCACCCAGAGTCTAACCCTGGTCCACAAGATAGTATTTATTTATTTCAAGAATTTATCAACAACATGAAAAAAAATGCCAAAAAGAAAAGATCTTAAAAAAATACTAGTTGTGGGAGCTGGTCCGATTATTATTGGTCAAGCTTGTGAGTTTGACTATTCTGGAACTCAAGCATGTAAGGCATTAAGAGATGAAGGTTATAAGGTAATATTAATTAACTCAAATCCAGCAACAATTATGACTGACCCTGATGTTGCTGATAAAACCTATATTGAGCCTATAACTTTAGATATTTTAGAAAAAATTATTAAAAAAGAAAAACCAGATGCAATTCTTCCAACTATGGGTGGTCAAACTGCCCTTAATCTTGCTATGGAATCTGAAAAAAAAGGAATTTTAAAAAAATACAAAATAGAATTAATTGGTGCAAACTCTAAAGCAATTTCAAATGCAGAAGATAGAAAGAAATTCAGAAAAAACATGATCGATATTGGTTTAGATCTTCCTAAATCAAAAATTGTAAATAATATCAATCAGGCATCTAAGGTTTTAAAACAAATTGGTTTACCTGCAATCATTAGACCTGCATTTACACTTGGAGGTCTTGGGGGCGGAATTGCTAAAAATAAAAAAGATTATTTAAAAATTATTAAAAGTGGATTACATGAATCCCCTGTTAGCCAAGTATTAGTTGAAGAGTGCCTGGAGGGCTGGAAAGAATTTGAGATGGAAGTTGTTAGAGATAAAAAAGATAACTGTATTATCATATGCTCAATTGAAAATATCGACCCAATGGGAATTCATACAGGAGACTCTGTTACTGTTGCCCCCGCTCTTACTCTAACTGATAAAGAATACCAAGTGATGAGAAATGCTTCAATTGCTTGCTTAAGAAAAATTGGAGTTGAAACTGGAGGATCAAATGTGCAATTTGCAATCAATCCTAAAAATGGCCGAATGGTTATAATTGAAATGAACCCAAGAGTATCTCGTTCATCTGCTCTTGCATCAAAAGCAACTGGCTTTCCAATAGCAAAAGTTGCTGCAAAATTAGCTATTGGTTACACTTTAGATGAATTAAAAAATGAAATCACCAAAGTAACTCCTGCGTCATTTGAACCAAGTATCGATTATGTTGTGACTAAAATTCCAAGATTTACTTTTGAAAAATTTTCAACTTCTCCCGCAACATTAGGAACTTCGATGAAGTCAGTCGGTGAAGCAATGGCAATCGGCAGAAACTTTAAAGAGTCACTTCAAAAAGCATTAGTTTCTCTTGAAACAGGTTTTTCAGGATTAGATAGAATATTTGATCTTAATAAAAAACAAATTGAAAAAAAACTCAAAGAAAATATTCCAAATAAAATTCTACTTGTTGCCGAAGCTATTAGAAAAAAGATTAATTTAAAGAAAATATTTAGCTTATCTAAAATTGATCCATGGTTCTTAGAGCAAATTAAAGAGATCGTTGATAACGAAATCAAGATCAAAAATAAAGGATTACCGAAAGATTTTAATGAATTTAATCGAATAAAATCAATTGGTTTTTCTGACAAAAAATTATCAGAATTAACAAATACATCCGAGGATATTGTAAGACGAAAAAGAACAGCTCTTAAAATATTACCTGTATTTAAAAAAGTTGATACTTGCGCAGCCGAATTTAAATCTTTCACTCCTTATATGTATTCAACGTATCAGCGAAATTTCTCTACAAATTCAGAGTGTGAAGCTGATCCATCAACTAAAAGAAAAATCATAATATTGGGTGGCGGACCAAATAGAATAGGACAAGGAATAGAGTTTGACTATTGTTGCTGCCAGGCTAGTTTTGCACTAAAAGAAGCTGGTTTTGAAACCATTATGATCAATTGCAACCCTGAAACTGTATCAACTGATTACGACACGAGTGATCGTCTTTATTTTGAACCTTTAAAAGAAGAATACGTCTTTAATATAATTAAGAAAGAAAAAGAAAAAGGAAAATTAATTGGAATTATTGCTCAGTTTGGTGGCCAAACTCCAATTAAACTTGCTAAATTTTTATTCGACAACAAGCTTCCAATTTTAGGAACCCAATACACTTCTATTGATTTGGCAGAAGATAGAAATCTATTTAGAAATCTTCTTAATAAGTTAAAATTAAAACAAGCTAAAAGTGGAATTGCTAAAACATTCAAACAAGCTATCCAAATAGCAGAGAGAATTGGTTTACCATTAATGGTTAGACCTTCTTATGTTTTGGGAGGAAGGGCAATGGAAATTGTTCATGAAAAAAGTCAACTTAAAAACTTTGTTGAAGAAGCATTTAAAGCAGCTGAAGACAATCCAATTTTAATTGATAAATTTATAGATCATGCAATGGAAGTTGATGTTGATGCTATATCTGATGGCAAGCAAGTATTTATAGCAGGCATCATGCAGCATATTGAGGAAGCTGGAATTCACTCTGGAGACTCCGCCTGCAGTTTACCCCCTATATCAATTAAACCTTTCTTAATTAAAGAAATTGAAAATCAAACAAAAAAATTAGCTTTAGCCTTAAAGGTAAAAGGCTTTATGAACATTCAATTTGCAATTAAAAAAGATGAAATTTATGTAATCGAAGTAAATCCTAGGGCAAGTAGAACTGTACCATTTGTGTCAAAAGCAAAAGGCCTACCCCTTGCCAAAATTGCTTCAAGAGTAATGGCTGGTGAAAAATTATCTAAATTTAATTTAAAAGATAAATCGAAAGGGATGTATGCAGTTAAAGAAGCAGTATTTCCTTTTAATAAATTTCCAAACAGTGATTTACTTTTAGGGCCTGAAATGAAATCAACTGGTGAAGTCATGGGATTTGATAAAGATTTTGGTATGGCTTTTGCAAAAAGCCAAATAGCTGCTGCAAATTCATTACCAAAACAAGGACTTGCATTTATATCATTAAAAGATTCTCATAAGGGCGAGGGCATAGCACTGGCAAAAGAACTGATTAGACTAAATTTTACATTATGTGCAACTAAAGGGACTGCTGAATATTTCAGAAAGTATAAAATTAAATGTAGAGTTATTAATAAAGTAAGTAGTGGATCTCCACATATTGTTGATGTTTTAGACTCTAAAAAAATTGGACTTGTTATTAATACAGGAGGAGGAAATACTGAACATAGATTAAATGATGCAATTGCACTTAGAAGAGCAACACTTAAAAATAAAGTTCCTTATTGTACCAACATGTCTACTGCACAAGCATGTTTGCGGGCAATTAGGTCACTTAAAACAAAAAAGATGGAAGTTAACTCTTTACAAAACATAGGTTAGTATTTTACAATTTGAAGTTGATAATATTTATGCATCTATGAGTTGAAAATATTTAAAATAAAAAAAATATCATTATCTTTATCTCTAATTGATTAGTAGTTTATTTTTTAAATAAAAATTTAATGAGCTCAGAAATTCATAAGTACATAGAAACTGCTTTAGATAAACAAGACGTTTTGTTTAACGCGGAGGTGATTAATTTTCCAAAAGAAACAAATGTTAATAACGTTGAACTGAAGAAATTAGATAATCAAAATGTTTGGAAAATAAATGATGAAACAAATGTTGATCAATTAAAAGCTGTAATTGGCATTTGCTTTATGTTGGGGGCTTTATTGATAATGGGCTTATACTCAACCCTAGTATAAAATTTATCTACTCAACTTTCCAATCAGTTTTAAAGCTTACATAGTTTACTTGGATACAGCGTCTCTCTTTAACTATTTTCTTCTTTTCCATACCATGCCATGTATTAGGTCCACTGGTAAACATATATCCATAATTATTTTTGTAAGGAACTGTTTTTACTTTTTCCAATTTATCATTGTAAAAATCTGTCCCAAGTTCTTCGGACTCGTTTGCATTATTAACAAAGACTAGCCCTGACATTAATTTTTCTTTAATATCACAATGAGGCTTTAACCAAAAACCTTCTCGATCACAAATAACTTCAACTCTAACAAAGGAACCTGATAAATCTTTATTGATCATTTTTGAGATAACTTCATGTACTTCTTTTGATTGAAGTTCATTTATAAATTTAACTAAATTTGGAAATTGTTTTTCGTTTTCTTTTGTTATAAAACATCTAAACTTTATAGCTTCTCCTCCTGAAGCTATTCCTTCTCTAAATTCAGCCGCTCCTCCATCAATTGCTCTTGTTCCATCATAATTAAGATTGTGTTTACTTACATCAGGAATATCTGCTTTTATAATTTCATTAATTGATCCATTAGAAAGAGCATTATTATATTCCCAATGATCAAAAGGGAATTCATGTTTTTTTGATTGGTTTTTAATAGAGTCTAAAAATGACATTAAGTTAATTGTTTTTTTATTTGTTTTGCAATTCTACTAGTTTCATCAAGATTTTCATAGTGCCAAGTCTCTAGTTTGTTATCTAATTTTTTAATAATATTTAATTGATTAAAAAGATTGTTAAATTTTTTTATTCTTATGTCATTTTTTTTTGCTGGAATATCAGCAACATAAATAGGTTTTCCCGTCATAGCCGCCTCAGATATCATTGAAGTAGAGTCACATGTAACAGCAATATATTTAGCTAACGATAGAGCGGATAAATAAGCTTTTTTATCAACAGTGTCTATTATTAAACTTTTTGCACCTAATTTATTTTTAGCAAGTTCAATTATATTTTTTGGTGTTCTCATTGATGGAACTATAATTCCTTGAAGGTTATTTTTCTCAACTAAATCATTAAATAAATTGAAAATGTTTAAAATATTCTCATCTGAATAATCATAATGTTTTGTTGGTCCACCTAAAATCAATAAGAAATATTCTTTTCCTGTATTCAATCTATCTTTAAGATAATTTTTGTGATTGTTAATTTCTTCTTTTGTAAGGTAATGAATGGCTCCTTTTGTTGAAAAAACATTTTTACCATTTAGCCCGTCGTGCTCTGGCGCAACAATATAACTAAAGTTATCTAGATTTACTTTAGGATTCTGAATATGAATATTTGTAACTTTTTTAGATGAATTTTTTTTCAGATAAATTGATGGAATAACACTTTTTCTCCCACATGAAATTATTACATCAAAATCTTTTGCACTGATCTTTTTAAATACATTTTGAGAAATGGGAGCTAGTTTAGGAGGAAAGAATTTCCAAAAATTATTTAGTTCAACTGTGTGGTGAGTAAAATCTAAATCTAAGGCTTTTGCTAGTCCTTCAACTTGACTAATCATGCCATGCATTCCCTGGGTTAATAATATGCCTTTTAATTTTGCCATTTATCCTTATATAACTTTTGTATGAGTCAAAATCCAACAAAACACACAAAAGTGTTAATAATAGGATCAGGTCCTGCCGGATACACAGCTGCAGTTTATGCAGCAAGAGCAATGCTAAGCCCTGTTTTAGTATATGGCTCTGAACCTGGTGGTCAGTTAACTACAACAACGGATGTTGAAAATTATCCAGGATTTTCCGATGTAATTCAAGGTCCATGGTTAATGGATCAAATGAAAGATCAAGCAAAAGCAGTTGGTACAGAAATGATTGAAGATCATATTTCATCAGTAAATTTAAAATCTACACCCTTTGAAGCAGTGGGTGATAGTGGGCAAAAGTATACTGCGGATAGCATTATAATTTCCACAGGAGCTCAAGCAAGATGGTTAAATTTAGAATCGGAACAGGCTTATAGAGGTTTTGGTGTTTCAGCTTGTGCAACATGTGATGGTTTTTTCTTTAAAGAAAAAGTTGTAGCAGTTGTAGGTGGTGGTAACGCTGCTGTTGAAGAAGCCATGTTTCTTACAAAGTTTGCATCTAAAGTAAAACTAATTCATAGAAGAGATGCATTGAGAGCTGAAAAAATGCTCCAGAAAAAATTAATGGAAAATAAAAAAATTGAGATTATTTGGGACAGTGCTGTCGAAGAAGTAATTGGTGACGGTGAACCTAAAAATGTTACTGGTATTAAGATTAAAAACCTAAAAACTAATAAAATTGAGGAATTAAAATTAGATGGTTTATTTATTGCAATTGGTCATGACCCAGCAACAGCTTTATTTAAAGAACAATTAGATATGGATAAAGAAGGATATTTAATTACTAAACCAGATTCTACTGAAACAAATATCCCTGGAGTTTATGCTGCAGGTGATGTTAAAGATAAAACTTTTAGACAAGCAGTTACTGCAGCTGGAATGGGCTGTATGGCTGCACTTGAAGCTGAAAAACACTTATCACACTAATCAAAGTGAAAAATAATCTACATGTATTTTTGGGTGCAACTGTTGCTGATGCTGCGGCTAGACCATTACACTGGGTTTACAATCAAAAGAAATTACTAACTTATATCAGGGGAAAGAAAGATTTTACTTTCTTAAAAAAAAATAAAAGTCCTTTTTACAATATTAAAACTGGAAAAGTTTCAGGATATAATGAAGTTGGTCAAGTCATGTTCAAAACATTAGTTGAGGGACATGAAAATATAGAAGAAAGATTTAAAAAAAATATTACTAAAAACTTTGGTTCAGGAAGTGTGTATTGGAAGAACCTTTATCTAAGAGCCAAATATAGAAAAGTTAAAGATTGGCGAGGTATAATTAAAGGACCCTGGATACACCAAAATATCATTGAGACAGTTAAAAACATTAAAGCTAGAAAGAAATTAACAGGTGGTACCAAGGTAAACGAGTCAGATGGTTATTGTGCTGCTCTACCCTATTTTTTATATGGTTATGATTTTAATAGTTTAAAAAAAATTATCTCAACTGTTACTGTTTCAAAAATAAGCCTTAAGTATGCTTTAGCTAAGTTTCATCTAATAGATTTAGCTCTAAAGGGTGCTAAAGATCCCATAAATGAATTCTTAAAAAAGTTCAAAAAAAATTCATATTTTAAAAATGTTGTTGAAGACATTAAAAAAGTGAAAAGATTAAAATCAAAACCTCACCCAATAGTGGTTAAAAAATTAGGAATGGCGTGTAGTTATCCAGGAACTTTTAACAGTTCAATTCACTCAATTATCAATTCATCAAATTATAAAGGGGCTATTTTAAGAACTATTAAAGCTGGTGGCTGTAATTGTTCTAGAGTTAATTTCATTGGAGCATATTTTGCTGCTTTAAAAGGTGTTAATTCAATTCCAAAGTCATGGATAAAAAAAACAGATCCAGCTCAAAAAATTTTAAATCAAAAATAACATAGAAAGAAAAAATAAAATGACAGATAAAGTATTATTAACTGGAGTAAGTGGATGGATTGCAAAACATACAGCGATAGAATTATTAAATGCTGGATATGAAGTTCTAGGAACTGTTAGAAACAATACTTTAATTGAACAAACTAAAGAAACTATAAGTCAGCATGCTTCTATAGATAAATTATCTTTTGTTGAATTAGACCTTTTAAAAGATGATGGTTGGGTTGAGGCTGCTAAAGATTGTAAAT
>Ga0209632_10003086_pt1 | contig 15601 bp, 1 predicted proteins | sample COG_10_FD_184754 | JGI IMG/M metagenome (GOLD analysis project Ga0209632, IMG submission 184754) | Pelagic Microbial community sample from North Sea - COGITO 998_met_10 (SPAdes) (version 2) | ecosystem: Environmental > Aquatic > Marine > Neritic zone/Coastal water | place: Helgoland, sampling... | reverse complement strand
GAAATGCCACCACCAACACCAACACTAGACACATTCACAATAACACCAACTGACATAACATTTGAAACTAATGGTACAATTAATATGGAGTTTAATAACGAAATAAGTGAAACCGATATATCGAATAGTTTATCAGTAGATCCTTCAAATGCTGGAACAATAATTGATATATTAAATACAACTGGTAATGAATGGACGGCAATATTTGTACCGAATTATTACTTAAATTTATCTGATTGTAGTTTGCAATTTATAAATACTGGTTATAGTATTAATGAGACAATAAATTTCAATATTGAAACACTCCAACAAATACAAAGTATAGTGCTAACACCAGAAAATATAATAACTGACCTATCATCTAATTTACATGTAGAATTGCGAATACCATCTACTGTAGCACCAATAATTCAAATAGAACCATCGTATATTGCTTCTTTAGATGGATCAATGAATACTGTGGATAATCTAAATTGGACTGGAACAATAAAAAGAACAGAAGGAATGAATAGTTTGGATAATACTATTACAGTTGAAATTGATGGTGTTTCAGGTGAAATTACTTTTGATGTTTTGGATACTCTATTGCCTTCTGAATATTATATAATGAATAATGGTAATAAAATATTATATTCACAATTTCCAATAGGTTCGCAATATTTAAGAGGTAAAATTGAAGTATTTGATGTAGATAATAAAAGTGTATTAACTGAAGACAATGTTGAAAGTGTTTCGGTTAATAAAGAAGGGGACCTAATTGTTATTGGGTTACCTGAAATAATAAAATCATATATTTTTAAACAAGGCAATTGGCAAGATGGGTCCTACAATGACATAAATGGTTCAAATCTAGGTGAATTAGTGCATTTAACAAAAAATAATGGATTGATTGTTACAAATAATATAACTGGTTCTAATTTTGAATTAGATATTTATAAAGAAAAAATTGAAAGATTACCCACAGATTTTTTAACAAATTCAGAAACAATTAATTATCCTGATAATAGTCTTAACTTTATAGTGCGTTTGACTACGAATGATGTTTTATTATCACAAATAAAAACCGAATCATCTAGTTTGTTTTCAATAGATCCTTCAAATGTAGGTTATATAGATTCGAGTAATTTGTATTTATCTGACAACGGATTTACAATTAATGGTAAATTTATTGTTAGTGGTGAGCAAAATAATAATAATGTGAAACTATTTTACAACAATTTTTCATCGAGTCAAATAATTTTGAATACTGTTTTAGATTTATCAATTAATGATTTCAATTTTGATTCTTCATTTGTTACTTATTTGAATCATACAACGAATAAGATTACACTTGATTTAAATAGGGATGATATTGATAATATTGATATTTCTAATAGTTTGACGTTGGATCCATCTGATTGTGGCTTTATTAAAAGTGTTATGAATTCATCAGGTAGTTCTAGTTTTATTAAAGAAATAATATTTGAACCAGCATATAATTTTGAAAATGAAAATTGTAGTTTAATATTTGATTATAATGAGGGTTTATTGGAAATAACTGAAACAATAAATTTCAGTGTAAATAATTATGTTCCACAAATAAGTGAAATTACAAATGATAATTTGTTTAATTATGTAGATACATCAGGTATTATTTTGCTAGAATTTGATAGAAACTTATTGCGAGATTTGAGTCTAAATGACTTGTCGTATGATGAGACCAAATTAGATTTACAATTAGAAAAAATATCAGAATCATCTTATAACTTGATAGTAGATCCAAGTGGTGAATATAAGGAGACACAAGTGATTACAGTGAAAGATTTATTAGGAACAGATTTGTCTAATATTACTCTTAATATTGATACAGTAATTCCATCAATAAGTGAAATAAGTATGCACCCTAATATGCTGACATATGGTGCGACTGAAGGAATATTAGACGTCAAATTTAATAAAAAATTGTTAGATAGAGACCAATTAGTGTTAGAAAAAAGCTCCAATATCAGTTACTCTTTTAAGCAACAACTAGACGAAACCTCCGCAAGTATAGTTGTAACAGAAGTAAATAATTCCCTCGAGACTGAATTGATGAATTTTACATATACAATAGAAGGTGATGCGAGTGAGAATATCGTGAAATCTGCGTTACAAAAATGGGACAATATAATTAAGAGACATCCGATTGATGTTAAAAATTTTGCTTTAGGTGGAACTACAAAGATGCATATTACGTTTAATGTAAGTGAAATGGATGCGGGAACATTAGGTTATGCTTATGTTGATTATGTATATTATGATGACTTAAATCATAATGGTGAAGTAGATTATTCAGATAATATTTATACATCAAGTGGATTTATCTCTCTTTCACAAGCGTCTTACAATTCAATGATTAGTGAAACTAGAACTGATAGTAATACCACATTATATTACGTATTGATGCATGAAATAGGGCATATTATAGGTATAGGACCTTATTTTGGACACAATAATAGTCCAAGAGTTGCTTATGAAGAAAGTGGAGTGACAAAATATTATTACACCGGAACAAATGCTTTGGAAAAATATAGAATGTATATGGATGATGTAAATTTGGTTGGGATACCAATTGAAGATGATGGTGGTGCGGGAACAGTAAATGTTCATCCAGAAGAACATAGAATTGAAAGTAAGACACGACATATTGGAGGTCATCCTCACAAAGGATTAGACGACGAGTTGATGACAGGATGGACGGAAAGTGGTGATGTTGTAATGCCATTAAGTGCGGTTAGTATTGGATTTTTAGAGGATATGGGATATGAGGTTGATTATTCTTATGCGGATGAGTATAAAGGTATAAAAGTGGATTCAAATGGAGATAAAATATTGGGTACTTCGTTAAATTCTGGAGCAAATATGAAATCAACTTCAGGACCATATTCTACTTATTCGGTGGTTCAATATGACGTATCAGTGAATTATGGAATTAAAAATAGTGAGGATATAAGTTTCAATTATAGAAATGGTCATGATGTAAGCAATATAGATATTGAGGTTAATACAATAATACCTGATGTGTCTTCAATTGAAATAGAGAATATATTATATACTGATACTAGTGGAATAGTAACAATTACATTTAATGATCATGATGGATATTATTTCCACGGCAAAGATGCGTCAATGAATATCTATTTGGATCCAAGTTTGAATGATAGTATAAGTCTGGTTATGGAACAAATACCATCAGATAGTAAATTATGGACCGGAGTTATTACAAGCATAAGTGGAGAATTTTATCCTGATGCGATGTTATATTTGAAACATAATGGTATGAATGGATTAATAAATTTGGATTTATCTGCAACTTATAGATTGGATACAGATATAAGAGGGTTATATATTACATTGCCTGAAATGGTATCACGTGATACTAATAGTAATCAAACAATAAATTATTTAACATATGACCATAATACAAACAAATTAGATACTGATGTGTCGTTTCAATTTAATATAGATGTTTCTAATAATTTGGAGCAATTCCCATATATTGACATTTGTGAAAACTTTATAAGTATATCAAGTTCCAATATAGTTAACGGCGCTGTGGAAATTAATAAAGGTCTTGGTTTTATAGGAAGATTTTGGCACGGAATTTTAACAATATCAGGAGAAATAAATGATGGATCATTTAACATATATTATAATGAACAATTAAATCCACAACGTAGTGATGGAGTAATAGAAATTCGCCAAGACAGATTGATTGTTAGTGTGAATACAATATTGCCTAATATTAATTATGTTATGGCTCCAAATAAGTTGTCATATTTAGATGTAAGTGGAGACGTTGAAATTGAATTTAATCAAGAATTACTAACTGGAGACGAAAATAATATACAAATTGAGTACTCATTGGAAAACACAAATGAATACCAATTTTTGGATAAATATAATGATAATGCGGTTTCTTATTCTGGTTCTGGTCCTAAATATGAATTTAATGGTATATCATATGACCAAAATAAAAAAATAGCATTAGGTATTGGAACTTATACTTTAGATATTTCATCTTCACATCCAATTTACTTGAATGATAATGATTTCAATTATATTTCAATTAATGGAACCAATATTACAACCCTTAATTCTCTTACAGGGTATTACGGAACAGTAACAATTGATGTAAGTGGTGATTTTGGAACAGCGACATATGGTTGTATAATTCATGCAGAAATGATTGAATCTAATAGATTAGTTTATAAGGATGTGGTAGTTTCACCAGTAATTAAAATGCTAGATATTTTAAAATGGAAATATACCATATCTCTTCCACAAGAAATAGACACTTCATTAAATGTAACTATTAAATATCGTGATGAAATATCTAGTCCCCATATTATACCTCTATATGGTATAGTTCCAGATATATCGTCCGTTACACTTTCCCAAACAGATTTAACTTATAATGATCCATCGTGTGTTTTAATTGTGGAATTTGATAAAGCGTTAGAAGGTAGAACAAATATTTATGATTTAATCAGTTTAGAACCGTCGGAGCAATTATTTATTGGAAGTAGTACTTTTACTTCAACTGATAATAGAAGTTGGATAGGAACATTAGATATAAGTAATAACGAAACAAATGAATTCGCATATACAGATGCTAAAGTAAGCGTAAATGGAATTCAATCGGTTTCATTCGAACAAGGTCTATCAGGTGAAGTATTATTTAATATTGATACAATTTTGCCGGATGTTAGTAATATTATTGTATCTAATTTGGATTATTCTGTAAATAATAATAATGATACAGTTACTAAAAGTACTGATTTTACAATAACATTTACAAAAACAGATTTAAGTGGAATTGATATTAGTAATAATTTAAGTATATTTGAGTCAGGTGATTTTTCAATTAACAATGTGGGACCAATAATAGGAAACCAATTGACAGGTAATATTGAAACAAATGTATCAAATATTGATTCCGATTTTAGTTTTGTATTGCAATACGATTTTGGTTACAGATATGGATCATTGAATAAAGATATTGATATGAGTGTTAATTTCACTGTGGATACAGTAATCAGAACAGTTAATGTTACAAGTAATTATAGTAATTTAACTTATTTAACTCCCTCGTGTGAAATAACAGTAATATTTAATACGAACGAAGAGGATGGAAAAGATATATCCAATAACATTTCAGTAAAAGATACAAATGGAACTCAAATAGGATACACATTAAACCCGTATCAAGCTAATGTTATTGGAAATACATGGAAAGCTACGATCAATATTTTAGATAACGTAGATGTATCTGGTATTATAGATATTAGTTATAATAATGGCATTGACAATTTATATTCACAAATAAATAATATTAGATTTTACACAATTGTTCCAGATGTGTCATCGGTTACTCTTTCTAATACTGAAATTAGTTATGAAAATCCATCTATTGATTTACAAGTGGAATACAATAAGGTTCTTGAAAATAGAAATGATATTTATGATTTAATAACATTGAATGTTTCCGCAAATTTGATTGAAATATCTGGCAATAATGTTTCATATGATGCGCAAAATAATTTGTTTAAAGGGACAATTAGATTAAAAGATACAAGTCTTCACGGTGGAACATCTTTATACAGATTTGAAGACAATTTGAAGGTTGTAGTAGAATCATTACAGTCGGCAATGTTTTCACCTATTGGTATTTCAGGTGAATCACAATTATTCCGAGTGGATACTTTACAACAAATTGAAAAAATAGAATTGGATACACATCATATTTATTATCCAGATGTTTCAAATACATTGACAGTTGATTTCAGAATACCAATACCACCAGATACAAATTTGAACGATTATGTTACTTTAAATGAAGGATATATTGTATCTCAAACTAATTTTATAACAGAAAATAATGGCAAAAAATGGACATCCACAGTTTCAAGAGTAGAAAATATGAATTTATTGGATAACAAATTTGAGATAGATTATTCTTATAATGGCAAATATAATGTAAGTGGTGAAATATTATTTAATGCTATGGAAAATCCAGAGCAAAGGTATATGAAATTTGAAGAGTTTGGTACTTCAATTAATGGAAACAACGGGGAAAAAATCGGAACCGGAATTGCGTTATCATATAATAATCAAATAATGGCAATTAGTTCTAATCATGAGACAGATAATAATAATGATATAAAAATATACAGATTAAATAATAGTAGTTGGAATCAGATTGGTGATATTTCTATAAAGGCAACTTCACTTTCTTTGTCTGAGAATGGAAATATATTAGTTTTAAGTACTCCAGAAGTAATAGGGGATTTTGAAGTTGGTAGTGTTTATGTATATAAATATAATGAAGATAATAGTTGGAATCAAATTTATAAAATTGAACCTGAAGAAAAATTTACAGGATACGCATCTGAATTTGGAAAATCAATATCAATTTCGAATAATGGTAATTTAATTGCTGTTGGTATAAGTGGTTATAGTGGGTTTAGAGGTTTTGTAAAATTATATAAAAGAGATACTGAAACAGGTGCTTCTTGGAATCCAATAATTGATTTATCTGGAAATATAAACGAAATGAAATTTGGAAGCAATGTTAAACTTTCAGGAGATGGTTTGACATTAGCAGTAGGTTCTCCTGGGTATGATAACAATAAGGGTAAAATAAATGTTTATTCTTTTGACTATAATTTTAATACAATAATATCAAATACTGAATTTTTAGGGGAAAATGGAAATGATAATTGTGGAGACAATATAACTTTAACAAATGATGGTAAAATCATTAATTATGGTTTAAGTGAAAGTAAAAAAATAATAATTCAAAATTTAGATAATGATATGTCATATAACTTCATACACGATTCATTTAATGGAATTTCAACAATATCAGATGATAAAAATAAATTATTTATATTTGAACAAAAAATACAAAATAGTATTCGTTATCAATATATTAATTGTTTTGAATTTTATGATAATTATTGGAATTTATTAGGTACCAAAGAAATTATTACTTCATTGAATGAAGTTCACAATGTTAGATTGTTTTCTTCAAATGACGGAAAACAAATATTGTATAGTAATATTAATTTTGGTTCAAATAATAATGGTATTTTAAAAACATATATTGTTAATCATTCAATTGAGAGACGTATATTAAATTTTGACTTAAATTTAAGTAATATTTTATATCCAGATATTTCTTCAAATTTTACTATTAATTTCACAACAAATGATGTCTCTATGGAAGACATAAGTAATAATTTATCTATTGACCCAAGTAATATGGGTATAATAGAAGTTATAGAAACAGCTAATAATGGTTTTAATTGGGTCGGCAAATTTACAGCAACCGAGTTATTGAAAAATGATGATAACCAACTTAAATATCAGGACACTTTACAAGAAAATAACGTTTATACTGACACATCTTTTATCTTATTTAATATTGATAGGTCGCCATTAGATGTTTCATTATTAGAAATTACATCTTCTAATAGTGTATCTAATCATATTCGTTATGATGATGTATCTGGTGCTATTTATTTGGAATTTACAAGAGACCAAGTGACTATCGATGATGCTACTTTTGAAACAATTATTAAAGAAAATTTAAAGGTTTTACCTATTAATTCAGGAGAAATAAAAAATATAACCACTAATGATTCAGGTGTATCATGGACTGCAATATTTGAACCATCTCTCAATTTAATAACTGATTGTAGTTTAATATTTGATTATTCTGGAAGTGAATTTGAATTACCTATTTATCGCGATTATAGATTCACAATCGATACAATAACACCATATATTTCAAATATAATTGTCGGTAATTTTAGTTATACAAATACAATTAATTATATAGAAGTTATTTTCTCAAAAAATGATTTAAATGATATAGAAATTAATGATAATTTTGATTTATCGTTCAGTGTAACTGATGAGACATTAGATAGTGATACACATGAAAATAATTTTGAGATTATTTTAATACAGGATGAATCTAATAAGGTGATTGGTACTTATTGGAAAACACAATTGGATGTAAGTGGGCAAATATTACGAAATGTAAATATTACAGCAGGATACACCACCAATTTTGTAGATGTATCTTTTATAACAACTATACTAATTGATACACGAAGACGAGGTGTAGAAACAATCACTATTACTAACGATGGTAATAAAGATAATAATGGTGTAAATTATTTATTTACATATTTAGATAATTCTGGTGAAATATTAATAGATTTTGTTACACAAGACTTAAGTGGTAGTGATATTTCATCTGATATGTCATTCAATCCAAATATAAATTATACAGTTGAAAATTCAAACGTAATTTTAGATAGATATAATGCTTTTATCACTGTGGATATGGAACAATACACTACATCACCAACCAGTTTTAATTATATAGACCCCACTGACACAAACAGATTGGGAACTATAGATAATATTTACATAGATACAAGAACAAGAGATGTTTCAAATATTTCATTTGAACGTGTATTGGATTATTATGATAAAGAAGGACTACTAACAATTATTTTTGATTACAATATATTTGAAGACGTAGATGATATTACAAAGAAATTGGTTTATGATAAAGATAAATTAGATTTATCAAATGCGTCAATAAATGCGAATATTTACACTTGTACATTAACAGTAAAAGAAGAAATTCGAATAAACTTAGATGTCTCCATAAATTATAATGAAACTACTAAATCAGTTAGTATTTTTGTTGATACTCATAAACCTTATATCTTACCAACAAGTACATTAATATCAAATAAAAATATAAAATATAATGATATGACAACTACTATTACTGCTTTTTTTGATGTAAAAATTCTTGATTTACAAGATATTAGTCAGACGCTTAAGGTATCAGGGTTACAAGATACATCATATAATTTTTCAACATTTGAAACAAGTAATGGAGGGAAATCATGGAGTGGTACTTTATATATTACTGAATATGATATTAGTTCATCTGTTTTGTATCTTTATACAAATTATAGAGAACAAGAACCAAGAGTAGCTAATTCAAATTTTCAATTCTATGTAAATACTATTAGACCTAATATTGCAAACTTTTATTTTGAAAAAGATATACTTACTTATTTAGAACCATCGGGTTCATTAATTGTTGAATTTACCGATAGTATTCAGGTACTAGATAATGATATTTATGGGTTTATAAATTATAATGATTCAGATATAACATTAAGTTCTTTTGTGTCATCAACTGATAAAAAAAGATGGACAGCGATTGTTAATGTTTATAATGAAGGTTTTGAAAAAAATATAGATATGAGTATTAATTATTATGGTCAAATACAAGATATAAGCTCTGAAATTGAATTATTCACAAAAATACCTCAGGTAACAGATTTTAATTTGGGAGGAAAGGTGAAATTCAATTATTTGGATAATAATACTACTTTTAATATACAATTTGCTAATAAAGTATATGACCCAGTTGATGATATAAAAAATAGTTTTCAATTTCAAAATTTTCCATCAGCATATCAAATTAGTTATAATGATAATACTATACCATATAGTACTATAACAGGAGAACTAAAATTTGAATATGATATAAATATAACAGATGCTTATATTGACTATTCATATAATACTTTAGAACGTTTTTCTGGTAAAAATCAACCAGAAATTAAAAGAATTACATCAATCGACACAAGAATTCCAAATATTACAGAAGCTACAAGTATTTCGAATGTAAATTTAACTTATGACGCAAGTAGCAGTCAATTAGACGTATATTTTGACGCTTCATTATTGGATGCAACTCCGTCTTCAGTATTAGATGCTAGCTTGGTAACCTATTTCGATTCAACCTCTTTCGGTCCAACCTCTTATATAAATATATCGTCATTTGTTGAGATAAATAGAAGACATTACCGTGCAAATATAATCACCAGCTACGACATAGATAATATGATAGGAGGAAGTGTAACGGTCAAATATATGGATAATACTGAAATATTATATTTCAATGTTGATACATTTTTGCGTCCAAAGAGTAATATTTGTTTTCCAAGTGGTGAAAATGTTCTCACCGATTCAGGTTATAAAAATATTAAAAATATTGATATTTTAGTAGATACAATTAGAGGTAATAAAATTGAAGAATTAACACAAACGCAAACATCTGAAAAATCTTTGGTTTTGATTAAATGTGGTGCTTTGATGAAAAATATGCCTAATAAGAACACATTGGTTACTAATAATCATAACATTTTTTACAAAGGAACACTAATTGAAGCATGTAATTTAGTAAAATTGATCCCAAATGAAGTCGAATTTGTGGATTATAGAGGACAAACGTTATATAATATTTTACTTGAAGGAGAAGAAGAAGGGAGAATGATTGTAAATGGTATGATAGTAGAAACATTAAGTCCGAAAAATAATATAGCTAGTTTGTATAAAAAAATAAAAAAGTATGGAACAACTGAATACAAAAAAAAGAGAATGATTGAATTATTTAACCATAATAAGAAATATAATTAATCAAATTTTATTTATAAATGATATCCATATTTAGATACTTTTTTAATTAAAATCTAAATATAAATTATAAAAAAGTAATGAGCGAACCAAATTATGTAACAATTGGAACATCAGGAGAGATATTAATCGGAAATGATTATAAGAATGCATCTTTTCCACCGCATGTAAGAGTTGCAGATGGTGTGACTAATATTCAATATGGTTGTTTTAATGGTAGGACAACTCTAATATCAATAATAATACCGAATAGTGTAACAAGTATTGGTAATTATTCGTTTTCACAATGTACAAGTTTAACATCAATCACATTACCAAATACTATAACAACTATTAATTATCAGACGTTTTTTTATTGTACAAGTTTAACATCAATAGATATACCAGATAGTGTAGAAAGTATTGGTAGTGGCGCGTTTAACTATTGTACAAGTTTAACATCAATAGATATACCGAATAGTGTAACAAGTATTGGTAATAGTGCGTTTCAAACTTGTACAAGTTTAACATCAATCACATTATCGAATAGTGTAACAAGTATTGATTATCAGACGTTTCAAACATGTTTCAATTTAACATCAATAGTGATACCGGATAGTGTAACAAGTATTGGTAGTGGCGCGTTTTACTTATGTAGAAGATTAACATCAATAGTGATACCGGATAAAGTAGAAAGTATTGGTAGTGAAGCGTTTCGATCTTGTATTGATTTAACATCAATAGTGATACCAGATAGTGTAACAAGTATTGGTGAATCGGTGTTTAGGGATTGTACAAATTTAACATCAATCACATTACCAAATACTATAACAACTATTGGTAGTTATTTTTTTTACGCTTGTTCAAGTTTATCATCAATAGTGATACCAGATAGTGTAACAAGTATTGACGATAATGCGTTTTTTAATTGTAGTTCATTAGATGAAATAATCATGTTTAAAGGAGAAAATAAGTATAAAAGGATATATGATGCGTCAGAAGACAGTAGTGATAGGACACTCGATGTTAAAACCTTTTTATCATCAGAGAGTGTTGTGGAAGGATGGTTTGAAGAATCGCCGTTAGAATTATCAGTATTTGAAATAAATGGAGAGATAAATTATGGATTAAATGAAGGTAATTTGGAAATAGAATTTCCGAATGATGTAGAAAATTTATTGTTAGAGAATGTAACAATAAATAATGGAGGAGTATTGAGTGATTTGGAGAAAGAAGGGACAGTGTGGAAATTGAAAGTAACAATACCGATAAGTGTATTGGATAGTATGGTAGAATATACGATAAAGGTAATATATGAAGGTAAAGAGAAAAGTATAAAGAAGAGTTATAATACATATGCACCGATAATAGGAGGGATATCAGCGATAGAAATAATAAATAATATACCGGATACAACAACAGAAGATGATAAATCAATAATAATACCGAGTTTATCGAATACGAGTCAATTAACAATTGGGAGTGTTAGTGAAAGAAGAGCGAAACGAAAAGAATTTGTGTCACAAATGATAAAGAGGAATAAGGGAAAGTTAAAAGATAGTAATAAGAAGATATTGATGAATACAGTAGAATTACTGGGAGAGAATGATACGGTGAAGAAAAGTAAGATGCGAATATTAGATAGTTACAATAGTGAAGGGAATAAAGAGTCTGAAATATCGTTTGATGTAAAAACATTAGGTTTAGATGAAGGATTGTATGTGCCATTAGATGAAGTAGGTGAAAGTGTAGTGTTATCAACAATAAATAATAAGATAAGAATAGTAAAAGCGAGTGAAACAACATATGATGTATATGAAGGATATGTAGATGAATCAAGTGTCGTAACAAAGACGATGAATGAGGAAGATACAGGAGAGTATGATAAATTCAAATATGTATTAGGTAGTGTAGGAGGAGAAGTGGAAATATTAGAGAGTATAACAATGGAAGATATAATAAACCCAAAAAAAATAGGAACATTAATAATAAGATTCAATCAATCAATAGGTGAAGCGAATTTGAATGCGAATGTGAGTTTAAATCCAGGATATATAGGAACATTAGGAGAGATAACAAGTGCGGATGGAGGGATAACATACACGGGAACAATGCAAATAAATGAAGGGATAAATAGAATGAATAATAAAGTAAATTTGAACTACAATGATTTAACAGGAGAAGCAATTTATGATGTAGTAGAAAGCGATGGAGTAGGAATAACTAATGAAAGATTAGAAAAAGAATATAAAGATGATACAATAACGAAGCGATATGTAACAAAGTTATCACCGGATGGAAGTCATGTAGGAGTAATCGATTTAAGAGCAGGATATGATACATTAAGTACAATAATATATGAATATGATAATAATACAAATGATTACGTCCAAAAAGGGTCAGTATTAAAAACAGGGTCAATGATAGAATTCAGTAATGATGGGAATTATGTGTTAATTGGAGCATATAAACATAGCTATTCAACAGTTTATATCTCAAAATTGTATTATTATAAGTATAATACAAATAACAACGATTGGGAAATGAACGGACCAGGTGAATTTGTTCATTATCATCAAGGAGGTGATGGAATTAGAGATATATCAATAGATGGAACAGGGAAAAAAATAGCAATGATAACATTTTCAACCGTAAGGGTCTATGATTATGATGATATAAACGATACATTAACCGAAACAAATTTAGGAGGATATAATAAAGCTTATGGTAAAATATCAAATGATGGGAACGTGTTATATGTATCTAATGTATATTTAAATATAACAAGATATAATTATGATGGGTCTAATTGGAATTATGTATATGAGAAAACAATAAATAATGTTAGTATTCCGGAATTAGGAGAAGCTGGAATAAATAATGTTGAGAATTCAATGTTCAATATATCAAATGATGGGAAACTAATGGCAATAACAGGTTCAAGAATTTATGCTCCAGGGGGTACAGATATATATGGTAATGACACGAATTATGTTAACAAAACAATAATATTAGAATATGATGAAATAAATAATGAATTTAGTGTAAAGGGGAATATAATAAGTCATCCATTACTAGGGTCGTGGGTAAAAAAATCAATAGATATGACAGGAGATGGACAAAGGATAGTAGTAGGAGATACAGGGATGAAAAATAATAATAATAATCCAACAGGTGAGATAGAAGGGAAAGTGGAAATATATGATTACAATAGTGTAACAAATAATTGGGATTTATATACTAGTATATTAGGAGTGGGGGGAGAGAAAGATAATTTTGGAGATAATGTGAGTATAACGAATGATGGAACAAAAATAACAGCAACAAATCATAATGAATATGAAGGGTCAATTTACAATAATAAGAACTATAATACGAATGATAATATAGTGCAAGAATATAGTAGAATATATAGTTTAGAGAAGGGGATAGAGCGAAAGATAGTAAGTATAAGTATGAGTGATAGTACGATAAAGTTTCCTGAGAATGGAAGTGATTTTGAGATAAGATATAGTACAAATGATAAGACAATAGGGGAAGTGCAAGGTGGACTAACATTGGAGCCGATAACAGCGGGAACACTAACGAATGTGACAATGAGTAACAATGGATTTAGTTTAAAAGGAAGATATAATGCTGAAACGCAAAATGAAACAACAGGGAACAAATTAAAGTATAGTGAAGGAGAATTGAGTGCGGAGGTAGAATTTATATTAAGTACAGCGGAGAAGGCGATAAGTAACATATGTTTTAATGGAGAAGCGAAGGTGTTAACAGAGAGTGGATATAAGTTAATAAGAGAAGTGAGGAAAGGGATGAAAGTAGGAGGAGAAGAGGTGGAAGAGGTGACGATGACGAGAAGTAAAGAAGAAGAGATAGTGTTGATGAAGAAAGGAAGTATAATGATAAAAATGCCATTAGAAGATACGCGAATAACAAAAGAGCACAAAGTGTTATACAAAGGGGAGATGAAAGCGGCGAAAGAGTTAGTGAATGGAGAGACGATATTGTATGAAGAATACAAAGGTGAGACATTGTATAACATATTGTTGAAAGGAGAAGGTAAGATGGTAGTAAATGGGATGATAGTGGAGACATTAAGTCCGTCGAATAATATAGCGAAATTATATAAGATACTAAAAGGATATAAAGAAGAAGAGAAAAAAGAGATAATAAGAATCTACAATGAAGAACGAGGGTCAAGAAAGAAAGGTAATAGTAAAAATAAGAAATAGGTAATAGGTAATAGGTAATAGTATAAAAATTGAAAAGAATAATATTTATAAATAATCACGAGAAAGAATTATTTATAAAAATGAGAAGAAAAAATAGAAATATTTATAAAATAGTAAATATGAGAATATAGGAAGAATGAATGAATGAATAAAAAAAATGAAAAGAATTTATAAAAAGAAAAGGTAGGTAAAAATTATTGAGTTGATATACGAGATATAAAAGATGACAGCAATCATGAAAGAGATGGAAGAATTAATGGATGTGTATGCTAGAAGTAAGATAGAAATAGTATGTGTCCATTATAATCTAGATTATAATGAAGTAATGGAGTTATTTAGCAAGAAGAAACGTAGAAATACGAAAGTAATTGAAGCGAATGTAGCGGCGAATGTTGAAGCGAATGTTGAAGTCAATGTTGAAGCGAATGTTGAAGCGAATGTTGAAGCGAATGTTGAAGCGAATGTTGAAAGCAATGTTGAAGCCAATATTGAAAGCAATGTTGAAGCCAATGTTGTTCCGAATGTTGAAGCGACTGTTGAAGTCAATGTAGTTCCGAATGTTGAAAGCAATGTTGAAGTCAATGTTGAAGCGACTGTAGTTCCGAATGTTGAAGCGAATGTTGAAGCGAATGTAGTTCCCAATGTTGAAAGCAATGTTGAAGCGAATGTAGTTCCGAATGTAGAAAATAAAAAGGTAGAGAAGAAAAAAGTAGAGAAGAAAAAGGTAGAGAAGAAAAAGGTAAATAAAGAGAGGAAAATCGAAATAGAGATAGAATTACCATTTTCAGGAGAGATAGATGAATTAAGATGTAAAGGGATAAGAACAGCAGGTAAGTTATACACACAAT
>Ga0209632_10003083_pt1 | contig 15611 bp, 10 predicted proteins | sample COG_10_FD_184754 | JGI IMG/M metagenome (GOLD analysis project Ga0209632, IMG submission 184754) | Pelagic Microbial community sample from North Sea - COGITO 998_met_10 (SPAdes) (version 2) | ecosystem: Environmental > Aquatic > Marine > Neritic zone/Coastal water | place: Helgoland, sampling... | reverse complement strand
TGATCTCGCGATCGAGCTGATCGCGAACCGGATCGACCGCACGCTCACGATCTCGGACAACGGGATCGGCATGACGAAGGAAGATCTGGTCGAGCACCTGGGAACGATCGCCCGCTCCGGCACGCTCGAGTTTTTGAAGAAGACGGACGGCGGAATTGATGAAGCTCCCGATTTGATCGGTCAGTTTGGCGTCGGCTTCTACGCAAGCTTCATGGTCGCCGACGAAGTCGAGGTAGTGAGCCGGCGGATTGGTGAAGACAAGGCGTCGCGATGGACTTCGCACGGAGCGGGCGAATACGCGCTCGGCGACGCCGAACGCGACGAAGCTGGCACGACGATCAAGCTCACGCTTAAGCCGGTGGACGGTGATGCCGGGGTCTCCGACTTCTGCGACGAGTGGATCGTTAAAAACGTCGTCAAGAAGTACTCCGATTTCGTCGGGTACCCAGTGAAGCTGACGATCATTGAAGAAGCGGCTGCTCCACCGGCCGTCGAGGGCGAAGACGAAGTCATAGACGTCACGCCTTCGGGACCGACGGAGCGCGAAGTCGAAGAACCGCTTAACTCGATGAAAGCGATCTGGACACGGCCCGAGAGTGAAGTCGAAGATTTGGAATTCGACGAATTCTACAAGCACATTACTCACGATTTCCAGGAGCCTTCGCTCCGGGTGAGTACCTCGATTGAAGGAACTTTCGAAGCACGCGCGCTTCTCTATATCCCGAGCAAGGCGCCCTTCGATCTTTATCATCGCGAGCGCTTGCAAAATGGCGTGCAGCTCTACGTACGTCGCGTCTTCATCATGGATGAATGCCGCGAGCTGTTGCCTGAATGGCTGCGCTTCGTGCGCGGTGTCGTTGATGCAGAAGATCTTTCGCTCAACGTCTCACGTGAAATGCTTCAGCAGGATCGGCAGATTCAGGCGATTCGAAAGCACCTGGTCAAGAAGGTCGCCGATAGCCTCAAGAAGCTGTCCAAGGATGACGCGGACGCGTACCGGCTTTTTTGGGCCGAGTTTGGGCCCGTTATTAAGGAAGGTCTCCTCGACTTTGAAGAGAAGAAGGGTCGTATCCTCGATCTTTTGCTCGCGCCCTCTACTTCGGATGATACGAGCCTAACGTCGCTCGCCGAGTACAAGGAACGGATGCCCGAGGACCAGGACTCAATTTATTATATAGCTGGCCCTAAACTCGAGGTCCTTCGCCGATCACCGCATCTAGAAGCCTTCAAGGAGAAGGGTATCGAAGTTCTCTTCCTGACCGACGCCGTGGACGAAGTCTGGGTAGGTCAAGGCCCTATCGACTTTAAGGAGCTTCCCTTCAAGAGCGTCGGCCACGGCGAAGTTGAACTGGGCTCAGATGAAGACAAGGAAAAGGCGAAGGAAGATCTCGAGAAGAAAGAAGAGGACTTCGCGAATTTGCTAGGCGCCATGAAGTCCGCCATCGAGGACGATGTAAAGGAAGTTCGTCTTTCGAGTCGTCTGAAGAGTTCCGCTTCTTGCCTGGTACTCGAAGACGGCGACCTCTCTCCGCAGCTCGAGGCGATGCTTCGCCAGGCAGGGCAGGAGATTCCCGAGCGGAAGCCGATTCTGGAGCTGAATCCCGACCACGCTGTCGTGACCGCTCTCGGTAAGAGGTTCGAAACGAACCCGACCGATGCGCGAATCAAGGAATCTACGAAAATTTTATTAGGCCAGGCGATTCTTGCAGAAGGCGGGCAGTTGGATGATCCGGTGGGCTTTGCGGAGCTCGTGAATCAGCTGATGGCGGAGACGCTTTAGCGCCGCGTTCAGAACGCTATGGCCCTTCGCGCATAAACGCCGTGGCCGCTCGCCCATAAACGCTGTGGCCCTTCTCCCATAAGAGTGGGCTAACGCAGGCCCATTCCGAGATAGTCGTTCGGCCTCGATTCCGGGGCGCGGGCGACGGTTTCGGGACGGGGGCCTATACGTCCTGCAATGTTCGTGAGCACCTCTCGGTCGAAGCCGTAGAAGTCGACTGCGTTCTCGCCGAGGATGCGTCCCGTCTCATCTTGCGGGATGTCGTGGAAGGCGTGCCGCAGGCATGTCTCCGTGTAGGGCCAGGTACCTTCCGGATGCGGGAAGTCTGAACCCCAGAGCAAGTTGTCGACTCCTATCTCATGGCGCATTTCCACCTCTCCCCGCGAGATGAATGTCGCGGTGATCGCGCAATTCGAACGCCAGTAGTCGCTGGGGCGTTTGGTGATGCGCTCTCGCAGCGTTTTTGAGTTCCACATGCCGTACATCTCGTCGAGGCGCATGAGTTCCTGGGGCACCCAGTGCGAAAGGGCTTCGGCGAAGATGAGCTTGAGCTTCGGGTGACGATCGAAGACACCGCCCCATATGAAAAACCAAAGCGGGCGACGATCGAAGAAGGTCGACTCTGTGAAGTGAAAGAAGGACGCGAGAGGCTCGTTCGGGCCGTAGGAGTCGGGGCCATCAGGGGCGCGTGCGTTCCCGCCGTGGACGGCGATGGGTAAGCCGAGTTCGGCCGCGAGCGCCCAGAGCGGATCATAGTAGGCGTCGTGATATCCCGGGAGTCCCGCCTCTAGCTGTGGGACCAAGACGCCGCCGCGGAGGCCCGATTCCGATGCGCGCTTTGTTTCTGCGAGCAGTGAGCTGATGTCGTGTGCGGCCGGCAGCGAAATGACGCCAGCACGCCGAGCAGGGTTTTCCGAGACGAAATCCGCGAGCCACCGATTGTAGGCGCGTGCCCCGGCGAGTTGCATTGCAAAAGGCCAAGGCTTTCCGCCGAAGATCTGGCCATTGCTTTTCATGATGTCGGAGTAGGGCGGATGATTCTCGACGAAGCCGTCCCCGTAGAGGACTTCGGCCGCGATGCCTTCTTTGTCGAGAAAACGGTCTCGAGTCTTCGAGTCGAAGAGGCCGACGGTTGCTTCGAGGGCGCGTTCAGAAAACGAGGCCGCTTGCTCGGGGGTGCCGCCGGTTGCTTGCATGAAGCCGTTAAGGAAGCCGGCCAATGCATCGCGGTCACCGCGGGATGCGGCTTCCGCAAGTTTGGCGCCTGGACGTGCGCGCCAATATCGATCAAACGCTTCGCGCTCGTTGGGTTCGAAGTAGGCTGCGAAGCCGGGAAGCGGTGGGCCTACGTGGCCGTCACCAGAAATGACGAGGAACCTATCGGTCGACTGAGGCATACTAGGTGCTCCATCTCTATGAACTCTATTAAGCATAGACAGGAAGTGACGAGGCAGTCGAGGCCGTGGGCTTGGCCGAATTGTCTGGGTGGGATTCCGAGCTTGTTCGGAATCAAAGATCGGCGACGAACGGCATCACGCCCGGAGTCGGATGTTTTATACAGAAGAATAACGAGTTAGGGCAGCTGGTCGGGTTTACAATCGCAGACTGCGCCGCCGGAACATCTGAAGATCGAAGGCGAGCGCTGCCGCCTCGAACCCGTCGAGGCTATTCGTCTAGCTGGACTCGACCTGTGCGCGATAGGCCTCGATACGCTCCGTCAGCGGATCAAAGGATCGCTGGAACCCGTCGAGGTCATCGTACCGCGCACCCTGAATGAATTCAGTGACGCCGAGCTCCGCGAGGGCGCCGAGTCGCTCGAGATCTTCCGCTTTGGAGCGTCGCCCGAGTGCGCCGAGTGCCGCGATTTCCGGTTCACTCCGGCCGAGGTCTTCGAACCGCGCGCGAAGCGTCCTGATAGGCGCCGCTAGTTTTTCGGGGTCGTCGGTCATGGGCATCCACCCGTCGCCCAGCTTTGCGGTTCGCTCAAGAGCATGGGGAGCCCCTCCGCCGATCCAAATACGCGGGCGAATTGGGTTCGGGCGGAAGACAAAGCGTTGGCCATTCAATTGGACCACGTCGTCCTTCGCTTCGAAGGCTTCCTTGATAAAGGTCAGGGTCTCGTTTGTGATTCGTCCGCGCGCGTGTCGGTCGACGCCGAGAGCGCTAAATTCCGGATCCATCCATCCGACGCCAACGCCTAACTCGAGGCGGCCCTCTGAAAGCTCTTGGACGGTTGCGACGGCTTTTGCTGTGGGAAGCGGCGGTCGGTAGGGGATCACGAGAACCGCGGTTCCAATGTGAACTCGCTCCGTTGCGGCCGCCAGCCACGCGAGAGTGGTGAGGGGGTCGAGGTAGCGCCCGTTCGATCCCTCTAGATCATCCGGCGGGATGGCCACATGATCCTGGACCCAGATTGTGTCAAGCCCTGCCTGGTCCGCTTGGATGGCGGCCTCTCGTAGAACCGAACTGCTGGCGGCGGCACCCATTGATCGCAGAGCGAACCCAAATCTCATCAAAGCTTTCCCCTCGGCTGCCGGCGACTCTGTTTCGGAGACGAATTTATGTTGAGCGTCACGCCTCGCCTCGCGCGAACGGGCTTGGGTGAAGGTTGTGAAGCCTAAGGTCTAGACGAAGGTTTAATCGAATGACCTTCGGAATGAGCATGTGAGCAATGGACGGTCTTCCGTCCAGTGCGTTATTTTAGGGGCCATTCGAGGGCCGCACACTCTCTCGAGACCCCGGAGGTTCCATCCTGACAGCCGCAGCCGAAAGCGCCCCGAGCGACGAAGAGTTCATCTCCGTTCGAGATGTGCAGCTGGCCTTTGGACATCGTCCCGTCTACGACGGCCTCGAATGTCGTATGCGGAAGGGTGAAATCCATCTTCTGCTCGGTGGCAGCGGTACGGGTAAGTCGACTTTGCTGCGCATGATCGGTGGGCTGCAGCGTCCGGATTCCGGAATCGTGCGTGTCGCCGGGCACGATCTCGCGGGACTGCGTGAGCGCGATCTCGGAGAAATCCGCAAAGGGATAGGAATGCTCTTTCAGAACGGGGCACTGCTTGACTCTATGACCGTTCTCGAGAACGTCGGTTTGCCCCTGCGCGAGCATACGAAACAGTCGCGTGTCGAAATCGAAGAACGAGTTTCGAGTGTTTTGTCGGCGGTAGGGCTCGATGATGTCCAATCGTTACTGCCGCGTGAATTGTCGGGCGGGATGCTTCGGCGTGTTGCCTTCGCTCGCGCGATTGTGATGGAGCCCGAAATTCTGCTCTGCGACGAACCCTTCTCGGGCCTCGACCCATTGAACGTGACGCGGATCGAGGATCTCCTGGTTCGACTCAACAAAGAACTCGGACTCACGGTCGTCGTGACCTCGCATCATATGGCATCGTCCCTTCGTATGGCGGATCAGATGATTCTGATGCGCGATCGCATCTGTGTGTCGGGAACCCCTGAAGAACTCGCTGGAGGCGACGACGAAGGCGTGATCGAATTCCTCGGCGAAGACGGACGTTCATTCCTTGCTCGCCTGCATGAAATCCGCGACCACGGAAATGTCGGTGACGGTTCGAGCGCAGGAGACTTGCGGTGATCGATTGGATTCGCAGTCTCGGCGCCTCCGCGACTTCCTCCGTTGAAGGGCTCGGGCAGCTCGCTGTTTTTGGCGGTGAACTTACGACGTCGCTTGTGAAGCCGCCTTCGCGCTTCGGTTTTTTTCTTCGGGCGCTCTATGACGCTGGCGTGCTCTCGGTGGCACTGATCGCGCTTTCGGGATTTACGGTAGGGATGGTGTTAGGTCTTCAGCTTTACACGACGCTGTCTCGGTTTGGCGCTGAAGAGGGGCTCGGCGCGGTCGTCGGTCTTTCTCTCGTGCGAGAGCTTGGCCCAGTCGTTTGTGGTCTACTCGTAACGGGGCGAGCAGGTTCGGCGGTCACAGCCGAGGTAGGCAGCATGAAGGCGACGGAGCAGCTCGACGGGCTGCGCATGATGGCGATTAATCCGATTCATTTTGTGGCGATGCCCCGAGCCCTCGCGCTGGCTGTTGCGATGCCTTTGCTTAATGCCCTCTTTATCGTGTTCGCAATCGCGGGTGCCTTCGTGATCGGGGTTTCGAATCAAGGTCTCGATGGCGGCGTATATATTGCGGGCCTTGAGTCCGCCGTGCGCTTTGCGGACGATGTTGGGCAAAGTCTTCTGAAGAGCCTCGTTTTCGGAATGCTGCTAGGCCTTGTTGCAACCTACAAGGGATATAGCTGCTCGCCGAATGCCGCGGGCGTTGCACGAGCGACGACCTCGACTGTCGTGACGGCCTCCGTCGCAATTCTATTGAGCGACTACATCATCACAGCACTCTGGGGCGTCTAGTTGCGGTCTGTCCTCGCCTAGACACCAATAACTACTGCAGAATAATTGCTCCCGGGAACTGGGGCACCAGGAAAGAAGAAAACCATCATGCAGAGCAATGCCAGTCGCGACCTCGTAGTTGGCCTCTTTGTCCTCGTCGGATTGGGCGCGCTTGCGTACCTCTCGCTTCAAGTTGGCGGCCTCGAATTCGGAAGCCAAGAGAAGATTGTTCTGCGCGCGACCTTCGATGATATTGGCGGGCTCTCAGCACGTGCTCCCGTACGGGTTGCAGGCGTAAAGATCGGCCAGGTTTCTGGGATCTCGCTTGACGACGATTTGCGAGCGACAGTCTCGATGGAAATCGAAACGGGGCTCGATCTATCGATCGATTCTTCCGCCGCGATTCGAACGGCGGGTCTCCTCGGCGACCAGTTCATCGCAGTCGAACTCGGGGCCGAGGACGAATCATTGCAAGACGGCGAAGAGTTCTCGTTCACCGAGAGCGCGCTTTCGATTGACAAGCTGGTCGGCCGCCTTGTCCACGATGCCGGCGTATCCAACTAGGGACGAACTTTTTTAGTTGCTTCGTTCGTTCGCCCAGCGTCGATTTGGGACGATGGCAGCACGGCCTATCCAAGAAGTAGCTGCCGAATGCGAGAATCTCACCAGGGATCTCTGGGGCTGCGTAGCCGAATCAGGAACCCCTGCGTAGTATCCCAAACGAGTGCCTAGACTTATTATCCCCGTCCCCCTTTTTCGTACCCCTCGAAACCCTTCAGGAGTTCGCGAATTGTCTGCAGCGTCCTCTCGCAAAAAACGAAACCCTGCTCGCGGGACCCTCGTCGGTCTGGCAGTCGCCGTCTCTTTGTCGTGGATGACGATCAGCCCGACGCTCTCGTTGGCTGATGAGTCGGACGTGTCTACCGGGGCAGCGCCTTCACGAGAACCTTCTAATCCCGACCCGCTGGAAAAATTTAATCGCGGCACCTTCGCGTTCAATGAAGGCCTCGATAAATACTTCCTGTCACCGCTGGCGACGGCCTGGGATTTCGTAGTTCCCGAATTCGCTCAGACGGGAATCGATAATTTCTATGTGCACCTAAACATGCCCATCGTGTTGGCGAACGACATCTTGCAGGGCAAGCCCATCGCTGCGATTCAAGACATCACGCGAATCGTACATAACACCGTGTTCGGACTCGGCGGCTTCATTGATATCGCCACGATCGTGGGTATCCCCGAGAACGACGAAGATTTTGGGCAAACCCTCGGGGTCTATGGGATCCCGCCGGGGCCCTATTTGATGGTGCCGATTCTTGGACCCTACACATTAAGAGATGGTGTGGGTGAGATTGTCGATACCACGGCGAGCGGCTTTCTCTATGCGCCATTTTGGTATCAGGTCGCGGGCCTGAGCCCCATCGAAACCAGCGGGGCCTCAATCGGGCAGAAGGGCCTTGAACTCCTCAATCTACGTTCGATTTACGATGAGGAACTAGAAGAGAGTAAGAAAGACGCGTTCGACTACTACATCTTCGTACGTAACGCGTATCTCCAAAACCGGCGAGCTAAAGTCGCGGATCAGACCGATGCGCAGGTGCTTGACGAAGAGGATCTGTACTTCTTCGACGAAGAAGGTAATGGGGACGAGGCCGATGATGAAGAGGAGAACTACGATGATTTCTGATAGACGCCAGGCGAAGAGATTCACGTGCCGATCGGTTTGCGCTCTTGTCTTCATAGCGTTTTCCGTTTCGCTAGTGAGCGTTTCGGCAGCGCTTGCCGCGGATGATCCGGCGCTTACGTCCGCGCCGCGCCAATTGATCAATGAAACAGCGACGAAGATCGTTTCTATTCTGGCGAAAAAAGACCAGACGACAGAGACGCGGATCTCCGAAATCGAATCGCTCGCCTATGAGATCTTTGACTTCACAACCATGTCGAAGCTGGTCTTGGCGCGAAACTGGAAGAAGATGGACAAAGCGAAGCGCAAGGAATTCGTCGTCGAGTTCAAACGTCATCTGTCGAGGACCTACGGAACGAGACTTGATCGCTACGAACAAGAAGAGGTCGATGTCTACGGTGCACAGGTCGAAGTTCGGAACGACGTGTCCGTGAAGACGCGGATTTTGGGCGGGCAATTCGATGGCGCCGAAATTTCGTATCGCCTGCGAAATCGCCGCGATGAATGGAAGATCATCGACGTCGTGATAGAAGGCGTCTCCCTCGTCTCAAATTACCGCTCGCAATTCAAAGAAGTGCTAAACGGCGGATCTATTGAGGATCTGCTCGCGAGGCTTCGCGACAAGAACTTCATTGTCGACGGGGGACGAGCGGAAGGCGCCGCGGCCACGAATTAGGCGCCGCGGCCACGAATTAGGCGCCGCGGCCACGCACTAGCCGCCGTCGCCCGCCTCTTCGGCCTCGGGCGGAGTCGTATCCTCGAGGTTGTCGCGAAAGCCTTCTGGCAGCACGACCTTTTGGGTCCCGCCCTTCTTGCCTCGCTTCATGCGCATCGCGCTGACGGGGAAGTAAAGCTCGCGGTCGCCTTCGTCGAGGATCGCATCGAGTTCTGCGAGGGATTCGATGCGGATGAGTTTGTTCCGCATCTTGGTGCTCCCGGGGAAGCCCTTCGTGTACCAAGTCGCGTGCTTGCGGAAGTCGCGGATGCCGACTCTCTCGCCGATCCAACCGCATAACAAGTGCGCATGTTCACGCATAGTGTCGATTACGACTCCGAAGTCGGGTGGGTTTTCCGGGTCGCGGCCCCCGAAAACCGCCGCGAGATCACCGAAGAGCCACGGACGTCCCAGACAACCGCGTCCCACAACGACGCCGTCGCAGCCCGTTGATCGCATCATGCGCAGGGCGTCCCAGGCTTCCCAGATGTCTCCATTGCCGAAGACGGGTATTTCTGGGACGGCCTGTTTGAGCTCGCCGATTGCGTTCCAGTCCGCTTCGCCGTCATAGAGTTGAGCAGCGGTTCGCGCGTGGAGAGCGACGGCCTTGCAACCTTCGGCTGCCGCTATTCGTCCAGCATCAAGAAAGGTCATCCAGTCGTCGTTGATGCCCATCCGGAATTTTATGGTGACAGGAATATCGCCGGCGTTCTCCACGGCTGCGCGTACGATCGATTCGAGCAAGCGCGGCTTCGCGGGAATCGCGGCGCCTCCGCCTCGTCGTGTGACTTTGCGAACGGGGCAGCCAAAATTCATGTCGATATGGTCGACGCGGTCCTCATCGACGAGCAGCTTGGTCGCCTCGGCCACGTAGTAGGGATCGACGCCGTAGAGTTGGAGGCTTCGGGGGCTCTCGTCGGGATCGAACTCCGCCAGTCGCATGGTCTTCTCGTTCCGCTCGACGAGGGCCCGGGCCGTGATCATCTCGGAAACATAGAGACCCGCGCCGAAACTACGGCAAAGCCGTCGGAAGGGCGCGTTCGTGATGCCCGCCATTGGGGCCAGGATAACCGGCGGGTCGGCCACAATCGGGCCGAGCGAAACCGCTGCGAACTCGCCGGGCGCGGCGGGCTTCACATCGCGGTTCACTTCGCTGACGTAGATCGAGTCCATGGGGCGGGTTGATACCACGACTCGGTCCAGCAGGGAATTGCAGGGCGTGAGCAAGGCATGAGGGATATTGCGACTCCGATCTTGCGCCCAGAGGGTTTCCGATTGAACTGCCACAACTCAACCGGGATCCACGATATTGGGACCTGTGGCCGCGGTCTTTCGTAGGCGGCACGGAGCCCCGCGGGAGCGGACTCGTTGTCCCTGTCGCCTGCTGCACATGCGGTCTCCCGCTTGACGATTGCGGAGGATGGCCCACTCTACTCGGCACCCCCCAACATATTGCTCTTGCAGAGCATTTCTCCCCGCTGTGCCCACGAGGGTCGGCGTGGATCGGTCGATCCGAGTGCCATCTCATGAGGTGGTTTACGAGATGGAATTTCGATCCACGGCGGCGTTGTCGTCACAGATGGGACCCGAGGGGTTCGATCGTCCATCATGGCAGCCCGCGCCAAGTCCTCCGTTAAACCTGCGGCCAATAAAACCGTCAAGAAGGCCTCCGCCGGCGCCTCGAGCTCGCCTAATACGGGCGGGAAGGCGGGTGCGAAAAAGAAGAAGGATGTCGCCTACGACGAGAAGGCGATCCAGACTCTTGATGCGCTTGAGCATATTCGTTTGCGGACGGGCATGTATATCGGACGGCTCGGTGATGGTTCGAATTCTGCCGACGGCATCTACGTGATGATGAAAGAGGTCGTCGATAACTCGATTGACGAATTCATCATGGGCGAGGGCAAGAAGGTCGAGATCTCTCGTGATGGGAAGACCATCGAAGTGCGCGACTACGGCCGCGGCATTCCATTAGGCAAGGTCGTTGAGTGCGTCAGCCAGATTAATACGGGCGGCAAATACAACGACGACGTCTTCCAGTTCTCTGTCGGTTTAAATGGTGTCGGCACGAAGGCAGTGAACGCACTCTCCTCCGAATTTGAAGTGCGCAGTATCCGGGACGGGAAATTCAAGCAGGCATTTTTCGAACGCGGCAAGCTGAAAAAGGAAAAGGGCGGCAAGTCGAGCGAACCGAACGGCACTTATATCCGGTTCACGCCAGACCATGAGATCTTTGGGAAATTCGACTTCGAAGAAGGCTTCATAGAGCATCGCCTCCGCTACTACACGTATCTCAACCGCGGCTTGAAATTCAGCTACAGCGCGCCGCCTCGCAAAGAGACCTATCAGTCGAAAGAAGGCCTCAAAGATCTTCTTCTCGATGAGCTCGGTGATGCCGAGCCGCTCTACGAGATTGCTCGCGGCGAGGGCGATCGTTTCGAAATGGCCTTCACGCACGGCAATGCCTACGGCGAATCCTATTTCTCCTTCGTGAACGGGCAATACACAAATGATGGCGGCACCCACCAAAGTGCCTTTCGTGAGGGGCTCCTTAAGGGCGTAAACGAGTTCGCCAAGAAGAGTTATGCGGGCGAAGACGTTCGCGACGGCATAGTGGCCGCAATTGCCGTGAAGCTCCAGGATCCCGTCTTCGAGAGCCAGACTAAAAACAAGCTCGGTTCGGCCGACGTGCGGGGCTGGCTTGTGCCTGCCGTGAAGGATCAGGTCGTTCGCTGGATGCATGCGAACCAGAGCGAAGCGAAGGTGCTGCTCGAGAAGATCGCGCTTAACGAAAAAATCCGGAAGGAACTCTCGGCGATCAAGAAAGACGCGCGCGAGCGTGCCAAGAAAGTTGCGATCCGGATCCCGAAACTTACGGACTGCAAATTTCACTATGACGACCCCAAAGCGAAGCGACGCGAAGATACGACGCTTTTCTTGACCGAGGGCGATTCCGCGGCGGGCGTGATGGTGCCGACGCGCGATGTCTATACCCAGGCGATCTACTCGCTTAAGGGCAAGCCGCTCAACTGTTATGGGCTTAAGCGCGATGCAATCTATAAGAACGAAGAGCTCTACAATATCATGCGGGCGCTTGGGATCGAGGACAGCCTTGAACAGCTTCGGTATAACCGCGTCGTGATCGCAACGGATGCGGATGTCGATGGCATGCATATCCGCAACCTGCTGCTGACGTTCTTCCTCCGCTACTTCGAAGACCTTGTGCTTAAGGGGCATGTCTACATTCTTGAGACGCCGCTGTTTAGGGTTCGTAACAAGAAAGAGACGCGGTACTGCTACACGGACGAAGAGCGGGATACGGCGCTCGAAAAGATCAAGGGGCCCGAAGTGACGCGCTTCAAGGGACTCGGTGAGATCAGCCCTAAGGAATTTGGGCAGTTTATTGGAGAGGGGATGCGCCTCGTACAGGTCACCGTCGGCTCAATGGGCGAGGTCGTGAAGAGTCTCGATTTCTTCATGGGAAAGAACACGCCCGCTCGCAAAGACTTCATCGTCGAAAACCTGTCGACGGAGGTCCTCTAGATGAGCCAGCTAGAAGGCTTGATGAAGGATCATTTCATCGAGTACGCCAGTTACTTCATCTTGGATCGGGCGATTCCGGAACTGCGCGATGGCCTAAAGCCAGTGCAGCGCCGGATCATGCATACGCTTTTCAAGATGAACGATGGCCGTTTCCATAAGGTCGCCAATGTCATCGGCGATACGATGAAGCTGCATCCTCACGGTGATGCCTCGATCGGTGATGCTCTCGTCGTTCTGGCAAACAAAGATTATTTCATCGAACGGCAGGGGAATTTCGGCAATCTGCTGACGGGGCATTCCGCAGCCGCGCCGCGCTATATCGAGTGTCGCTTAACGCAACTTGCCCTCGACACGATGTTTCATCCGACCTTGACCGAGATGGTGCCGTCTTATGACGGACGCAATGAAGAGCCGGTCGCATTGCCGACTAAGCTTCCTGTTATTTTGATGACGGGAGCTGAGGGCATCGCCGTTGGCATGGCGACAAAAATTCTGCCGCACAACCTACCCGAGATCTGGAAAGCGCAGATCGCGGTTCTGCAGAAGAAGAAATTCGCGCTCTATCCTGATTTTGCACAGGGCGGACTGATGGATGTTTCCGGCTATGAAGACGGCGCCGGGAAGATCGAAGTGCGCGCGAAGATCGAGTCGAAGGATCGCAAGACGGTCGTGATTCGTGAACTGCCCTTCGGCACGACGACCGAGGGATTGATCTCATCGATTGAGAACTCCGTGCAGAAGGGTCGCGTGAAAATCTCGTCGATCGACGATTTTACGACTGACCAGGTCGAGATCGAACTCTCGATCGCGCGTGGCTCTGATGCGAAGGAAGTCATCCCTCAGCTCTACGCCTACACTGATTGCTCCGTCTCCGTGTCGTCTAATCTGAACGTGATCGATAATCGGAAGCCCGTTCAGATGAGCGTGACTGCGATTACTTTGGCGCTGACCGAAGCGCTCAAGAATCAGCTGAAGCGCGAACTTGAGTACGATCGCGAGCAGCTGATTGATAGGAAACATTGGCTAACGCTCGAACAAATTTTTGTAGAGAAGCGAGTTTACAAAGATATCGAAAATAAGAAGACCTCAGACGCCGTTCGTAAGGCCGTTTGGGATGGTATGCAGAAGCATAAGAAGCTCTTTGTTAGGCCGATGGTCGACGAGGATGTGTTGCGGCTGCTGGAGGTTCGTATTCGACGGATCTCTGCTTACGATATCGAGCGCAATCGCAAAGAGATTGAGGATATCGACCGAAAGATCAAAGCGATCGAGCGTAAGTTAAAGAACATGGTCAAGACGACCATCGATTATCTCCAAGGCATGCTTGCGACCTATGGCGAGCAGTACCCACGCCGCACGAAGATCACTGAGATTCAAGCTGTCGATAAGCGCTCGGTCGCGCGACAGAACCTGCGGCTCTCCTTTGATAAGAAGTCGAGCTTCTTTGGGACGGAAGTCCGTGGAGACCTGTTTAAGCTCACCGTCTCGGAATTCGAGCATGTGCTCGGGATTGCGAAAGACGGCACCTATCGTGTGATGAACGCGCCGGAGAAGGTCTTCTTTACGGGGCCCATGATCTACGGCGAACTCTTTGATCCCGATAGGGGGACCGAGTTCATCGTTGTCTACCGCGACAAGCAGAAGATGGCATTCGCGAAGAAGATCAAGATCGAAAAGTTCATTCGCAATCGCGAGTACAGACTCATCAAGGACAAGGGCGGTCGCGTTGACCTCCTGTTGTCGTCGGATCAGCTTGGGACTGTGCATCTCGACTTCGTGCCGGCGAAACGCCAACGGCTAAAGGAGGCGGATTTCGATCTCGCAGAACTCGAGTGGACAAGCCCAACCGCGCGAGGCGTCCGCATAGCGCCTAAGCCGATCGGCAAGGTAAAGCTGATTCCCGCGCCGGAAGCTAAAGGTAAGGCGGGTAAGGCCAAGGCTAAACCCGCTGGGAAGGGAAAGGCCCCCGATGGGAGCTCCGGCTCTTCTTCAGGCTCGTCTTCGGGCAAAGGCGGGCAGGGCGACCTCTTCTAGGGCGCCCGCTGGAGCCTAAAAGAAGTCCGGAATGCGATTGCAACTCGCCCTGAATATGAAAACAGGACCGAGCCCGCAAAGCGTAAGCCCGGTTATGCCGCCTTATTTTGATACAGGCTGGTGCGCTCAGCCGGATAGATGGCTTGGGCCGCCTGGCCTAGTACTGTCGCCATCGAGCCTGGATGTGTCGCTGGCGGACGTCGACTTCTCGCCGCCGATCGTCAGGCGAGATCGTCGGCGTATCCGGCGGCAGCACGTCTCGAACATTCGCGATCTTCATGGCGAAGGTTTTGATGGTCGGCATCTGTTCCCTGGGCGGTGCCACGTCGTATAGAAATCGCATCGACATCATGACCTTTGATAGCCCCGTCGTGGAAAGCCAGCCCGGCGTGCCGGGATCGCGCGCAGATACGACGTAGTAGCGCGCACCATCGGAAGCGACGCGGTTTTGACTGCCCGTTTGACTGCTGACATAGTTGGCTTGGTCGAGGGATTCGCCCCAGAGATTGGCGAGCTGAAAGCCTACGTAGTGCGGTTCTTCGGGGGCTTCGACTCGGATGACTAATGCCTCGTCGTCTTCGAGTTCATAGGTTCCGGCTGCGTAGAGTTGGCCTGCGCCGGCGGTCCCACCTGCGATGAAGGGCGGAGCCGGCGGATTGAGGTCGTTGAGCGGAGACGCGAGGCGTCCGTCGCCATTCCGGTCGCCTTTCAGCTCGAGCCCGAATTCGTGAAGTCGATTCCAAAACGCGACTTGATGGGCGACGCGCTGTCCGATTGCGTTTAGGTGAAGCCCCATTTCCGCGCTCGAGCGCGGAGGACGAGGGGCTCCGCGCATATCGAGGCGCGTGATTTCGAGCTCGACGGGGATTTCGTTTGCCCAGTCTGAAAAGATCTCGCGGACGTTCAGGATTGTTGCGTCGCGCATGCGATAGGTGGTGGTACCAAAGGGCGTGGCACAGGGGGCTTCGGCGCGGCTCGCCAGAAAATGCCCGTCGTAGCCCGCGGGCCTTCGTGCGGCGACGATGATCTCGAAGCGACCTTCGTCGTCGAGTTCAAGATCAAACTGATCGAGGGAGTCGAGGGTCTGATTGCGGCACTCGCGCATTTCCGCGAGCTCACCGGTTTGGCCGATGGTGGCGGTCGAGGTTTGAAAGATGACCACGCGCGGCGCGCGATCACCACTGGTGCTCCGCTCCCCTGTTTGCCAGGCCTGCGTGTCTAGGGCACGACCCCGAACCCTGTATACGCCTGTCGAGTCGATCGCCGAGGAGAGGTACATCGTGTCGGGATTGTCGATTGTCCACTTCGAGAGCATGCGAATGGATCGTTGGAAATAGGGGAAATCAGGATGTTGTTGAGTCTGGGATTCGATGATTCGAGCGAGATGGCCTAACAGGTAACGGTAGCCCTCGCCGAGGTTGCGGTCTGTTGGAGCCGGGGGGAAGTAGGCGGGGTTCTCGATGGCCTGCCGCGCCTCGTCGAGGCCCTTCATGAAGCCGATCCATCCGCTC
>Ga0209632_10003075_pt1 | contig 15651 bp, 25 predicted proteins | sample COG_10_FD_184754 | JGI IMG/M metagenome (GOLD analysis project Ga0209632, IMG submission 184754) | Pelagic Microbial community sample from North Sea - COGITO 998_met_10 (SPAdes) (version 2) | ecosystem: Environmental > Aquatic > Marine > Neritic zone/Coastal water | place: Helgoland, sampling... | reverse complement strand
CCATAGAGTTGACGCTACTTGACCCTAGTGATTCAACAGAAGAGAGTTTTACTTACACTGGTCACGAAGAGTTTATTACACTAGCAAACGCAATAATGAAAAGTAGTACTATAATAAATGAAAACGAAGACTTCGCAATTGAAGAATCATTCTCATTTGACAGACTCTCTAAGCTCGCGGGTCTCTTGAAAAGCTAACAAAAGGAATATAGAAATGGTGGAGGATATCGGGATCGAACCGATGACATCCAGCTTGCAAAGCTGGCGCTCTCCCTACTGAGCTAATCCCCCGGACCATTTCATTAATATATATTCGACAGCATACTTATTTTCATGGCAAAGCTTAGAAAATATAAAAAGAAAAAAACAAAACTATGGTCAAAGCCGTCTATCTATAAAACGATAGACGGCAACCATGTCCAGATGGATAGCACTTGGGAGGTTATTATGGCCATGAGGCTTGACGAACTAAACATCCAGTGGGAACGTGATGAAGGCATGAAGCTCCCTTATCTGTCAAAAGCAGGCAGAAAAAGAAATTATATACCTGATTTTTATTTACCAGAATATGACACTTATATAGAAGTGAAAGGGTATTTTACAGAATCAGCTAAACATAAAATGAAAAGCGTATTAGAAGTAAATGACGTTAAGATCATTATGCTTAAAAGCTTAATAGAGATAGCTGGATTCAACAAAGAAGTATTATAGCGTTGTATTTTTTTGTTTGTCTAGTGTATAATTATATATGAAAAATGAAAGGTCAGATGAAACTATGAGTAATAACAAAGAGATGAAACTCCTTATTGAAGGATTTAATAAGTTTTTAAACGAAGCGACAGAAAGTCGTGAATTTGCTCCTACTACTGGTGAAGTAGACTTTGAATGGGGAACATATACCTCTACAGCTAAAGATGAAAAATACTTTATAATGGACGGAGAGGATTCACTTGGCGAGATTCAAAAAGTAGGTGATCCTTTCACCTACAAAGACGCAGGTAATGACAGAGTAACAATAGTTTCTGCACCTGAAAGCAGAAAAAGTTCAATTGGAGAAACCACAGACAGTATAGACATTACAAATAAACAAACGGGTAGCGATAAGCAGTCAGAGAGTGATAATCAGCCCGAGAGCGCTCCTACATCTAACCTTTCAGCAGGAATTAATCTAGCTCGTCTGGCAGCTCTTTATAAAAAATACGACGCAGCAGTAGAATTTTATAAAGAAGCTCTTTCGAAAAAAATGACCACGTTAACGATCGGTGGTGACACAAGTCCGGCTTCGTATTATAAAGCTCTAACTCGGCTAACTGGATCCCAAGCAAGTATTCCAGATGAAATTCGCAATGAAACACCAGAAAATATAATTTTAGCACAGCAAGCAGTAGCTGATTATGAGTCTGTCTGTAGAGATGCTATATCTAAAGGTCATGAAGCACTTGACTCTTTTGTGCTTGATGTGGTTAACTGGGCACGCAACTCTGAAAGCGGTCAAGATGCAGCAAAGCTTGCGTTTAACGCTCTAAAGAAACCACTATCAGAGTTTATTAAAACTATTGAGCAGCACCCTCTAGTATTAGAGTCACCTGAAGATGAGCGGTCCAAAATGATAATGTTTTTGTGGAACATAGATGACAGACAAGACATATCTTATGAGGCAGCATTAAAAATTGCGTTTGGTCCTTTTGACAAAACTTCTTCAATGAATATTTCAATAATGGCTGCTCCTACAGCTGGTGGGTCTTTTGGCGTAAATCCAGCTATGCAACCTTTTTAGCAAAAACGTGCAAAAACAAGAATAACGTGGTATAATAATAACAGGAGAGATAAACTATGCTACTACTACTGACACTGGCACAAGCACAGCTAACTGAAACTCATGCAAGTGAGATAGTATGCGAGACAATCGTTGAACAGCCTGAAATGCAGCCCATGTACGAACCTATTTCTGACGTTGTGTTTTTTGACTGTAATATCTTTGCAAATAATGACGACGATTATGTTTGTTGGTATTTATTCGCTACGTCACTTGTTTATTAAGTAAAACTAACTTAAACAACCCTACTTTATGATGTATATTTAACAAGTCATAAAGACAAAGTGCGAAAAGCACGCTTTAAAAAGGAATATAAAATGGAAAAACTCAAATCACTATTAGCTGAATACAAGGTTCAGATTGGCTTTACTGCTGGATGTTTAGTTGTAGCAACTGCAATGGGAACTTGTTCTTTTGATCCTTCAACTACTTCTGAGGATGTCTTAGATGAGACGACCACTGAGACAGTTGAAGAAACAACTGAGGCTGTTGTAACTACTGAAGTTTCAACAGAAGCCGTAGTGACTACCGAGACCACCGAGACCACCGAGACCACTGAGACCACTGAGACAGTAGACACTGTAGAGGCAGAAACCGACGCAACCACAGTTCAGACCGATGTAGCCACTACAACGGAAGTAACTGAGTAATTTTGCTCAAACCTGGGTATGTTTTTAAACTTCCCCTCTTTTAAATTGTTTGATTATGGAAGGCAGCCGAATGGTCAGGAAACGGATTTGAAATCCGTCGCTGTTAACGCAGTTTAGGGTTCGAATCCCTAGCCTTCCGCCATTTAAAATTAAAAACGCTATTCGTTTTACCGCAGGGAGGCATGGGTTTACAGATGCTTCACAATCACTAAAAGGACATAAAATATGGAAATTAAAGACGGAAAGACAGTAAGCTTTCATTACGTTGGAACTCTAGATAACGGAGAACAATTTGACAGCTCTTATGCACGCAATGAACCGATGACTGGACTAATTGGTTCTTCACAGTTAATCCCTGGATTCGAAACTGCCCTTATGGGAATGAAGACAGGAGAGAAAAAGAGCGTAATTATTGAGGCTAAAGATGCTTACGGTGATCGCAATCCAAATGCAATCAAGAACGTTCCGTTAACATCATTTCCAGAAGACTTTGAAGCAGTAACAGGAAAGATTGTTCAAGGTAAAGGCGACAATGGGCAAATTTTTACAGCTACAGTTACAGAAGTAGAAGATAGCAGCGTAACACTAGACTTTAATCACCCGCTTTCTGGAAAAGATCTTAATTTTGATATTGAGATCTTGTCTGTTACTGAAGAGCAATAGACACAAATCAGCTTAATAACAAAACACACTTCAGACTTTTTGTCAGGTAGACGGGCTTCCGACTGAACAGACAGTTTAAAGTTCAGTGTTTTGCTATTAGGGTGATATTTATAATTAAGCTCCGTTCGTCTAACGGTCAGGACTCTGGTTTTTCATACCAGCAATAAGAGTTCGATTCTCTTACGGAGTACTTTAAATGATTAAAATAATAATCAATTTGTTAACACATCACCGTAATATAACGTATCACGGCACTTTAGAATAAACATGAAAAAAACAAAAAAAATAAAAGTAACAAAAGATAAATCTCAAGGAGCTGATTGGGTTCATGGACCTTGGGCTTTTGGCGAAGACGGCTGGGTAAAAAGAAAAGAAAAGTCACTTCAAATAAAAGATGTAAAAAGAAAAGAAAAGTCACTTCAAGTAAAAGAGTCTTCTGAAGATATTGATGATGCGTTTGACACATTTTCAGATCACTTCTTAGAACTAATAAGTAAAAGCATGTCTGAATCAGACTTTGTACCAGATATCTTCGAAGATGATCAACTTGTTATGATAGAAGATCTAGATGACACTGACAATTATGATGATTCTGAAGCTAATGAAGCTGTTAATTCTGACTCTGATGTCGTCGAAGAACCGACTGTAACAGCACCCATTGCTGCTCCTACAAGTTCATCAGAAGAAAGAATCAAGAGACTTTCTGAACTAAAAGAAAGAATGTCAAACAAAAAGACATGGAAATAAAAATATAATATAGTGGAGTGAGTGTAGTGAATGAAGTGATTTGGGTGTTGTTAGGATTTCTGTATGGGTGCTTGTTTGAGTATCTGTTTCATCGCTACATTTTTCACGGACTAGGGAAAAAGAAGTCTAGCTTTTTTGCATTCCACCTCAGAGAGCATCACTTAAACGCAAGAAGAGACGGTTTCAGAGACGAAAGGTTCTCATCAAACGAGCTATTTGGAATACCAATCTTAATAGTTACACACATTCCAATGTACTTTATATCTCCAGCACTTTATTTCACTGTATGCACCCACTCTTTAGTGTTTGTCGTTGTTCATAACATAAGCCATCGCTATCCTGAACTTTCTAAGAAGTGGCTTTGGTGGCATTGGAACCACCATATGAAAAATCAGAACAAAAGCTGGGGAGTTGTCTGCCCTCTAATGGACATCCTAACCGGCACACTGGAAGAAAAAGAGAAAAACTAGAATCTTCACAATCTCACTATATCATCAAAACCTCTGGATTAACTTCTGGAGGTTTTTAGCATGTGACCATATAACCTACCAAACAAGCTCACCAATCCTAACCAGGACAAGCACACGTCATCTGATAGGTCTCTGTTCATAAACCAGACACAACATTATCACACACATAAAAGCTATAAAAACTCTCAAAGAACGTAGAACAATTCAAACTAGCGTAGTATATTACTAGTGAACAAACAAACAGACTTCAAAAGGAACTCTAATGTCAAAAGACGAGAAGGAAAAGCACGCTCAGGTAGTACGTTCAACCATGTTAACTATGGCAATGACGATTCTGAACTCTAAAATAGAGAGAGACGTAGCAACACAGAAGCTACTCACTCCAGGTAGACAGTCTAAGGTCGACTCATACACAACTGAAGAAGTGTGTGAAGAAGCCGCTAAGCTCGTCAAGTTCATCATGGGAAAGTAGAGCCAGCTAGCAAGACAACTCTAAGAGGATCGCCGGTTCTTAGGGCAAGCGATCCTCTTCAACAAACTCAAAACAACTTCGGGCTAACATAAAACAAAAACTCTAAAATCCTCAAGACTTAACAAGACTCTATTAGAAGACTAGAGACAAGAACGACTTACTAGTTATAAGAGTGCTAAGTCTACTAGTACAACACTGGAGGGCAGTACACCGATCACACTTTCAGGAGACATTCCCCTACACTTCTAGATAGCAAGTCCCCCCGCCACACAGACTCGCCCTCCGCCACCTACCATCATCAGCACCGCCCCCCTCCTCAGGTCGGACACAGACTACCTCGTTTTTTAACCTACTAACGACAACAGGTGGTAAATCAGACTTTAGGCTAAGACGGTATCCCAGTGGACTCAGAGGGTATACAGTGGTACTAAGTGGTTCTAGTAATTGCACAGGTAGACAAGTGTGAGTTAAAGTCTGTAGAGAACTTGGCCCCCCGGGCTGGCATGTACACTTTTATTAAAAAAAATAAAAAACTATTTACAATCATTGACCGACCACACTCTCAACAGACCCGTCGCATTTACATTATGCATGTGCCTACTTGCACCAAAAAAAATAAAAAAACATACAAAATATAACAAATATAAAAATTATTTAGCGAGTCATTCCCGCCTAAAATTAGTCCAAAACCGATCTATTTTTACAAAAAGTAGTTAAGTTCCGTAGGGGCGAAAGGCATAAAACTTATTATAAAAAAAGCGAATAAAATGTCCCTGACTGTTGCACACAAGTGACTGACTACGCTCGCTCACAAACCCTCTTCAGACCTTGTGTACTTTGCAATCGCCGTTACAAAAACTAGTTGTCACAATCAAGGCGACCAATAATAGAAAATGCAAACTTGAGCGAGCTTACAAGAAAAATGCCTCTGGCTGTTGCACGCAAGGGACAGACTGACACTCCACAGGGAAGTGTCTGCAACATCTTGCAGGACCATCAGCAAGGTCTGGTTCAAATTCTGAAGAGATCACTTGCCTTATGCGCGTTTCGTGCACGGGGGCAGTCCACATCGGAAGAGGTGAAAAAAAGAAAAAAAGAGCATATTTAATCTTGTACGACATCTAGTGTTATACAGTTAAAGACAAAAGAGCTGGTTTCTACATTACCACTCTTACTTCTAAACCTAATAGAGATTAATAAGCAAATGACAAAAAAAACTGCCGGCCAGTTATTGCTGGAAAAATTAGAAGCTGAATCTGCTGCGATTCACAAGGCAATGGAGTCTGCTGCGGCGTCTCCTGCAGGACTTAAAATTGCAGAAAAAAAGAAGCTGGCTGTTGAAGCCGTTGAAGCTGTTGCTGAAGAAGTCATTGAAGAAGTCGCTGATGATTCTAGTTTGTTGCTTAAAAAAGTTAAAGCCTTTCTTCCAAGTCGAAGTACTACATTTCACGTGTTGAAAATAGTTGTTTACTGGGAAGTAGTTAGAATGATTGTAAAGTTTATTTTTATAGAAAGTTAAAGTATCAAGAGCTCTCCAGGGCTAAATAAACTTGATTGTTAATAAGGTCCACAGTATATTTTTATCTGTGGACCTTTTTTATTTTTACTCTCTTCAGGTGTGTTTACATCGAGCATGTGTGTTTGTCTACAACAGGAGCGTTTGCGTCGAGCATGTGTGTCTGTCAGTCGGATCAGGTGCGTTTGCGTCGAGCATGTGTGTTTACATCGAGCATGTGTGTTTACATCGAGCATGTGCGATCACTTATTTACCTCATACACGTGTAAACGTCATTCAAGTGTGGTATAATAAAAATACAAGAAGGAGTCTAACAGTGACGTACCAGACACTCAATGAAGCAATTTCCGGTGAACATGTAAACAATAGATTCGAATTGGTAGACAAACTTTCAGCTCGATTTGCTGCCTATAATGAGATGCTAGATATAGATCTTGTTGCACTGGCAAATCAATATAGAGCTGAAAAGATTACTAGTTATACTGATGAGCTTGCATTTAATGATCCTATTGATTGGTGATCTAGCTTGAATTCGGCATTCACATCGTAGGAGTTTATTCTGCATTATGTTCTCCGGTTCTAGTCTGACTCTGTTTAGTGATTGCCATTCAAGCTTTTTACATGTTCAGCTCACTGCATTCTTCTGATCCCTCCTAGTCAGATGCTGACGTCAGTCAGGGACCCAGTGAGTCAGGCAGCAGTAAAAGTGGCTAAACCTATGAAATCATTACACAAACTGACAGTGTCAAACGGTGGTAATAGAGAAGAATGAAATGATATCATCTGACTCATGAGCAGCGACAAATTCAGAAACATCATAAGCGTTCGAGTCACAACGGATTCCTGTGCAAATCGTGCATATTCATGGTATAATAGAAACACAGGACAGAGACTAACATGAATGCTGACAAACTGAAAAATATTCTAGAAGATCACAAAGTCTGGGTAGAATCAGGTGAACAGAGAGGGAAGAGGGCAGATCTCCTCCATGCAGACCTCCGCAATACAGACCTCCGCGGTGCAGACCTCAGAGGTGCAGAACTCGTCGGTGCCAGCCTCAACAGTGCAGACCTCAGAGATGCTGACCTCCGCGGTGCAGACCTCTACAAGACAGACCTCTACGGTACAGACCTCAGATGTGCCAACCTCAACGGTGCTAACCTCTACTATGCAAACCTCTTCGGTGCCTACCTCACAGGCGCACATTTCGAACTAGAGATTAAAACAGTTAATAGCTTCCAATATACATGCTTCTCTGAGTCTGCAATCCCTTGGGTGATCTTGCATTCACGATGGTCTGAGTGGGCTGATTCAGTAAAGTTTGTCTGAGTCTGTTTCATGCAAATCCTGTTACAGCACGGTATAATAGAAGTAGGAAGGGAACAGTTCCCCCACGTCAAAGCAAGGAATAAATAAATGCCAGCTAACTGCAAGCTCAATAATCTCGAATATCTCGCACTTAAGATTCTAGGGAATCCCGGTCAGTCAGGTAGGTTCTATCTTAAGGCACTTCACAAGTATCGGTTCCCACTCGCCCAAAACGCTAAGGGCAACTTCTGTCCTGAATACTTTTCGCCAGGTGGTAAATACTTTGGAGTGCTCTGGGAAGATGCTGCCGAGTGTACGGTCCCATTTCAATCCAACGTCGCAAAACGCAACCGCCCGTTAGAACCGAAGGGAAGGATCACAGCTCAATTGCCTTGGCAGTTTCTCAAACCAGCAAGCTCTAAGTGGCACCTTACTGACAAGGGACTTACAATGGCTGAAAGGGCTGCAGAGAAGATTGGTTTAAACGACGTATGGGCTTGAGATACGAACAGCTGATGTAAGCTGTGCAAATCTGAGGAAGTGTGGTATAATAGAAGTAGGAAGGGCTCACCACCCAGCTCTGTGCTTAACAACGGATCCAACAAGGATCCACACAACTAAAATAAAAAGATGAAATATGAACAGTTCTAATAATGTGGTAACTAATAATGCTGCGATCGAGTGGACGATGAGTGAAGGCTGCTGGATGGGTGTATACGAAGAGGAGACTTACCTGGCTCAGCTCTCTAATGAAGGGTGGTGGAAGGTAAGGCATGTAACAAGTGGTAATGAACTTCAGTGCCGGCGAGGCAAGGGAATGATTGGTCAGTCTGTTGATGATGATGATGAAGATCGTAACTGGCTAGTCCAGTGTATTGCAAGAGGTGTATGATGAGTCTAGATACTTGTAACGGACGTGTTTCTTTTTTTTACCATCGCACAAATGATTACAATGTGACCATCGCGTATACTAATCGCTACTCTGTTTCAGAGGGGTTAGTTCGTTTTGGTGCAGCATTTTGCAATTCTTCTGATCAATTCTCGAAGAAGGTCGGACGTGAGATCGCCATTGACAGGATGACAACCATCATTCCAGGAGACCTTGATGCTATGATCGGGTGCGTTCCTGTAAGTCAGACAGACCCACGCTGGCTTATTCATGAGAAGATCTTAGCGACACTACCACTCGAGGAGTATGCTCCAGAGAACTTCTTAGGTGTTCCGCTCGAAGGCCATCAGATTCCCTATGTCAGCTTCACTCCCTTCTAAGGAGTTTCGATCTGGAGCTTTTAAGACAGGCGACCTTGTGTCTGTTAGAACCGGGAAAGGTGCGAAGACAGCTATTGTTATCAATCACTGGCCAGCCCACATTCCTAATTCATCTGAGCCCCGGTGGTTTGACGTCCTCGTCGACGGAAAACTATGCTTGACAAGCTTGAAAAACATTGACTCACTTTTCTAGTTCTATGCAAATCGTGTCCTGAATATAGTATAATAGAGGTAGGAAGGGCGACAAAAATGAAGATCACCAGGAAGATGAAGAGAGCTATCAAGCCAGGATTGCAAGCTGCAGGACGCCCTGGGATGGGCAAGCGAGTGGTTGATCCCGACTATGTGTCAACAAAAAAGTCAAAGTCTTCAATGCAGTTTTCAATCGAAGTGGGCGAACTTGTGACGATTAAACAATTCGGTCACAAGAACACCAGCCCTTTCATGGCTAATAAGACAGGTATAGTTATCAGTCAATATAAAAAGCATCTCGGCTCCAAGTACGAACAGGCAATCTATGAAGTCTTGACAAACGACGGCGTGATTGTAAAAGTTCCCCCATCAAGACTCAGGAAGGCAGACTAGTTCTATGCAGTTTTCAATCGAAGTGGGCGAACTTGTGAAGATTAGACAATTCGGTCACCGTCCTTTCAAGGCTAATAAGACAGGTATCGTTATCAGTCGCAGTGCTTGGGGGGATGGCTCCAAGTACGAACAAGAAGCCTATGAAGTCTTGACAAACGACAGCGTGATCGTAAGAGTTCGCGGAACAAGACTCAGGAAGGCAGACTAGTTCTATGCAAATCACGTCGAACCGTGGTATAATATAGACATCGGGGCCAGGAAGGTCCTACTACTAAGATCAAACTAAAAGGTAAAAATGTCACTCACTCCTACTCAGATCGCCCGCCGGAATGACATCATCAAGGACATCGTCAAGAAGCGCCCTACGGAGAACGGTTGCACTTACACTACTAAAAGTGAATATGACTACAGTCGTGGCTATCGTCGCAACGTAATGGTTCCAAGCAAGAAGTTTTTTGGCTACTGTCCAATTGAACTAGGTGCGCTTGGCTTCTATCGTATGAATGATCTTGATATCGCTCAACTGATACGTCTTCTCTTCGCGAAGGCTATCACACAGAAGTCAAACCGATTCACTGAGAGGATCATTAGCCCGCTCAGGACTCACATCAGCGAAGTAGGAGCGCCTGGGCTGTATAAGGTTCGTGCGGGAGGAAGCTCTCTCGGTTACGTTCATGCTGTAAATCTGGCTGAAGCTGTTCGAGTTGCAGATGTTACCTATGGGTTCACCATCGCTGGTAAGGTTGATCGCTATGGTGACGCTCAGCGACTTGATGTTCGCTTCAGCCAGTTTGGTGATCTATCCCTCCTCGCCAATGAGAATCAAAAAGACATTGATACTATCAATTCAAGGATCAAGGCGTTGATGCAGAGCATCAAGGTGTATCAAGATAGTGTTGCTAAGCTCAAAAATGATATCATCGCGATTCAAATGGGTTCAATCAATCAGATTAGCTACGACGAAGACGAAGAGTAATTTATGAGTCCTGTGCAAAACGGGATTCACCATGGTATAATATAAACAAGGAGCCAGGAAGGCTCCACTCCCCAAATCAAACTAGGAAATATAAAATGGACATTCAAACCTTTCAAAACGTCGCCCCTAAGCTCCCAGCCGAGATGGCAATCCTCATGCGCGGTCCCACCGGCGTGGGCAAGTCTTTCATGGCAAAGGCCATTGCTGACGAGCTGAGTCTTCCTTTCATCGATGTCCGCCTCTCTACGATGAGCGAAGGTGATGTTGGTGGCTACCCTGATCTTGAGGGTATGAAGGAAACGGGAATCATGAGCTTCTGCATGCCTTCCTGGTTTATGCGTGGCTGTCAAGAGCCTGTTCTCATCTGCCTCGACGAGCTTAACCGAGCTCTTATCGGCGTCCAGCAGTCTGCGTTCCAGATTGTTCTTGACCGCCAGCTCGGCAACGACAAGAATGGCATCCCATACCAGCTCCACCCAGATACTCGAATTGTGGCTTGTGTGAACACGGGAGCTGAATACACTGTCGAAGATATGGATCCAGCTCTGCTTCGTCGGTTCTGGGTTACCGACCTCTCGCCAACTACTGAAGACTTCATCACTTGGGCTACCGGCAAGCTGCACCCAGCCACTGTCGACTTCATTCGCAACCACCCAGAGCACCTCCGGGTTGATCCAGGAAACGTCGACCCAGGAACTATCTGTCCGAACCCTGCCTCCTGGCATCGGCTTGATACTAGCCTCCGTCACATGGGCATCCTGAAGCAGGAAACTGCTAACAGCGGCAGCTTCTACTCTGTGGCTTCTGGGTTCATTGGAACTGAGGCGGCAATCGCCTTCACTGACTTCGTCAAGAACTACTCTGAGGTCATCACTGCTGAGGATATTCTCGACAACTGGAAGGACACAAAGTCGAAGGTTGAAGATCTTACCAACAGCAAGATCAATGGCCTGGTTGAGAAGCTTGCAAATCACTGCAAAGATAACACCTGGTCTGTAAGCCAGTCTAAGAATGTTGCAGCCTTTGCAAAGGCGCTTCCTGGCGAGATGCTCGTGAATCTCTGGAACCGAATCTCTGCAAGTCAGAATCTTCCAAACATCCAGAAGCTTCACAAGTCCATCGGTCAGCTCGTTGTCCGGGCTGTTCAAGGTGGCCGGAACGTCAAGTAGAAAGTCTAGTGGCTGGGGAGTCACAGGTCGCTGTCCTTCATTGGGCAGCGGCCACTTTCCGCGAACAATATAAAAAGTAAAAACGTGCAAATCTATAAGATCAATGGTATAATATAGATAAGGAACAGGAGTTCAACATGGCTGATTCTACCGCCACCGACATCGTACCAGTCACCGAAGCCACCGCGGCACAGATTGAGTCTTTCGACCTACAAAGCCACTTGATTAACTTGATGTGGGACGAACCCTTCTTCAGTAATATCCTACGCAGCATCACCAAGATCAAGTCCGATGAGTTTCCGACAGCTGGCGTCGTCTGTCAAGACAATGACTTTAAGCTGTGGTGGAACCCAAAGTTTGTGGCGGCTCTCCCTGTGCTGCACGTGAAGGGGCTTCTGAAGCACGAGGCATATCACCTCATCTTTGAACACACCACCACTCGCCGCCGTGATCCTCATACCACCTGGAACTACTGCACTGATTGGGCGATTAACTCTATTATCGAAAAGCGTGAGCTTCCTGAATGTGGTCTGTATCCTGGTGATGCTTTCCCAGCTCTGACAGATGACCAGCGCGCCAAGATGGGTCCTAAGAACGTAGAACGCCACGAGCGGATGAGTTCTTTCCAGGCAAGTCTGCCTATCGGACTCTCAGCAGATCAATACTTCGGCATGGTCAACGATGATCCAGACGCTGGCAAAGATATCGAAGATGCAAACAAAGGAATGTCTCTTCAGGATCTGGTAGATGCGATCAAGAATGGCGACGTCAAGTTCGATAAGGACGGAAACCCAACTGATGCAGATGGAAACCCGATCGGCGCTGGTCCAGGAGGTTCCGGTGGCGAAGGTCACGACGGATGGGATTCGCTATCTGAAGATGATCGAGAATTCTTGAAAGGAAAGATGAAGAAGATTCTCGAAGATGCAACGAAGAAAGCTGATTCGTCGAATGGCTGGGGATCTGTCGGGGCAGAAACTCGAGGCGCAATCCGCGAGATGATCTCTCGTGAAGTTGATTGGAAGAAGGTTCTCAAGACTGCTGTCGGCAACAAGAAGCGCGCAGGGCGAACCGGAACTATCAAGCGTCTGTCGAGGAAGTACCCAGGTGTTCATCCTGGAACCCAACGTGACTACACAAGCAGTTGGGCGATCTACGTTGACCAATCTGGAAGCGTCGGAGATGCTGAGCTTGCCTTGGCTTTCGGTGAACTCACTTCGCTAGCTAAGCGAACCAGTTTTCATATCCACTATTTTGATACAGAAGTTGATATTGAGAATGCGTTCCATTGGCAGAAAGGTCAGCGGATCCAAGCCAAGCGAACTCGCTGTGGTGGAACTTGTTTCAAGGCTCCGACTGCCCACGCAAGCGAAAACACGAAGATCTTCGACGGGGCAATCATCATCACAGACGGAATGGCGCCGAAGCCACAGCCAAGCCGGCTTCGCCGAGTATGGGTTATCGTTCCTGGTGGAAAGCTCGCTTTCGAACTGCCCAAGGGTGATGTTCTGGTTCAGATGAAGTGGCCAAACAGCTCGGCTGAGTGATGAGAATGAGGGTGGCGGTGGCTCTCTGAGCCATCATAAACCTTTGATATCGTTCAACTTTTGGGACATAAAAAGCAAAATTGCACACTAATCTATAAGAACAAAACGTGCAAATCAATCTGATCTATGATATAATATGATTGAAAGGAAGGAAACACCTTCTTCAGCGACAAGAGGACTAACATGGCTCGTAAGTCTAAAACACAGCGTCTGAATGACTCAAAGACTACGCTTTCATTGTGGGTTGACAACGGACTCGCAGAAGAAGCCCCTGCTCAGTTTATTAGTCAGATGATATCAAAAATTGAGTCCGGGAAATACCCGAGTCCACGTCAGCGTGAGTGGCTCGATAATCTTGCAGCCCAAGGGGTGGACGCATTTCCTGTTATTCACAATCAAAGCAGGCTTGATGAAATTGATGTCGCAATTAATACAAAAGCGATGCATAATATAAATACTCTCACTGACTTTCGATTCAAACTATCGAAAGGTTGGAATCTTTCAGAAAAGCAAGAAGCTTTCTTGTCTTCATTATTAGAGCAAGCTAGTGATCTACGAGAGAATGGGCTACCTCCACTATCAGATGAAGATAAGTTTATTGTAGATTCACTGCTAGAGCACGCAACACAGCGGACAATCAACCACGACTACTTTGGCTACAGGCAAAGTCAAGGCATCTTCATTACTGAAGTCAGGGAATTCTATAAGCTACATGGCACGGTTACTGCCAGACATGTCCAGAGTCTACGCAAAATGTTTAAAGGTGTTACCACATCACTAAGCGAAAACAAGTTCCCTGTAGGTAACCTCGTGTCTGTATTAGGACGGAATGGTATAGTGATGAGCAAGGCACGTGTCAATAAAAGCGGGCTTGTTGTCATTGATGTTCTTGCTAGTGGTAAACTGAAAGAAGTGATCTACGCAGATATTCGTATTCGCCTGCTTAAGAACGAAAAGGAATATGTTCGCTTTTGGGACGACTCAGAGTAACCATGATTAAGATAACTTCACCAACAATTAAAGTAGCAATATCTGTTGGGCTTGTGCTTGTTATACGTGTGTTGAATAAAATTGGGAAGGTGTATGCCCAAGCTGGCGACCAAGAGCTCAAGCGTTACGATTCAATACACGACGAGTGAATCATGCAAATCAGTAGCCGACGTGGTATAATAGTAGTATAAGGAAAAGGAAAAGAACATCATGACATCATACAAGTGGAATGACGAGGGAAACCTTATGCGATCAGACCAGTCTATGATCCTCCCTAAGCCGGGCGATCGATTCTTTGATGTTGCTAACGGTAGGTGGGCACTTCTTCTCAGAATCCTCCCAAAAGACGTTGCCTTGGGCGCTCCTTACGAGTCAATCTATGATGGGTGCGAACGCTATCAGCCGTATATCGCAACAGCCATGCTCAGCGATATCGGCGAGGTTATTCAATGTAACACTATCATGCAAAGCCCAGAGGTGGAGGTATAATGCACGGCGACATATATTCACGCAAGTTAAATAACGGTGAAACATATATTCAGCAAGGAGAAATATTCGTGAATCGTTTCATGAATAGTCATGATCACGATCTTGAAAGGCTCGGTCACGGATCGCTTGCAGGAGAATATGCCCAAGCTGTGACCCTCTTTAACGTCAAGACGGGTTCAACTAGCATAGTAAAACTTAGTGACCTTCGTTGGTTTTATGTGCAAATAGACAAGGAACAAGGTATAATATAAACAAAGGAATAGGATTCAATGAAAGTAAATGATAAAGTTGATGTGATGTCTGATATCAGTTACAATCATGTCCTCTCTTGGACGGGTTGGACCATAGAGTTCATTTCAGGTGATTTTGCTCTGATTATGAAAACTGAAGAGTTAGACGTCGGCGGTCATCTTCCACTAAAGAGAATAGAGCGTAAAAAAGTAGCGCTTGCAACACTTCGTCCGGCACATCCTATCAGTCACAAACCAGGCGAGACCCAACGTCAGGTAGGCAAACTCCCTAAAGCCGGTGCAGGAGTGATGTTCAAGATCCCGGGTGACTTTAATCAGCGCTGGGAGTTCGGCCTAGTCGTACAGCAAAACAAGAACTCTGTTAAAGTGCTTCATGATAGTAAGCTCATCAATCGTAACCGTAGTCAGTTTATCGAGTTGCAAGATGAAAGCCTGTAAATCAGAACAACCAAATTAAAAAAGAGAGCAATAAACAAAAAACGTGTAAATCACGAGATAAGATGGTATAATAGATACATAAGGCAGGAACACTGCTCGCACTGGAAACCCCAGTCGTCTGGAGTCAAAAATGACTAGGTTCCTCTTCTTATCTTTGAAAACTATATTTTGCTGGTGTGCCCGAGTGGTCGAAGGGACTGGATTTGTAATCCAGCATGGGAAACCTACATCGTGAGTTCAAATCTCACCGTCAGCTCCATTTCAAAATAGTTTTCGTCTCTATTAAAAACATTCAA
>Ga0209632_10003067_pt1 | contig 15667 bp, 13 predicted proteins | sample COG_10_FD_184754 | JGI IMG/M metagenome (GOLD analysis project Ga0209632, IMG submission 184754) | Pelagic Microbial community sample from North Sea - COGITO 998_met_10 (SPAdes) (version 2) | ecosystem: Environmental > Aquatic > Marine > Neritic zone/Coastal water | place: Helgoland, sampling... | reverse complement strand
GCATCCTTTACCTGATCTTCTAAAACAGCTAGTTGCTGCGGTCTGGTAAGCGACCCAAGGAAAGTTTCTTCATCCGTTGGATTACCCAATTTCATTTGCTTAGCCTCTTCCACGTAAGCAGCAATGTATGCATCATAGACGCTCTCATGCACGTAAATGCGCTCCACAGCGCAACAGCTTTGTCCGTTGTTGTAGAATGCACCTTCAACGCCTGCAGCAGCAGCAGCTTTCACGTCTACATCTTCAGATACGTACATCGGGTCTTTTCCTCCCAGTTCTAATCCAACAGGAACAAGTTTACCCGCTACACGCTCCGCAATGTATTTTCCTGTGGCATAAGAGCCAGTAAAAAAGTAACCGTCAAGCGGAAGGTTAAGCAATGCTTCACCAGCTTCCTTAGCACCAATCACCACTTGAAAAACATCTTTTGGAATACCAGCTTTCCACAGCATTTCTGCCATGTTTAAACCAGTAAGCGTGCTGTATTCTGATGGCTTATAAAGCACAGCGTTTCCACCAATAAGAGCTGGAATGAACACGTTGAAACCAACCAAAATAGGGTAGTTCCAAGCCGAGATGTTTGCGATAACGCCAAGCGGTTCGTACACGATTTTCTCGCGTGTAGCACCTTCAGATACCATCCACTCTTCGGCAAGATATTTCTCACTGTTTTCTACGAAGAATTGGCTTCGCCCAAGCCCACCGTTAATCTCTCCTTTTGCTTGTCCCAATGGCTTACCTACTTCGGAAGTAAGGTCAGCAGCAATCTTATCTGCATTCGCCAACATTAGTTCGTTGAACTTGGCAATGCAAGCAATTCGCTCTTTTAAAGGAACTTGTGCCCAAGCTTTCTGCGCGATTTTTGCTGTTTCATACTTTTCTTGTATTGAAGTTGCGTTGTCTTCAGCAACTTCTTTAATGACCGCTTCCGTAGCGGGATTGATGATTTTCATTTGTCTGTTTTAGCGAATGATATAAATGTATCGATGATTTTGAATGGGTCAATGAGCGTATCGCCCATGGTGTGGAAGAACTCGGGGTGCCATTGCACGCCCATAATCTTTCCTGGTTCTGCACTTTCGTGAATAAATGCTTCGAGAATATTGTCTTCTGATGAGTAGGCTTGCGGCAACAACCCTTTTCCAAGGTCTTTAACAGCCTGATGGTGAACTGAGTTTACCATTGGGTTCGACTCGCAAGCATAAAGCGTTTCGAAAAAGGAATCTTTCTCAAACCGAACACCATGATGAACACGGTCATATTCAATCGCATCTCGGTGTTTGCCGCTTTCTGGTCGTTGCGTTTCAGTATCCTGAAAAAGTGTGCCTCCGTAGTAAGCATTCATCAGTTGAAAACCTCGGCATATTCCTAAAACTGGCTTGTCCGCTTTCAAAAAAAACTCAATCAATTCCAGTTCATATTCGTCACGAATACGGTCTCCGAGCCATTTTCCAATTGGCTTTTCTCTGTAAGTCTCTGGAGCAAGGTCTGAACCACCTTGTAGCACCAACCCATCCATTTCGTTAATAATCGCCAGCTTTTCAGCTTTTGGCAATTCGGGAATGAGAATGGGCATCACGTTTGGACGAGCTACATAAGCAGCCATGTCGTTTTCGAGATAAGAAAGTGTTTTCGGTCCGAAGGTTGCCCTGTCTAAGTCGGGATGAAAGAAGCACGCAGAAACTCCAATTTTAATCATGGCACAAAGATACATTCGCAATACATCCGTGCTTGTCTCGTTGGTTAACTTTATCGCAAGATGAGACTGCTGGTTTACATATTTGTATTGACGCTATTGCCGTTTGGGGTTTCGGCTCAAAAGGTGAAGTGGGAAACTACGTCTGTCAATTTTGGAACTGTTAGAGATTGGAACAGTCCGCCAGCTACTTTCAGGTTTAAAAATACAGGTAGCGATAAATTGATGTTTTTGCCGCAACGGCACGATAGAGAAGTTTTAGTTCGCTATCCAAACCGATCTATTCAGCCTGGAGAAACAGGTGAGATACAAATCCTATACTACACAGGCGAAACTGGGTCATTCTCGCGAACTGTTGAGGTTTACACCAACGTTTCCAACAACTCTGAAAAGCTTACGGTAAAGGGAAATATTAAGTCTATTTATGCGAATGCGCTCACGGCTTGTCCATCGTTTCAGACCCCAACACCAACCCGAACTGCAGAGCCAAATGTGATTCAAGTGGTTGATGCGGCTACTAATCTTCCTATCCCAAATGCAAGTGTTGAGGTGTATGATAGGGGAATTCGGAAGGCGATAAACGGAACTAATTTAGAAGGCGTGGCCGTCAATTGGATTGAGCCAGGGAAATACATCGCCATAGTATACAAGGAAGGCTACGAAAAGGCGGAACAAGAAATTGCATTTACCAAACGGAACAGAACACAGATTGTCTATTTGAGCCGGAAAAGTTCCGAAGTTCAATTGATAGAAGAAGAAATTGTGGCTTCGGCTGATAATCGCTGGGAAGAGCCATCTGAGATTTTAGAAGCGAGATACCTTACATCAGATGAGGTTGAAGAAGACATCGATTTAGGAATTACCACAAATATTCTTTTGGAAGAAGACCAGGAAGATTTGGAGGGAGTCGATTTGGGAATTACCACCAATGAGATTTTAGCGGAAGAACCAACTCAACAACAAGCGGATGAGATTGAAGGGTTCGATTTGGGTATCAGTTCAAATGAGCAATGGGACGAGCCAATCGCGGTTTCAGAAGATTTAGAAGAGCCGATGGAAGAAGAGATTGATTTGGGGATAAGCACCAATGAGCAAATGGATGAAGTTTCTGTAGTGGAAAAAGAAGAGTCTATTGAAGAACAGGTTGAAGCCGCATTGGCAAATGCTGAAATGATTGATATACAAGAGGAAGTTTCACCAGAACCTGAGTTTTCATCTATCAAATACCGCCCTAATAATGTTTTGCTTTTGCTAGATGTTTCGGGTTCTATGAAGGACGATGATAAAATGGATAAGCTGAAAGCATCCATTCGCAGATTGGTATTGATGCTTCGCGAAGTAGATGTGTTGACCATGATTGCTTACAATTCCACTTCGTGGGAAGTATTGCCGCCAACACCCGTTACCGATAATCAGGCTATTGTGAATTTGGTGGATAGTTTGCAGGCTTCAGGTTACACGAATGGAGTAAAAGGAATGGAAGCGGCTTACGAGAGCCTCGAAAAGCAGCTTATTGCTGGTGGAAACAATCAGTTGATAATCGCTACGGATGGAAAGTTTAACTCATCCAAATTCTCAGAAAAGGATGCAGTTCAAATGGTGAAAGACAATTCGGATAAAGGCATTGTGCTTTCTATCATTGGGTTTGGAGAGGATAAAGAGGCAGCCCTTTTGATGAAAAAGCTGGCAAATTTGGGAGAAGGAAATTTCCTTCAGGTGAAGGGTAATGAAGACTCAACTGAGTTGCTGGCTGAAGAGATTAAGAATCGGTCACGTATTTCCGTAGAGACTGATTGAATCCGTCTCAGAATTCTAACCAATAAAAAAGCCGACACATTTCTGCATCGGCTTTTCAAATGTATTAGCTATAAATCAATGGTTGTGACCAGAATGATCCGTTCCGTCATTTGGGTCATGTGCTGGTGTTGCCGGTGCGTTTACGTTTCCTTTAATGGTAAGAACCTTGGTAGACTCAACTGCATTGGAAGTAAGAGTTACTGTTTTAGTGAAGTTTCCGGTTCTCTTAGTATCGTAATGAACTTTGATACTTGCTGATGCTCCAGGAGCAATTGGCTCTTTTGGCCACTCTGGAGTTGTACAACCGCAAGAACCTTTTGCGTTTGAAATAATTAATGGCTCAGTGCCAACATTAGTGAATTTGAACTCACGGTTTCCGTCAGAAGCGTTTTCGATAGTTCCGTAATCAAGCGTTTCAGTATCAAATTTGAAAGCTGCACCACTTGCAGTTTCATCCTGAGCAAAGGCGAAAGTTGAAGTGGCAAACAGGGCAACCAAAGCAATAATTGTGTTTTTCATTGTGCAATAGATTTTGTTTGAAATTTATTAGGTCAATAATAATGACTGTAAAGGTCGATTAAAAATTTTCGTGTCACGATTTTATCTGCTAATCAATTCAAACCAATCTTTGGTTAGTGCTTCTCTATGGTTTGGGTGTGCTATTGCGATAAGCATTTTGGCGCGCTCCTCAAGTGTTTTTCCGTAAAGGTTGGCAACACCATATTCGGTTACAATGTAATGTACGTGTGCTCTGGTTGTAACTACGCCTGCACCTGGCTTTAACGTAAGAACAATCTTGCTTTCTCCACGACTGGTGGTGGACGACAGCGCTATTATTGCTTTTCCTCCTTCAGAAAGAGACGCACCTCTGATGAAATCCATTTGCCCACCAACGCCTGAATAGATGCGATGCCCGATGCTATCTGCACAGACTTGACCGGTAAGGTCAACTTCGATGGCACTGTTAATGGCCGTTACTTTTGGATTCTTGCAAATGACTCTTGTGTTGTTAACGTATTCCGAAGAAAGCATGTTAACCAATGGATTGTCATCAATGAAATCGTAAATCAATCTACTACCCATTACGAAAGAAGAGATAATCTTACCTGGGTGGTTCTTCTTCTTCTCGCCTGTAATCACGCCTTTTTCAACCAGCGGCAAAACCCCATCAGAAAACATCTCGGTATGAATTCCTAAATCTTTATGATTGCCAAGAGATGCTAATACAGCATTGGGAATGTTGCCAATACCCATTTGAAGTGTAGCGCCATCTTCAACCATTTCTGCCACGTTCTTACCTATGGCAATCTCGGTTTCATTCAATACTCCAGAAATTACTTTAGGAATTTGCTCATTGCATTTCACCAAATGGTCAATCTTACTAATATGAATGAGGCCGTCTCCGTGTGTCCGTGGTATGTGTTTGTTTACTTGAGCAATTACTTTTTTCGCACTTTCCGAAGCGGCCAGCGAAACGTCTATGGAAGGCCCCAAAGAACAATACCCATGGTCATCTGGTGGAGAAACGGATATGAGCGCCACATCAATTGGAATGGTTCCGCTTGTAAAAAGTCGTGGAATTTCACTCAGAAATACGGGGATAAAATTTGCCTGTACGTTTTGTGCTGATTTTCTGATGTTGGGGCCAACAAAAAACGAAATAACCTTAAATGCTTCTGGCGCATTTGCGTATGGAGCAGCACCTTCTGTATGAATTTGATAGATGGTTACATCTCGCAATTCATCTCTACGTTCATAAAGTTTTTTTATGAGACGTTGAGGTGCAGCAGCGGCAGAATGAATGAAGATATTATCGCCTGATTTAATTTGGTCTACCGCATGCTCTGAAGATATGCTCATACTTTAAAGTTACAGCGCCTTCTTATAAAGATTAAAGAAATCATTCCTAGTTACAGGTTTCGGATTGTTTGGATGACAGAAGTCCGCAATGGCAAGATCTGCTAAAGAATCTAAGTGCTCTTCCTTAACATCTATTGCCGAAAGTCTGGTTGGTAAACCAAGGCGCTCGTTTAGTTTGAAAAGCTCATCAATTAGCTGATTGCCGTTTCCGTTTTTCAACCCCATAGCATTGGCCATATCCTCAAAACGAGATTCAAACCCACCTAAATTAAACTCCATTCCGTAAGGTAGATTTACTGCATTAGCTAAGCCATGATGGGTGTCTAATAATTGCGACATCGGATGTGCCAACGAATGAACCACTCCCAGCCCTTTTTGGAAGGCAACAGCTCCCATTAAACTTGCCAGCATCATATCTGCGCGAGCTTCTGCATTATTGCCCTCATGCGTAGCCTTTTCAATGGATTTAGCTATGAGTTTTATCCCCTCTAATGCAATTCCATCGCACATCGGATGGTAGTTTTTTGCAACATAAGCTTCCATATTGTGCGTAAGCGCATCCATGCCGGTAGCAGCCGTTACAAATGATGGTAAACCGAAGGTTAATGCTGGATCGGCAAAAACAACTCCTGCCAAAAGCTTAGGCGAGAAAAGGATTTTCTTCTGATGTGTTACGTCATCGGCAATAATGGCGCTTCGTCCAACCTCACTTCCGGTTCCACTTGTAGTAGGAACAGTAACGAAATACGGCACCTCTTCGGTAACATACTTATCACCACCAATCAAATCGTCATAATCAAACAAATCTCTATGATGATTGATTGCTAGCGCGATGGAACGAGCCACGTCTAATCCAACTCCTCCACCAATTCCGACAATGCTATCGCATTCAGCTCCAGCAAAAGCCGACTTTCCCTTCATTACATCTGATTTTACCGGATTCTTGTGCATTTCGGCATATACAGTTGGAGCAAGGCCTGCGTTTTTTAAATCTTCGACAATTTCTAAGAAAAATGGAAGTGTTGCCACGATGGGGTCTGTTACCAAAAGAGGTCTCTTTTTTCCTTGATCCTTAAGGTGTTGAGGAAGTTCTTTGATGGCACCGATTCCAAAACGGATAACGGTTGGGAAGTTGAACTGAACGATATTGCTCATAGGCTTTCTGTTTTTTGTCTGGTGCTGGGTTTTCTGTTTTTTCTCGTTTACGAAACTAGTGACAGTATCGATCCGTATATTCGTTTTATCAAAATCAAAACCATGAAGTTTTTAACCATCGTTTCTTTAGCTGTTTTACCAATGTTTGGAATGGCTCAATCAATCTCTCCTGAGGTAATCGCAAGTGCTGGAGAGCATTTCGATAATGGAACAACGCAACTAAGCTGGACGCTTGGTGAGGTTGTAATTGATACGTATGATAATGGAACAAATATTCTTACCCAGGGATTTCATCAAACGCAATTGACGGTTACTTCTGTGGAAGAAACGTTGGCTGATATTCGTTTGAATATGTATCCAAACCCAACTTCTGAGTTTTTGAATATTGAGTTAGGAAACAACGAATCAGACATTGAACTTCAATTGTTTGACATGAGTGGAAAGCTTGTGCATTCAGACAAGATTGAAGCGTATCAAACTAAATATGTTATTCCTATGAACAAAGTTGCAACTGGTAACTACCTCGTTCAAATGCAAAGCATTGATGGAAAAATGAACACCACTCACAAGGTGATGAAGGTGGGAGTTAATCAATAACAAATTAGGATGAAATTTTGAAAGCCTCTGAGGAATCAGGGGCTTTTTTATGAATCAGATTTTGATTCCAACTCAATCATCGTAAGCTGAGCCGCAGCGCACAGTTTCCTGACTCCATCTTTTACAATGAAAATATCTGCCCGACAAACCGTTAAGGTTCTTCCATATTTGAGTACATGCCCTTTGCCAATCAACAACTCACCATCGGCAGGTCGCATTAGGTTGAGTTTGAATTCGACACTTAGAACAGAAGAATGCTCCTTCATAAGGGAAAGACTTGCATAACCTGCTGCGTTATCGGCTAAAGTGCCAACAACGCCAGCATGGAAAAAACCATTTTGTTGAGTGAGATTCTCGTTGAATGGAACATGGATTTCACAAAAGCCCGGGCTCACCTCTACCAATTGAGCACCAATATGCTCCATAAATTTCTGAGTGGCAAAGCTTTGCTGAACTTTGATTTTGTAGTCAGGAAATTGGGATTTGAACTCCAAATTAACTAGCCCTTCACCAATTCTGCAATAATATCCTCAACAGTAATGTCTTCGGCTTCAGCCTTGTAATTACGAACAATACGGTGACGAAGAATTGGTTCTGCTACTGCACGAACATCTTCAATGTCGGGCGAAAATTTACCATTAATAGCCGCGTGCGTCTTGGCGCCAATAATTAGGTATTGAGAAGCCCGCGGTCCTGCTCCCCAGTTTACATATTCGTTCACCTTGGCATTTGCCAGTTCTGTATTCGGACGAGTACTAGTAGCCAATTTCACAGCATATTCATACACGTTATCTGGTACAGGAATTCTGCGAATCAATTGCTGGAAATAAACGATGTCTTCAGCGTTAAGAACCGGATTCAGCTTAACTTTCTTATCGGTAGTGGTCAGTTTAACTACATCCAACTCTTCCTGGTAAGAAGGATAGTCTAACCATACATTGAACATGAAACGGTCTAGCTGCGCTTCAGGCAAAGGGTACGTTCCTTCTTGTTCAATTGGATTTTGCGTGGCAAGTACAAAGAAGGGATGTGGCAATTCGTGTCGGGTTCCACCCGTTGTAACTGCTTCTTCTTGCATTGCCTCAAGCAAGGCTGCCTGCGTTTTTGGTGGCGTACGATTAATCTCATCTGCCAAAACGATATTGGCGAATAATGGACCTTTCACAAACTGAAATTGACGTTGGTCGTTTAGAATTTCGGTTCCAATAATGTCTGACGGCATGAGGTCGGGCGTAAACTGAATTCGGTTGTAGCTCAAACCAAGTGCATCTGAAATGCTATTTACCAAAAGGGTTTTCGCCAATCCCGGAACACCAATTAAAAGGCAATGACCGTGGCTGAAAACCGAGATGAGTACATTTTTGATTACCGCATCTTGTCCAACAATAGCTTTCCCTATTTCAGAAGTAAGGTCCTTATATGCGCCTTGAAGCGCCTCCATTCCTTCTACATCACTCTTATATTGTGTCATTTCTGTGCTTGATTCTTTTTGTCCCAACTATGCGAAAAAGGACAATCCGAATAGTCTTCGTCTATTCGAATGTAGGTTTTAGCCGCTTTTTCGTTAATCCATTTTTCAATTTGTTTATTCTTTTTTTGCGCCAATGCCGCCTGCTGAATTCGCTGGTAGTCATCTTTCATGTTGGCAACATGCGGTTCGGTTTGCGATTTTAAAAAGAACAAGTTGTAAGATTCTTTTCCGTCTGGCGATTGCGCTTTAACCGAGTTAGAAATCTCGCCTGCCTTCATGTTTTCAATCGTAAGAAACAAGCGTTGATCAATGGAGCCTAATTGCTCCATATCGAATTGAGTTGCACCTGTCATCGGATTAAACATCATTCCGCCATTAACCTTGCTTTCTTCATCATCGGAGAATTTCTCGGCAGCCATGGCAAATGTCATTTTACCTTCTTCAATTAATTCGTGAATACTATCAAGGAAAATGCGTGCTCTATCCAAATCTTCCTCGGATGTTTTGGCACGAACTAAGATGTGACGAACATTAATCTGCTCACCTCTTCGTTCCATCATTTCCATGAAGTGAAAGCCGTAGCTTGTTTCAAATACTTCAGAAACAGAATCTTCTTTTAATCTGAAGGCAATAGCATCAAACTCTGGAACCATCTGACCACGCTCAAAGAAACCAAGGTCTCCACCATTTTTGGACGAACCTGGATCCTCAGAATACAAAATTGCTAATGCACGAAAACTTTCTCCGTCCCGAATTCGCTGGCGTAGCTCATCTGCTTTTGCTCTTGCCGTAGCTCTTTGTGCTTTTGTCACTTCCGGACGTTTCATAATTCGTCCTAACTCAATTTCGGTATTTATGAACGGAAGACTATCCTTCGGGATTTTATTGAAATAGATGCGTGTTTCTGCCGGAGTAACTTTTGTTTCGCCCGTTATGCTTTCCTGCATTCTCTGAGAAAGTAATTGCTCTTTAATCAATTCGCGGAATTCATCCTTTATTTCTAGAAGGGATTTTTCGTAATACTCTTCCAGTTTTTCTTTAGAGCCAAGCTGACCAATAAAGTACTCAAGCCTCCGAGTAAGTTCTGATTCCACTTCGCCATCGCTAACTTCAACGCTATCAACCTTTGCGCGGTGGAGTAAAAGATTTCCGTAAAGCAGCTCTTCAAAGAGAATACAACGGCTATCATCATTGGGTTCATATCCGGATGAGAGCATTTGCAAATACTGTGTCTCCAATTCAGATTGCAGCGTGATGCTACCACCAACAACAGCTATTACCTTGTCTACTGGCTGACCTTTTTCCTGCGCAAAGCCTAAAGTGGTAAGGGCAGTTATGACAAGGGTGAAAATTAATTTTCTCATGTTAATCGTTCAGGATTTCGAATTGGTTTTTCGAAACCGCTTCTTCAAATATGTCTTTCTCCAATTTCTGGATTAGCTCCAACTTACGCTGGTTTAAAAGTATGTTTCTGATGTTCTGTTTCTCAAACTCTAATGGAGAAACGCTGTTCTTGTATTTTATCTCTTTCACGTCAAGTAGGTAATGTGCAGTGGAATCCTGCACATAGGCAAAGTTGTAGGAAGAAAAATAGTTAACGTTAAGGTAACCAGTTTTAGGAGCTTGATTAAGTAGCTCTTCCAACGGAATCCATTGTTTGTCGTTTAGGTGAAACGCCATAGCGTGTTGTACACAAAACTCTTCCAACTCTAATCTATCTTCTTCTTTTTCTGAGCGACAAAGCTTTTTTACTTTCTCCAAATCTTTGGAATCTTTATCTAGCTTAACAAAAATCGCTCTAGCAATGTTGTTCTGTAACTCGAAATTCTTCTTGTTATTGTTGTAGTAATCTTCAATTTGCGAAGCGGAAAACGTTGTGTCTAATCGCTGACTAACCAACTGCTTTTGATACTTATAAATAATCAGTGATTTACGATATTCCTCCAGTTGTGCACTGACATCTTTAGCCTCAGTAGGAAGGTTTAGCTCTGCTTTCTCCATGAGCAGCATTTCCGTAGCCCAAGTTTTGATAAAGCCATCTGCAAAGCTTGTACTATCTTCAAAACTGGCTTCGCTTGGTAAGACTGAGAACAACTCGTCTAAATACAGTTCGTGCCCTTTTACTTTTGCAATTACGGTACGAGTTTCCTGCTTTTTAAAAACATCGCACCCCACTACAAAAAGTAGCAGGGTGAGAAGCTTCAATGCAGTTGTAGTATGCAAGAATTGCTTATTTAATCTGCTTCAACAGATCGCGGTTTACGTTGTACTTATATTTTCCACGCAGTTCTGAAATCCATTCCTTCTCTAAGAAATTTTGATAATCGGCAGTAACCAATCCACGTGCTTCTTTCAATGTTTTTGGTGTAGGTTCTAATACATCATTTACAAGAATCAACACTTGATTTTGGCCGTTTTTAATTGGGCCGTAAACACCCTTTTCCCATTTTACGTCTTTTAAAACCTCCTCGTCATCCGATTCATAAAGGTCTTTCTCAACCCGTAGGTTTAGCTTAGAGTTAGCATTGAATTCTTTGAGAAGTTCATCAGAAGTAGGCTGGCCTTTCTTTGCTTTCTTTTCCAGTACCTTTTTTAATGGTGCAACAATAGAATCTTTCTGGCAATAGTAGATTTCGGCATCCATTCTCTTCTCCCACATAAACTTGTCTCCGTTCTTTGCATGGAAGGCTTTCAAACCAGCAGTATCCTTAACAGCCTTAGACCAAACCTTGTCATCCGTAAGGTCAAAAAGCAAGATTCCATCGCGGTATTCTCTAAGTAGAGCTTTGTATTCAGGGTATTTGTCAGAAAGTCTTTCTTCTTCATAAGCAAGAAGGCTTTCGTCTACGTACTGAGAATAAAGTCCGTTCATAATTGCTACCAAAGCATCTGGTCTTCTCCTTGCCTGATGCGAAGCGATATAGGTAGCAAAATCGGCTTGAGTGTAGTTTTTCTTGCCAAGGCTGAACAGTGTTTCATTCAATCCCTTGGCGGCATCAGCGTTCCACTTCCCTTCAACTAAGGTAGAATCAAGCACGTTTTCAACGGCTGTCAATGCCTTTCTGTTTTCCTTGAAATCGTAATCTTTCTTAACTCGGTTCAATACCGCAATTTTGCTCATTTGCGACCGACTGTCTTTGGCAACCTTCGCACTTAAGTCGCTCTTAGAATCTTCAAATGCTGGAATAGTGTAACGTTCTAATCGCTTGATGATGTGCCATCCGTAATCCGTAAGAGTTGGTTCTGAAATGTCGCCATCATTTTTTAGAGCATAAGCAGCAGCTTCAAAAGCAGGAACCATTCTGCCAGCACCAAACTTAGGAAGTTCGCCACCTTTTACAGCAGACCCTTTGTCCTCAGAATACTTCTTGGCGAGTTCTTCAAAGCTCAGTCCTTTTTTAAGAAGCTCATTCACCTCATTAATTTTCTCTTTTGCTTTAGCTACAATCTCTTCGTCAGCTTCTTTCCCAGTTTTAATCATGATGTGAGCCGCACGAATCTCTCCTTGTGCATCTCTCTTGTCTTGTACTTTAATAATGTGGTAGCCAAATCGCGTTCTAACTGGAGCGCTAATTTTTCCAACTGGTGTGTTGAATGCTGCGTTCTCAAATGGGTAAACCATTCTCAAAGTAGAGAACCATCCAAGGTCGCCACCATTGTCTTTCGCTGATGGATCATCTGAGTTTTTCTTGGCAAGTGCACCAAAGTCTTCCTTGGATGCACGCTTTTTCAATGCCATAATCTTGTTGTAAACCTCCAACGTGTCTTTTGGTAAAGCATCAGGCCCAACCTTCAATAAAATATGGCTGGCACGAACGTCTTTTAACGAACGGTCATAGGCTTCTTTAATCAGTTTTTCGGTTACCGATTTATCCGTCAAATAAGGCTTTGCTAATTGCTTTTGGTAGCCTTTTAACTCTTCAATGAACTTCCTTACTGTGTCTAAACCAAGCGATTCAGCTTCGCGAACTTTTAATCTGAAGTTGATGTATAGCTCTAGATATTCTTCAAGGTCTTTTTGGTCTACAACCTCATCTCGGTTGTTTTTCTTGTAAACGGCTTCAAATTCAGAAAGCGTAATGCTTTGCCCATCAACGGTTAAAAGAACAGGGTCTTTTTCCTGAGCAAAAAGATCAGAGCCGCATAGTAAAACACTAAAAAGCAGCGCTGTTTTTAAGATAGAGTTCTTCATAATTTAATAAGGTTATTTGTAACGGAGCGCAAAAATAGAAAAATGAGCACGCCAAAACAGCCCTACTAAGGACTGTAGTTTGGTGCTTCGCTTGTGATGGTAACACCATGCGGATGGCTCTCTCTGAAACCTGCTGGCGATATCCTGATAAACTTTGCATTTTGTAGGTCCGTAATGGTTGCTGCACCGCAGTACCCCATTCCTGCGCGTAATCCACCAATAACCTGATACATCACCTCTGTAAGTGTTCCTTTATATGGAACTCTGCCTACAATTCCTTCAGGGACTAATTTCTTGATGTCGTCTTCCGCATCTTGGAAATAACGGTCTTTCGAGCCTTTTTGCATCGCCTCGATAGAACCCATCCCTCGGTAAGTTTTGAATTTTCTTCCTTCCAAAATGATGGTTCGGCCTGGAGATTCTTCTGTTCCTGCGAACATACTTCCCGCCATTACCACATCGGCTCCGGCAACCATCGCTTTTACAATGTCCCCTGTGAATTTCACGCCACCATCAGCAATTACGGGAACACCAGTTCCTTTCAAAGCATTGGCAACATCCATTACAGCGGTCAATTGCGGAACGCCAACACCAGCAATAATTCGGGTTGTGCAAATAGAACCTGGACCAATACCAACTTTCACAGCGTCTGCCCCATGTTCAACGAGCATCAAAGCAGCTTCTGCCGTGGCGATATTTCCCACAACTACTTGCAGATTTGGGAATGCGTCTTTAGCGGTTTTCAAAGATGTAAGAACACCTTTTGAATGTCCGTGAGCTGTGTCGATAATGATTGCATCAACACCAACAGCTTCCAAGGCCGTCACCCTATGAATCATGTCTGGTGTAACACCTACTGCTGCAGCAACACGCAATCTTCCGTGCTCATCTTTACAAGCATTTGGTCTCAATTTGGTTTTGATAAGATCTTTGTAAGTAATCAACCCAACCAACTTGTAATCCTTATCTACCACAGGTAGTTTCTCGATGCGATGCTTTTGCAGCATAGCCTCTGTTTCTAATACGTCTTGCACATCCGTAATGGTAATCAACCCTTCCGATGTCATCAACTCGCTGATTGGACGCTTCATGTTTTTCTCAAACCGTAGGTCACGATTTGTGATAATACCAACCAAAGTCCTGTTGTCGTCTACTACCGGAATTCCACCAATCTTGTACTCTGCCATCATATTCTCAGCATCACCAACTAAAGCATCTGCTTTCAGGGTAACCGGATCGAGAATCATACCGCTTTCAGCACGTTTTACCTTACGGACTTCTAGTGCTTGCAGTTCAATACTCATGTTCTTGTGAATCACTCCAATGCCACCTTCTTGTGCAATAGCAATTGCCATGGCAGCCTCGGTAACGGTGTCCATCGCGGCAGACACGATTGGAACGTTGATAGTGATGTTCCGCGTAAACTTGCTGCTCGTATTTACATCGCGCGGCATTATTTCGGAGTATGCTGGAACTAGGAGAACATCGTCATAGGTAAGTCCCTCACCTCGGAACTTGTTTTGGTCTAACGACATGGGCGAATTTTTATCGTTGGGATTAAAATTCGTGCAAATGTAAAGATTATAGACACGCTATCCGAGAGTTAGTCTTCTTTTGCGCCAAGCTTTGATGCAATCGTTCAATCACTATTTTTGGAGAGATGCAAAAGACTAAAAATTACATATTCACTTCGGGCTTTCTGCTTATAGTTCTGGTGTTTACGGGGTGCGAGCTTTTCGTTGATTTTGGCTTGAAAGACGCAACTTTTGAGAACTATGATGCAATTATTCCTGGCAGCGAAACCAATCTGAATACGATACTGTTACCAGGATATGTTGAAAATGACCCGGATTTCAGATACATCGTTAAATACTTTGGTAACGACCGCTGTACGGGCCAATATTATGCTGCAGACACTTTGCAATATGAGGTGGAAGGAACGTGGAGTTTGATTGAGCCGGATTTGATGCAGCTTCAACTTGATGCTTTTATTAATGGCGTATTTAAAATATCCAAACTCGACAAAACGACCTATTTGTTGGAAACTGATTCCAATGAACACGGATTGGGTATTGAACCTTCTACGCTTCCGCTGCAATTATATAACCGCAAGATTTATTAATGTCTGACGAAAAAGTTTACGACCACATTGTCATTGGTTCAGGCTTTGGCGGCAGTGTTTCCGCCATGCGCCTGACCGAAAAAGGTTATGACGTACTAGTTCTTGAAATGGGGAAACGTTGGGAATCGAAAGATTTCCCCAAGACTAATTGGAATGTAAGGAAGTTTCTGTGGGCACCAGCTTTTAAAGCTTTTGGTATTCAGAAAATCAATTTCCTAAACCGAATTATGGTTTTAGGAGGGGCAGGAGTAGGCGGTGGAAGTCTGGTTTACGCCAACACGCACATGTTTCCGCCAGATGCATTTTTTAATAACCCTGTTTGGTCTGGTATCCGAAATTGGAAAGAAACGCTTGCTCCTTTCTACGAAACTGCTCGTTTTATGCTTGGCAGTTCTAAGTATGAGAAAGAAGGCCCAGAAGATGAGGTGCTAAAGCAGATTGCCATTGATATGGATAAGCTGGACACCTACAAGCCTGTAGATCATGTCGGGGTTTATCTTGGAGATAGAAAAGTAGAGAAAGACCCGTATTTCAACGGACTTGGTCCGAAACGGAAAGGCTGCATTGAGTGCGCCAATTGTATGGTTGGTTGCCGATACAATTCCAAGAATACACTCGATAAAAATTACCTCTGGTTTGCTGAAAAATGGGGCGCAAAAGTAGAGCCAGAAACCAAGGTCACCAAAGTTGAATACATCGATGGATTGTATCATATCCATACTGAATCATCGACTTCATGGTTCAGCAAGAAAAGGCGTGTTTTTAAAAGTAAGGGAG
>Ga0209632_10003062_pt1 | contig 15686 bp, 13 predicted proteins | sample COG_10_FD_184754 | JGI IMG/M metagenome (GOLD analysis project Ga0209632, IMG submission 184754) | Pelagic Microbial community sample from North Sea - COGITO 998_met_10 (SPAdes) (version 2) | ecosystem: Environmental > Aquatic > Marine > Neritic zone/Coastal water | place: Helgoland, sampling... | reverse complement strand
ACTTTACCGCTTCCATACAACTTATATCCATTGTTACTGTAATGTTCCATGATGGTTATCGCATCTGTCATCATTGGAAAATTACGCCATCTATTTTGTTGTTGGTTGTGGCCATAATATCCAGTTTTACTGGGATACATTCCTGTCCAAAGACTGGCTCTAGACGGTCCGCAAATTGGCGCATTAGCATGGGCATTTGTAAATTGTACCCCCATATCAATTAGTCTATCAATATTTGGTGTTTGCGCTTGTGCGTGCCCTCCCATTCCCTCAACAGAATCATTTAAATCATCACTGATTATAATAATGACATTGGTCACATCATTTTGACCATAGAGAGAAATACTTATTAAGAGTGATGTGAAACATGCTGATATAAATTTGATGTATTTTATTTTAATCGCAGAATTTATTCCCATTTAGAGTTGTTATTTTTAAAAAATTAAATCTATTAATGATCTCACCTTTTGTTCGTTTTGTTGACAGATTAACATCTAATAATTACACTTCTAAATATATTAATAAAATTTATAATTTTATTAATATATCTAAATCATCTCCAAAACAGTTCGATTTTACTCCCTTTGGCTCCACTTTTTATTCTCAAAAATAACTCTTTATTTATGGTAATACTTATTTAATTATATTTGGGTTTTGTTAACAACGCTAATTAAAATTCCGAAACTTAATGTATAAAACAATATTTGAGATTACCAAAATGGATTGTCCATCCGAGGAAAATCTAATCCGAATGAAATTGGATGGTATTTCAAGTATTGCGAATTTGGATTTTGACATACCAAACCGAAAATTGACCGTCTTTTACAACGGAGAAATTGATGAAATCGAAAAGTCCGTTTTCGAACTGAATTTAGGGGGAAAGAAAATCTCGACTGAACAAACCGACAAAACAGAGTTTAGTGAAAATTCAAATCAAAAAAAACTACTCTGGACAGTTCTCGGAATAAATTTCACTTTTTTCCTAATCGAAATGACAACTGGAATAATCTCAAAATCAATGGGATTAGTTGCCGACAGTTTGGATATGCTTGCCGACAGCTTTGTTTACGGAATTAGTTTGTTTGCGGTTGGCGGAACTTTGACAAGAAAAAAACAAATTGCAAAACTCGCTGGATATTTTCAAATAACACTTGCAATTATTGGATTTATAGAAGTATTGAGAAGATTTTTTGGAGATGAAAAACTTCCTGACTTTTGGACAATGATTATTATTTCGATTTTTGCACTTATTGCAAACGGAATTTGTCTATATATTTTACAAAGGTCAAAAAGTAAAGAAGAAGTTCATATGAAAGCAAGTATGATTTTCACTTCTAACGATATGATTATTAATTTAGGAATAATAGTGGCTGGGCTTTTGGTAAATTGGCTGAATTCAAGCAAACCTGATTTGATTATTGGAACAATCGTATTTGTATTGGTAATTCAAGGAGCATTTCGAATACTAAAGTTGAGTAAATAAAAATTAAATACTAATCAAACAATTGCATAAAAACTCCTACTCAATCCAATTCAAATTAATCAAATCCTCTCCAAAATAGTTCGACTTCACTCCTCTTGGCTCCACTTTTTATGCTAAAAAAATAACTCTTGAGCTACTTCAAAAGTATTGGAATGGGCATCGATAATATTTTTTAGTTGAATAGAATAACCTCCTCCCATACTCACTTGAACTGGAATATTTTGGTCCTTACAAAGGGTTAAAACAAAACGATCTCTAGCTTTACAACCCTCCATAGACAGTCCCAACCGACCAAGTTTATCTGTTTTTAATACATCAACTCCGGCTAAATAAAACATAAAATCTGGCTCAAATAAATCGACCAATCTTGGAAGGTGATTTTTTAAGGCATTTAGATAAGCTCCATCCTCAATGTTGTCATCAAATGGTAAATCAAAATCACTGTTTTGCTTTTTGAATGGGTAATTTTTTTGACCATGAAATGAAATAGTAAAAACAGAATCTTGATGTTCAAAAATAGACGCTGTTCCATCACCCTGATGTACATCTAAATCAACAATCATAACTCTTTTAGCTAAATTATTGTCTATCATGTAATTAGAAGCTATTGCCTGATCGTTAAGCATACAAAATGCACCAGGTCGATCTCGAAAAGCATGATGTGTACCTCCAGCTATATTCATTGAAACACCATGTAGTTGTGCATAATGCGTATTTTGAATAGTCCCTTGGGCTATCACATGTTCCCGCTTAATCAAAGCTTCTGAAAGCGGAAAACCGATTTGCCTTGCATCAGATTTGGACAATGACAAATTGATCAAATTATTGTAATAGCCTTCATCGTGTGTGGATAATAGTAGTTGTTTTTCTATGGGTAATGGAGAGAAAAAATTATCTATATTACAAATGTTTTTTCTCAATAAATGCTCGGGTAACAACTCATACTTTTCCATTGGAAAACGGTGCCCAATTTTAAGTTGATGTTTATAAATTGGGTCAAAAGCAATTTTTAACATTTAACATTCATTTAAATCACACCATAAAATTAGTTGATTTAAAAGTTATAATATTGTAAACAAATAAAAATTTTAGATTTTTTTTGTAAATTTTAGTCATTTTAGACATGTTTTTGAGAATTACTAAATCAAAAGAGGATGCGAAAAAAAATTATTTCCATTGTGAATTATTGGGAAGGATCAAATGAATTAGATAAATAGAAAAAAATTTACAGAAGTATTTTAAAATATCATCACCCAGAACATTTTAAGATGATTAAAGGACTATAAACTCCTGGTAGCAAGCACTTATTTAAAACTATTCAATTCTATCACATCCTCCCCAAGATAGTTCGTTTTTACTCCCTTTGGCTCCACGGCATTATTCCCCAAAATAAATTTTATTTTAGGGAATAATTTTTGAAAAAAACTTAAATATTAAAAAACATCAATTTTACACAAATCTTTCCCAAAACAAAGTGAGTTAAGTTCTATGGTCTCCAAAATTATTCTTTGAAATAAATTGTTGTTTTTGGGGATATTCATTTGTCTTACTGCTTAATAATATTTAATTTTACATTGTAAGTTATTTTTCAATTCCATTTACACTGACTAAGTAAGAGAAAACTAGAAAGTTTAAAAAAAGATGTTTATGACAATAAAAAAGATCCTCTTAATCTTGATGTTTATGGCTTTTTTTAATCCGTGCGCTGCCCAAGAATACTCCAATCAAACACTTCAGTACGACGGATTAACAAGACAATACAGTATTTATGTACCTGCAAGTTACGATGGAACTGCAGAGTTTCCATTGCTGTTCAATTTTCATGGGGGGAACGATATAATTGCTAATTGGCAAACATCATCCGATATGAGATCTTTAGCCGATGCTGAGGATTTCATTGTTGTTTATCCCCAAGCACGCCCCGACCCTAGTGACGGAAATTCTTTGAACTGGCTCCCTAAATCTCCAGGGACTTTTGATGACGTGCCGTTCATCAGCGCGTTGATAGATGCGATTGCCAGTGATTACCAAATAAACCAGAACAGAATCTATGCATGCGGCTATTCATTGGGTGGTGAATTCGCTTATGAAATTGGCTGTAAACTGAATAACAGAATTGCAGCGATTGCAGCCGTTGCCAGAACGATGCAAGCGAATCCAAACAGTTATTGTATTCCTGTTCATCCTACAGGAGTTCTTACTATACTTGGCACGGATGATTATATTTCTCCATACCAAGGACTGTCATACGCTGGTATAGAATATTATGTTTCTGCGGCAGCAACCCATAATTATTGGGCAGCTTACAATAATTGCGAAACAACTTCATCTATGAGCACTGTCAGCGCAAGTGTAGAACGTTATACCTGGTCTACTGATGCGGGTTGTGCCTATGTAGAGGAATTAAAGGTTATCGGAGGAGGACACGATTGGCCTGGAAGTTTTGGTAATATGACAATTAATGCCAACAACGAAATTTGGCAATTTATATCCAATTACGATATTAATGGATTGATTGAATGCACCACAGCTTCTGTAAATGATTTCAATAGCCAACCAGGAAAATACAAAGTATACCCCAATCCTGTAAAGTCTCAAATCAATGTAGAAATGGAACTGGCAGAGGAAAAAGAATACAGAATCTACTCAACGATTGGAGAAATTATTTCAAGCGGAAAACTGAATTCTAATCGCAACACAATAGATCTGTCATCATTGCCACCAAATGTTTATATTTTAAATATCAACACCCATTACATAAAGCTTATAAAAGCTGAGTAAAAATGGTTAAATCCCCATAAAATAGTCAGACTTCACTCCTCTTGACTCCACGGCATTATTCCCCAAAATAAATTTTATTTTAAGGAATAATTTTAGTGCAAAACACAAAATTAGTGGATATTTGGTCTAGCTGATTATCCTACAGTAATTAGGATGCTTTTACGATAACACATATGGAACGATTAAGAAAAAGCATAGCAACGGTTATCAAATTCAGAATAGCAATTATGGCTGTTTTGGCAATTGCTATAGGGTTATCCGGATATCATACCTTAACTAAATTAAGCGTTGATAATTCGCTTGGCATCTGGTTTTTGGAAGATGATCCCAGCTATCGTGCTTATATCGATTATCAGCAAAATTTCGGTTCTGATGAGATTTTCATAGCGATGTTGCCGGTAGAAAATGCCATTGGTGAAACAGAAGTCTCATCATTAAAAGAGTTACACCAACGCATTGAGGCATTGCCATATGTACAAACATCGTATAGTTTAGCTAAAGCTAAGTATCCCACCTATGCAAATAACACCCTTAATTTTGATGGCTTATATAATTCAAAACGAAGTGAAAAAGGTCTAAAAAGTCTGTTCTCAAAATTACCAAATATTACTTCTCAATTAGTTACTAAAGATTATAAAAATCAGTTTTTTTATATTCAACTTAACCCAACATCAACAGTCGAAGAAGAGCGACAAGTCATTGCTGAAGAAATAAGAATAGTGATTCAAACCCTTTATGAGCATCACTATCTAACTGGACCTCCAGTTTTAAATGAGGCATATAGCAAAGGAATTTATAAGGAGAGTTTAATCTTTGGAGTGTTAACGATTGTGGTGATCACCATAATGTTACTGTTTTTATTGCCCAGTAAGCGCTATTTAATTATTTCCTTACTATCTGTTGCGATTCCCATAAGCTTACTTTTTGGGCTAATTACCTCACTAGGCTTTGCACTGAATATGATATCAATGCTTATTCCAACAATCCTAATGGTATATAGCGTTAGCGATGCTGTACACATTATAAATATTTACCACAAAGAGGGATTGGCAAACAATACATTGGCTAAAGTTGACTTACTAGCAGTCGCAATCCATAAAAGTATAACACCGTGTTTTTATACAACTCTTACCACATTTGTTGGTTACTTTGCCTTGTATTTATCACCATTACCTGCTTTCAAAAACATGGGGGTTTTTACTTGTATAGGTTTAGTCATCAGCTTTATTCTTGTGTATATTATTACCATCATTGGATTCAGTTATATGAATTTAAATTTTGAGAAAGCTAAGCCCTTACTAAGCTTAAAACGTTGGAATCAACGAGCATTTATTTTCTGGTTGAATCGTATAACTTGGGATTATAAGCATACAATAATTATAGGGTTTACCACTATTTTATTAATTGGTTTTTATGCTATTTTCCAAATTAAAATAGATACAAATTCTCGCAATCTTCTAGCTGAAGGAAAGGCAAAGCAAGATTTACGAAAAGTAGAAGTAGAACTCGGAGGAAGTAACCGTTTACAAATAAACATTTCTACATCTAACGGTGATGTTATTTTGAATAAAGAAACGCTGAAATGCTTAGAAAAATTTCAAAAAAAATTAGAGCTGAATAAACTTATTTCTAATCCTGTTTCGGTGGTTAATATCAAACAGTTTTTAGAAAAACGCACCCCCGTTTTATTTCCATCGAATGTATCTGAAGAGGAGTTGAAAAGTACACTTTCTGGAGTTGATGTAAAAGACAATAGTTTTTTTAAATTGTTCTCTGAAGATTTGACGACCGCAGGGTTTACTTTAACGCTTATGGAAGGTCGTACATCACAACTGAATCAAGTATTGGATGATGTAAAAATAGCTTTTGAATCCTCTTTTAACACGAATGATTACAGACTCAAGATTAATGGGTTTGCTGTCGTTTTTGCTCAGTTAAATAGCTTTATTCTAGAAACTCAATTCAAATCCTTTTTTGCAGCCTTTTTTGTGGCATTTATGTGCTTGCTAATTTTCATAAAAAACCTACGTACTACGATTTTGGTGTTGATTCCTAACCTATTACCACTAACAATTTTAGCGATATTGATGACCCTTTTAGATATTCCGCTTGATGTTACTACAGCAATGATCACTCCTATTATGTTAGGGATCGCGATGGATGACACTATTCATTTGGTTTATAAATATAGAAAAAGCAACCAAGTTCAGGGCTCAGCTGAAGAGCGGATGAATAGTGCGATGCACTATACAGGAGGTGCTTTATTTTCAACTACAATTGCACTGGTTGCTGGCTTTTTAATTATAGCCTCGAGCGCTGTGCCTTCAGTCAGAGATTTTGGATTGCTTTGTTCGGTGACAGTAGCTATTGCTTTGGTTACAGATATCTTTTATTTGCCTGCTTTATTGAAGAAGTTTGACAACTAATTTAATTAATGTAAATACTTCAAAAGATTCAATATTTAAATTATTCTTTACTCTAGGATTAAAATTAAAAACAACTTTAATTAAAAAAAACAGACACATGTTATTTCTATACTTTGGTTTGGATTTTTAACTTTAAAGTGGTTTGTAGATTTTAGCATTGGGTTTTTGAAAGGATTTAAAACCTCTACACAATGACACAACGTATTAAGCACTGTAACGTCTGCAATATAGATTTTCCAACAATGTATAGGGTGCAATACAAAAACCCTAAGGAATGGGTGTTTGTGTGTAAACAGTGTTTACTTAAAGTCAAAGAGACTAATAATGAATATAAATATGGCGGTACTTGGAAAAAATAAGTTGTTAAATTTGATCTAGTTTAATAAAATTGTTAGTCTTCAGAACGTTTGCCTCAAAAAATTATAACAAATTAAAAAATACGATAAGTGATACGATATCTAAAAAATTTCATTTCAAATAAAATTATTCAAATATTGTTTGCAAAACAAAAAAAGGAGAAAGAAAAGCATGTTATTTCAGATAAAAATCCATGGCTAAATCCCAAAGATAATTTTGGCAAACTGGAAAAAGGTAAGGTTTAGTAAATAATCATTAATTAAGATTCATTTCTAATAAATCCTGCCCAAAATAGTTCGACTTCACTCCCCTATTCTTCACGATTAAGCGCAGTGCATTTACAGTATGGGACTCAAGAAAAAAACCGTATAGTAATCACTAGCTTCTTATGCTGCATCGCAAATTAATGGCTGTGAACCTATTATTCTCAATTTAGAGGATTTTGAGATGCCTATTTACAGTATCGATAAAGAAGAAGAAAAGGGTATTCCAAAGCAGGCTCATGAATTTAAGGACTTTATAAAAAATAATGATTTCATCTGATTGTGCAACAGATAAAATGTTCAATTACCAATATACAAGTTACTTTTAAACATTACTATAAGTAACTAAATATCTTTAACATATCTAACAGAAAAACTCCACTGATCTAGCGGCGGTCTGGGGCTATATTCATAAATGACAGAATCTTTTTTTCGTGTCAAGATTAAAAGACAATTGTGATAGGTTTCGTTATTTGAATTTTGCACATGTCCTGAAAGCCAGTAATGTACACCAGAATAAATAGTAGGAAAGGGTCTGCTATTACAGTTAGTAGCTTCTTTCAGTTTAGCATTATGACTTCCAGTCATTTCTAAATCAAGCTCCTCATTAGCAGGAATATTTAGATAAATAATATTTGGATCTGTTTGATCTTCGACAATTACTTTATTTTTATTTTCAGGAAATAGAAGGTTCTTTCCATTTTTTTTTCTAATTCTACAATACGCAAACGTAGTGCAATATTCTCTTTTTTTAGAGCCTCAAAGTCTCTTAATAGTTGCTTTATAAGCTCTTTATAAGTCAAAACTAATTGTTTTATCTAAGTTCCACAACTAAATAATAATGACCAAAAGTTAGCCAAAAATAAAATCATTGACTTATGAACCAATGTGAATAAAACAGTGCTTTTTTTAATATATCATAAAAAAAATTGAAAATCTAAGTGAAATTGTTAATAACGAACAAACTTCCGCTGAATAGTTACTTTAATACTTTATTTACAATTGATAAATTAATCGAAAAGTTACAAATCGAGGTTGAATAAAATATTCAGTAGCACTTACAAAAATGTTACCTGCACTGCTATTGTTTTGAGATTTTGTGTCTAATAAGTTCGTTGCCTTTAATTGATATTCCCACTTCGCATCTTTATTTTTTCGGTATGCTAAAGAAGCGTCCAAAAATTGATAATCGTTTAATTTAGTAGTTTCATTGCTAAATCGATTGTAAGTATAACTTGTTTTAAAAGTAACAGCTTGCCAGAAATACGCATCAAATTCTATAGAAGGTGCATTGGTAAAAAATTTAGTTCTGGTTGCTCCTTGGTCATTATCTTGAATAGAATATCTATAACTTAAATCAATATTGGGGGCTTTTCTAAAATTGGTTCCAAAACGAGCTCTATACGTTTGCGAATAATTCTTGTTAGTAGATTGATTGTTATTGAGAATCTGATTGAATTTGTTATAACTAAAATTGGCATTTAAAGAAGCTCTATATTTGGTAAACGTTTTTTGAAACCTTCCATTTGCGGTTAAATTTTCGTCTGCTAAACCAGAATTAAAAGGTGTATTTACTTGAATTGTTTGATTTGTTGGATCTGGAGATTTGAAAGACGTTCTTATATTGTTTATGGATTTAATGTAATCAATGTTTGCAAATATGTTTGTGTAGTTAAACATATTAAAATTAAAATAGGAAAGGTTAATATTATGAGACAAAGCATTTTCTAATGTAGGATTTCCAATATAAATAGCATTGTAATTGTTTAAGACCAATCCGCTTGCAAATTTATTTACGTCTGTAAATTGTGTTTGCATTCTGTAATTTAATCGTAATGTTTCACTCTTTTTTAATTGAATGTTAACATTGAAATCAGGTAAGAAGCGGAAGAAATCATCTTTGTAGTTCTTACTAAATTGAGTGTTTTTAGTACTATAAGTATGCGCAGATATTCCTGGAGTAAACGTAAATATTCCAGTTTTATATTGATAATGTAACCCTAAATAAACGTCTGTAAAAGTGTAGCCAATATCATTACTATTATAGCCTGTATTTGGTGTTGGTGAATAGGTTATATTATTGTCTAAATTTTGAAAAATACTAGAGTTAAAATCTTGTTTGCTAAAAATGGTACCTAAAGTAAGATTGATATTGCTTTTTTTGTTTAACACATTCCAGTAATCTAATTTTGCGTCTATTTGATTTGACTTTACTCTTTTTTTCTGCGCAACATTATAATTTTGTTGAAAGCTATTTAAGCCTAAAAATGAAGCGGTAGGGTCATAAGAATCATCTATGTTTGTAGAATTATTTTCTAAAATGGCATTGTAAAAAGGGTCTTCATCTTGCAGCAAACTTTGGGCCTCAAAGGCAAAGATGTTTCGCTCGTTTAAGGTGAAGTAATAATTGATGTTTTGATTTACACTATATGGGCTTGAAGATTCTTTTTGATCAATAGCGCCATTAATGTTTGATGAAAAATGTTGATCTTGAGATTCTTTAGAAATACGCCCTTGAATATCGTAATCTAATTGATTGTTTCCATTGGGTTTATAGTTTGTGCTGAATTTAATCATTCCTAAATCGCTCTTCTGATGGGTGTTACTTTTCGTCTTTTCGTCTTGAGGGGTTATTTCGGTTTGTGATGTTGAAGGATTGTCTTGCACTTCATTATATTGAACAGATCGGTTTTCTTGTAATTGTATTCTGCTACTAGAAAATATCGCAAAACCACTTACATCTAAAGTCGGTTTTGGAGCATAACTAAAATTGAAGGCTCCAAATTTTGTATTAATGTCTTTTGCTCTATTATTTTGAAGTGTTAAAAAGCCAAGATTGTTGCCTCCTAAATCAATATTGGTTCCACTTTGTCTGCTCGGGTTTCTAAACCCGCCTGTAAAATTAAAATAATCTCTTCTCGTAAAGGCAACTTCTCCAATATTGTTTAAGTCTCCAATAAAATTAATGCTGTACTTTGGACTATAATAAAAAAGTTTCGATTGTGCTATATACAAAGAGTTGTTTTTTAAAGAATTACCACCAAAAGTGACATCTCCAAACCAAAAACTCTTTTTACCTTCTTTCAATTTAATGTTAATTGCAATATTGTCTTGATTGTTTTGAACCCCTTTTAATTGATTTACTTCTGCAAAATTCTTTAAAACCTGTACTTTATCAACAGCATTTGCAGGAATATTTTTAATGGCTAATTTAGAGTCTCCGTCAAAAAAATCTTTTCCTTCTACCATTACTTTAGAAACTACTTTTCCTTCTACCTCAATTTCTCCATCATCATTTATTTCCATTCCAGGAATTTTCTTAATCACATCTTCTAGTTTCCTTTCCGAACCGTTTTTAAAAGAATCTGCATTGTAAATAATTGTATCACCTTTAATGGTTACAGGCATTCTAGAAATAATATTAATTTCGTCTAAAACATTGTCATTATATAGGGTTGCGTTTTTAACAAGATCAACATCTTTTGTCGTTATTTCTAAATCTGAAGATTTCATTCCCACATAACTTATTTTTAAAGTAAAAGTGGAATTTTTAGCCAAACTAAGTTTGTAACGCCCTTTAGAGTCTGTAAATCCGTAAGAAGCTATTTTTTTAGTTTCTTTATGAATTCCAATAATATTTGCCATTTCTAACGGATTTCCAATGCTGTCTTTTACAATTCCAGTTAGGTCTATTTGGGCATTAGTAATATGCGTAACTATGAATAAGGTAATAAAGAAAAATGTTTTTTTCATGTAAATATTTGTTGTTTATCTAAAAAGTCCTACCTCTTATGCCTCTGCGTCTAACTCCTCTATAAGGCTCGCGCATTTCTTTCGTTTTTAGTTTTAGGGTTTCGTTATATTTTTTTCTTGTAATTTTTTTTCCTTTTGTAGGAATTGTAATGTCTATTTTTCCTGAGGTATTGATTGCAACTTCTGTAAATAATATTGTTGTTCTATCTGTATTTATTTCTAAAATTAAACCAGGTAAACCCAAATATTCTCTTGGGCCATTGCTTACAGGAATTTGTAGTGTATACCAAGCTGTAACTATTATTTCTTTAGGTATTCCAATGTCTTTATCCACTTTTTTAACATTGCGTGTGTCTTTTTACTTTTCACTTTCGTTTCTTCTTCCTCTTCTTCGCATGTTTAACCAATTTAACTCGCTGGTTTTTTTAACCAAGGTTGCTTTAAAGCAAGTGTTATTTCCAACTTGTTTCGTTTCACTTTTTAGTTCCCATTTAGGTTGTGCTATGTCTTTAGTAAATAAAAATTGCTTCCCAAAAAACGCTGTTTATTCTATTGCTTTTTGGTCTTTAATGTTTTTGTAGTTAATGCCGCCACGAGAAAAACCTCCAACTCTAAAACCATCGCCAACTCCTTGGAGTAGCTAATTTTCTTCTTCTTTATAGAAGGACGCGTTTGGCCGAAATTTAAAACATATGTTTTTTACAACATTTTTTTCATTCTCTATGAAATCTGCTTTTAACGTTGTTAAGGCGTTTGTCTATTTCTCCAAGAACTCATGTGTACAGTAGTTTTTGACTTAGATACTGCTTTGCCTTGGAAGTTTTTTTACCCAAAAGGTATGACTGTAAAAAGAGAAAGAAATAAAGTGATTCATGATTTCATTATTTTTGGATTTAATTTTTTATGTAAGTAATTCTTGTAAATAAGAATTAGAATTGTAAATCCAAAAAAGGTTCAATTAACCTCCAACTCTAATTAGAACATCATTTTCACTTCCTGGTCGTCCAGATCGATATCTTTCCATCATTTCTCTTGATTTTTTTTGCATGATATCTTCGTATTCTAATTGCGTAACAACTTTTCCTTTTTTGGGTTCTGAGATATCTATTTTTTTAGTAGGATTTAAAATAATTTCTGTACAAACAATGGTTTCATTCCCGTCATTGATTTCTAAGATTAGACCAGGTAAACCTTCAAAACTTCTTGGTCCATTGCTTACAGCAATTTGAGGTGTGTACCAAGCTGTAGTAACAATTGTTTCTTTTATTGTACTTTCTTTTTCTTCTTCATTTCTAGAGGTAAATTCTATTCGGTCTACTTCTGTAGAGTAAGTTGCTTTATAGCAAGTATACGTTCCTATATTTTTTGTTTCCGAAGTTAATTCCCAATTAATTTTTGAAATATTATCTTTTATTAAAAAATGTTTGCCACTGATTTCTGATTTATTTACAAAACGGTTTTCTTTTAAATTTTTATAATATATATCACTTCCAGATGCCATTCCTCCAACCATCACCATTTCTATACCTCCACCAAGCCCCGTACTTGGTGGAGATAATTGTACCTCTTCTTTATAAATAGATTCATTTTTGTTAAAACTTAAAATATATGTTTTTTGAGACATTTTAGCTAGATGTAATTTAATTTGGTTCTGCATATCAGCATTCATGGAGCTGCTATCTAGTTCTATATTAGTTTTACTATTTGTTTTATAGGTAGCCTTTCCATAAAATTCTTGCGCATTGGTTGCTAATGAAATTAAAATTGCCGTAATTAATAATTTGGTTTTCATGTTATTTCTTATTTTGTTTATGATTTTTTTGTGTTAACGGGTTCATTTATTTTACAAAGATGTATTATTAGAAGAAGTGTTAGCGTTAAAAAGTGTTAACGAGTGTTAAGTAATTATTTTAAAAGGAACGAAGTATTTATCTTTGAATGATGAATAACAAAAGGCATAATTGGATTTTATATCTAATTACTATAACAATTATTACAACAATTGGAGTTCAGTTTTATTGGAATTACAAGAATTATGAAGAAAATAAACAACGTGTTTTAAATGAGATTCAGATTAGTTTAGACAATGCGATAGAAAAGTATTATGCAGATTTATCTAAAAACAATTTTTTTAAAGATTTAGAATCACAATTTTTTCATGAAAATTTGGGTGAGGCTTTAAATTTGTCTCTTACAAAAGATATTGATAATTATAAAAATGAGAAGATCACTTTTCATATAGATCCAATTAAAATTAACGGAAACCATAATAATTTCACATATAATAAGACTATAGTTGTAGATTCTATTGGGCATTTAAAGGGGGTTCCAGATTTTTTTAAATTTCAAAAAAGTGATATTCACATCAAACATTTTAGGGGTACTCCTGAAATTCAATTATTCTCTAAGGAAAAAGAAGTAGATAGTTTAAAATTGATTAAAAGCATACAAACTATTTATAATGCGATTAAAAATGATTCTCTTAATTATAAAGAGATAGATTCTATTTTTAAAAAAGAATTGAAAAGCAAAGGAATTCATAGTCAATATTATTTTAATCACTCGAAAAAAGATACAGTTTTTTTTAGCAATAAAATAAAGTCGACTGATTGTTTTATGGGAATAGAAGCTAAATCTACTTTTCTAAGGGCTGATGAAAATTTTAAACTTTTTTATAAAAACCCAAAAATAGAAGCTTTAAAAAGAAGTTCTACAGGCATTTTATTGTCTCTAATTTTATCAATTATTATTATTATGAGTTTATTTTTTTTATTAAAAACAATCAATAAACAAAAAGAACTCGCTGAAATTAAAAACGATTTGATTAGTAATATTACACACGAATTTAAAACCCCTATTGCAACGGTTTCTATAGCGATTGAAGCAATTGAAAGCTTTAATGTGTTAAACGATGCAGATAAAACACAAAAATATTTAAAAATGTCTTCTGCACAGCTAAAAAAACTACATCAAATGGTTGAAAAACTTTTAGAAACAGCAGCTTTAGATAGCGAGAGTTTACTTCTTAAAAGAGAAAACATTGATGTTGTAGAATTGCTTGATGTTTTAGTGAACAAGCATCAAACTATAAATGCAGAGAAAGAACTTAATTTTTTATCAAATGTTGACAAAAAAAATATAAATATTGATATTTTTCATTTTGAAAATGCTGTTTCTAATCTTATTGACAATGCTATAAAATATGGTGGAAATAAAATAGAAGTCAGCCTTAATGCTGTTTTTAATAATATAGAAATTATAGTTTCGGATAATGGTAATGGTATTGAGAAGCATCAACAAGAAAAAATATTTGACAAGTTTTACAGGGTTCCTAAAGGAAATACGCATAATATAAAAGGTTTTGGAATTGGCTTGTATTATTCAAAAAAAATCATAGAAAAGCACCACGGAAATATTCAGTTAGTAATAAATAATAAAAACACCATTTTTAAAATCATTTTGCCTGATGAGTAAAAAAATTAAAATTATTCTTGCCGAAGATGAAGCTAGTTTGGGTATGATCGTTAAAGAAAGTCTTGAAACTAGAAATTTTGAAGTTTTATTAGCTAAAAATGGAGAAGAAGCACTTCAATTTTATGAAAACTCAGATCCAGATATTTTAGTTTTAGATGTAATGATGCCTAAAAAAGATGGATTTACAGTAGCAAAAGAGGTTCGTCAAAATAACAAAACCATTCCGATTATATTTTTAACTGCAAAATCTCAAATAAAAGACGTTTTAGAAGGGTTTGAACATGGAGGAAACGACTATTTGAAAAAACCTTTTTCTATGAAAGAGCTAATTGTTAGAATTCATTCACTATCAGATAGAGTAGACCTGAAAAAGAATCACGAAGAAATAGCAATTGGTAATTTTATATTTAACTATACAAAACAATCTTTAGAAATTGAAAACAGCTCTGAATTGTTAACCCATAGAGAAGCGGAACTTTTATTTTATTTGACTGAAAATAGAAATGAAATTTTAGATAGAACTTTTATTTTAAAAAAACTATGGGGTGATAATGATTTCTTCAGTGCCCGTAGTATGGATGTATTTATTTCTAAAATTCGTAAAAAACTTAAAAAAGACCAGAGTATTCAAATTGTAAATGTTCGCGGTTTCGGATATAAATTGATTTGTTAATTGCTTACAGTATCAAAATTTCAGCACCTTTAGCTTCCTTAATTAACTATAGAATTTTAAACTATGCACGTAGCTATTGCAGGTAATATTGGAGCAGGAAAAACCACTTTAACAAAATTGTTGACCAAAGATTTCAATTGGAAACCTCATTACGAATCTGTTGAAGAGAATCCGTATTTGGATGATTTTTATTCAGAAATGGAAAGATGGTCTTTTAATTTGCTTTTTTTTTTTTAAACAATAGATTTCGTCAAATATTAGAATTAAGAAAGACAGGGAATAAGGTTATTCAGGACAGAACATTTTATGAAGATGCTCACATATTTGCACCTAATCTGCATGCGATGGATTTAATGACCAACAGAGACTTTAGGAATTATAGTTCTTTATTTCAGTTAGTGGAAGAATTCGTTTCTCCGCCAGACTTATTAATTTATTTACGCGCAACTATTTCTACTTTAGTGTAGATGCTGGAA
>Ga0209632_10003057_pt1 | contig 15704 bp, 15 predicted proteins | sample COG_10_FD_184754 | JGI IMG/M metagenome (GOLD analysis project Ga0209632, IMG submission 184754) | Pelagic Microbial community sample from North Sea - COGITO 998_met_10 (SPAdes) (version 2) | ecosystem: Environmental > Aquatic > Marine > Neritic zone/Coastal water | place: Helgoland, sampling... | reverse complement strand
GCTGTAACATAAAAAAGTTGATTAATGGAAAAACCAATGGTTTCAAATAAACGTGTTTGATAATTGAAATCAAGATTTACACCATAAGAACGTTCTGCTTTTAATGAAGATTTATCAATGCCAATTACATTTTCAAAATTGATAAATTCAGCCTCTTCTGTAAAAATATCTGGAATTTTGTAGCCTAAACCACCACCAATTCTGCATGAAAATCCGCTATCATTTTTATAAAGCAAAGAAATTTTTGGAAGTGGAAAAATACCGAAATCAGTATTGTAATCTGCTCGCAATCCAGTTTCTAAAATCCAATTATCTGAAATATCAAGAATGCTGTTTGCAAACATTCCATAAGTTATATCTGTTTGGTCACGTTGTAAAGTTGCATTATTATTTTCATCAAAGTTTGAAGTGTATAAGTTTGCTCCAAAAATCCAATCTGTTTTTAAAGAAGTTTTTTTATAGGTAACTTCTGTAAACGTATTGAATTGTTTACCATCAAAACTAAAACCTGGAATAGTAAGATTTCTATCGAAAAATGAAATACTATTTTTTATATTTAATGAGCTTATTGAATCTATTTGCGTTTTATAAACTGCTTGACTGCTTACTCTTTTTGATATGTTTTCTTCTGTATATTGATGAATTCCATTTTCTCCGCTTTCAATTTTTGTTACATCTCCACCAATTCTGTCATCGTAAGTTCCATTTAAACCAAACCAAAACGTTGTTTTTTCTGATGGATAATAAAAGAATTTTGGGTTGAATGAAATTGATGTAGTTTTTGGTAAATTACTAAAACCATCATTTTCTGGGTCGTAAACTTTTTGAGAATGACCAGAAGCGTAAAGTGAAACACCAAATTTCTCATTTCGTTTGCTGTAGAATACATTTGCTGTACTTCCTAATGCTTGGGTTTGTGTTAGCATAATATCCAAAGCTGGTTCTTCATCTGGTGTTTTTGAAACCATATTTATTAAACCTGCAATTGCTCCACCACCATAAAGTGTTGATGAACTTCCTTTAATAATTTCAAATTGTTGTAAATCTAATGGTGGAATTTGTAATATGCTCAAGCCACTTGAAAAACCGCCATAAAGTGGAAATCCATCTCTTAAAAGTTGCGTATAGCGTCCGTCAAGTCCTTGAATTCTGATATTTGTATTTCCACTACTTAAAGAAGTTTGTTGCATTTGTATTCCTGTACTTTCACGAAGAACCATCGAAATGTTTGTTGGGTTCATAATTGCTTTTTCTCCCAATTCTTCTGTGCCAATAAACTCTATTCTTGTGGGAATTTTCTTAACTGTTCTTGTGCTTCGTGAAGATTGTAACACAATTTCGTCTAATTGGTTTCCACTATTTTTTAATTTGAAAATTAAAGTTGAATTTATTGGTGCTTGAATAGTTGTTTTGAGAGTTTCAAAACCTAAATAAGAAATTATTGCGATATGTTTTCCGTTTGGAATTTTGGTAAAAGTTACAATTCCATCAAAGTCGGTTACTGCTCCTTTTTCTAACTCCTCAAAATAAACTGTTGCGCCAAATAAAGGCTCGTTTTCGGATTCTGAAATTACTTTTATTTTTAAATAAGATGTTTGTGCTTTTATTGAAAAGCAGGTAATAACTGTGAGCATTATGCTCAATATATATTTATTCATTGAAAATGTAAAAATTGATTAATTTAATTTTTTTGACTTTGAGTCTAAAATTTAACTAATCAATTGTGGCGGTTGCCAAATATTTGAGTGAAAATCAAATCTGTATGTTGATTGATAAACAAATAATATTTCTGTAGAAATTCGGTTTTTTAATCCCAAATCAAGAGTTTTAATTACTTGATAAGTAATAGATGTTCCGCAACAATTGCAAATACAAGTTACAGGACAAGTATCATCACTATCATTTTGGTGATTATGATTAGCACTTATTTCGTCTTGGTGTTTGTCTTCGGCATTATTTCCGTCAGAACAAGGTTTCATTGACAAAGCAAGTATTAATAATGATAATATGATAGTAGTAAATTTCATTATCACAAAGATAGATAATTTTCAATGCAATGGTATTGCAAAGTTTTTTCTTAATTCGGTTTCTGCATTATGCACAACTCGTTATATGTAGAACAAACGGCCTGTTTATAGATCTGTGTTTCCGGATAACAGGATCTTTGTTCTCGTTTATTTTAATTCAAATATAATGAAATAGACTATAAAGATGCATTAAACTTTTTTTCAATACTATTTTGGACTGGTCTTATAATCACTGGGAGATCTTCTCTTAATCTTTGAGGGTGTTTGAACGAAGTCTTTTAATTAAAAAACGGCTACACTATAATAGTATAAACACTGCATCCAATACTTTTCTTTCTATGGTAAATGGAACATTTCAGGGTGATGCAGAAGAAACAAGGAGACAACTCCTGGAGTACTGTAAGTTAGACACCTTCGCGATGGTCAAAATTATGGAGAAACTACTTAAAGTATAAAAGGTCAATTTTCTGAAAAAAATCTGAAAATTTTATTTATGAAGTAACCCCCCCTAACCCATTTTTTTGGAAAAAAATTTCATTCGAAGTACTGAGCCCCCTGTGGCAAAGTCGAAATACCCATTTTTAAGAGGGGGCTTGGCTGCAGGAAGTCCTGCAGGGGGGACCGCCATGGGGTAGTATAGTAGGTGTGTGGATAATAATCCCACCTGTGGACCGTCGAGTAGATCAAGTACCGTTTGGGTGTGCGGATAACAACGATTATGATCAACCCGTGACGGTGATCCTTCACGAAATATTATCCGCACACAAAAAGTGTCTCAAAACAATTATTGTAGCAAAAATTTAGCATTTATTATTCCGGTACCCCATTAATCCGCTGTATCATAGCATCACAGAAACCCAAAGGATTAAATTGATACATATGATTAAGACTGTAATTTACTCAAGAGTTAGTTCAGAGTCAGAAAGACAGGACACAGAGAGACAAACAAAGGAACTGCAACAATATGCTAAGAGAATGAACTATGAGGTAGTTGAAGTTTTTGAAGAAAAGGTAAGTGGATTCAAAAAGAACGATCAAAGACCAGTTTTTTCCAAGATGTTGGAACTGGCGAAAGAGGGATCAATTGATAAAATATTAGTTTGGGAGTTAAGTCGAATAGGAAGGTCGGTACTTCAGTCCCTTCAAAACATACAACTCCTACATGATTTAAAAGTCGGACTTTATATAAAGAATTTTAATCTTGAGACGCTCAACGAGGATAAGACACCAAATAGTTTATCAATGTTTATGGTCCAAATATTGTTCAGCGTTGCAAATATGGAAAGTAAGATGACGCTATCTCGATTACAGTCAGGTTACCGCAATCATATCAAGAAAAATGGAAAGAAAAGTGTAGGAAGAAAAAAAGGAGATATTGATAGTGATGAAAAAGTATTAAATCGTCACTCGGATGTTGTTCGGTTAATAAATAGAGGGCTGTCAATCCGAAATATTAGTGCAATAACAAATAAGTCCACCAATACTGTAATGAAAGTAAAAAGGATTCTGTAGTGGATACTTTTTTTAAATGGTATTTCATTATAGTTGGAGTGTTGTTCTTATTGAATCTGATTTGTAAAATAATTAGATTTATAAAACCTGATGGTGAAGACTGTCAATTGCATTTGGCAGACGATGTATTAAGCTGGTGCCTTCATCTTTATCCAATACGTAAACAAAAACCACTACTGACTTTAGTTGAAGGTAAATCTCATCTTGCGGGAGAGTATTGTTTCTATAACAATACAATTACAATATACAGGGATAACAATCTAATACGACGAGAACTCATCAATACCGTTATCCATGAATATTTCCATTACTACCTAATTACATCAGAAACTAAATCTAAACTCTATCAGGATCAATTGGAACAATTCTCATTGGCGCACCACCCACAGGAAATTCTATGTAACACAATGGGGGAAACACTTACAAAACTGTATTTGAAAAATAAATAAAAACGGTCCTTATTTCACAAATGGCTCAATATTCCAACCAATCGTGCCGATAATAATTTAATGTAATACATTGATCAAAATCAGGGATTCAACAGATGAAATCGAGAATTGTTTTCTGCGCCAGTTGGTATTTTAAGGTTTTTAACTTGATTATTTTTTACGACAAAAACTTACCAATTCATTCAAGAAAATTACCTTTTCAGGGTCTAATTCATGTTCTTGAGGAATATTTAATCGTTCTTTAAAAAAATCATTTAATAACTCCATTTCGCTTATGTCGTTATATCCACAATTCTTTAAATATCGATTGAAATATTCATAATCTAAATTATTTCTTCCTGTTAGCATCTTCTTTTATTTTATTTAATTTTTCGATTACAGATTCTCTGATTAGATCAGAAGCTGTATATCTACTTTTATTTTCGTTGATCACACAATCCATCAAATTTTTGAACTGATTCTCAGTTATCCGAACGATTACCCTTTTAGATTTTTTATCTTTCATACAAGTGTTTCCCTATAAATATGTCATACAACTGAAAAAGACATGGAGTCATAAATTATTTTTTGTAGGGGGGTGTAGTTGAGTTTTACCACCGTAAATAATTTACTTCTTGCCGAAATTGCAAAAAGTTGAAAAAAAATTTTGTGCATAAAATAATTGTGTCTATATTTGTGCCACAAAATATAAAGACACAAATGAAAAACGACTTTTACAATAAAAATTGGAATTATATATTCAAGTTTGAGGATTGGATCGATGATCATAAACCAAAGAACAAACAAAATAGTGATTTTTGGGACGAGGTTAACTTGGAGTTCGAGGAGGTTAAGGCAGAATTCAAAAACTTATTGTCTACCACAGAAGATATTACTGATAAAGATGGCAATAAACTTGCACCAATCAATTTGTATAATTTAATTGACCAATATAAAATTCGAATTGAAAAACTATTATTGATTTTCAATGTAAGACTCTATAAGACACTAAATAAAAATAAGAAATCTGGTGTAAAGTATATTGTAATGAGAGCATTTTGGATTGACCACTTTGGAAAAAAAGTGCGTTGGTTTTCAAGAAATATTGGACCTGAGAATAAGGTATTAGTCAATGGCAATATACCATTACATCAGTTAGAAGAAATAGAAAAACATATCCTTTATTTGATGTGGGACCAGTACTGTATCGAATATCTTGGAGCTGATGGTGAAACAGGAATTGATTTGGATGGGAATAGAGTGATAGTTAACTTTTAATTAAAAGTTCTTTATAGATACAAAATGGACGTAAAACTCCATTTTTTTTAACAAAAATTATTGGATAAAATATTCTTATCCAAACAAAAAAGACATAACTTTTTAACTTAAAATAAATAAAAAATGGAAACAACAAGAGTAAAATTAAGTGAAATACGAATTCACCCGTTGGTATTGAAAATCAAAAAATACCAACCCAACCCATTCATTACATTCTCAATGAAACACTTTCCTAAAAAGACAGCGGTGATTGTTGTATTGAGGGATGGTATCTATTACATTATTGACGGCGGTCATCGCTATTATTCCGCTATTGAAGCTGGAAATTTTGAATCTCTCGATTGTATTGTACTTGACATTCCTGATTCAGAAATATTAAATACTCGTATTACTTATAATTTAAAGACGAAGGTGCACCTATCTGAAAAATGTTTCAACATTGAACATATCTTAGGGCTAATAGGCACTAACCAAGGCAAAAGAAATGACTTGCTTGGAATGGATAAATTGGATAATGAAAACGAATTTGGGACCGCAGGTAAGAACAGATTTGAAATTGCTTGTATGCTTTCAGGACTTAATTTTTCAAGTAGAACATTACGCAAGTTAATGTCTGTGTATGATTACGAAAAAACCGATAATAGCCTTGGTTTAATTGATGGTATTGATAACGGCACGTACAAAATTGATGCAGCATACAAATTAATGATGAGTAGCAGAGATAAAGACGACAAAAAGCGTACTAAAGAGAAAATCAAAGCCGAAGCAGTAAATAAAGATGTTTGGTTTAAGGTGTTTAATCAAAGTAGCGTGGACTTATCAAATCTTAAAAAGTATCGACCTCATATCGCAATGTTCTCCCCAACGTATAGGACGATGAAAAAATATCGAAACCAAGGTGAAATGAAATATGGTCAGGAAGCTACAGTAGAAGAGTACATTGATAACAGTAAAAAATTCATTGAAGCACTAATCGACATTATGGATGAAAATGGAGTTATCGTTATTATAATTGGGGAGTCATATTCGGGTGGTTATAAAAGTGTAATTACCCGTTACGAAATGATGTTACTTGAATCAGGAGTTGAAATCATTGGAAAAAGTCCTTGGATCAAAAGCAACTCAACTCCTGTAATACTAAAAGACTTTTTCAGACCAGTGGATGAGACGATATTGGTGTGTAAAATGAAAGGTGCGAAAGTGAATTTCAATCCCAAAATGAAAAAGACAAAGGAAGGGAAAAAAATGGTTAAGAAAAGTCACAAAGCAAAAGATGGAACAAATAGATTTTTTGTTCAAGCAGAAGAAACTGTTGTCTCAAATGTCATTATTACTCCTGTAGTTAACGATTCCGAATACAAAAAATACGACCCTGATTTCACCCACGATGCACCAGCACCTATGGATGTATATCAACAATTTGTAGAATCATACACTTTGCCAGGAATGACTTGTATTGATATTTTTTGTGGTGCGGGTCAGGGACTTGAGGTTTTTGCCCGTAACGGATGTAACGCAATTGGAGTTGACATCGACCCTGTATCAGTTGAATTCTGTAATAAGAGAATGAATATGGTATTAGGAGAAAGAACTGAATCTGAATTACAACAAGCACTCATCATTGAGAGTGAGGATCGATTAACCGCTGCGGCATAACACCACAAGAATATGAAAGTTAATATTCCAATGTCGATCAATCAAGTGGATTTTAGTCAATACGTAACGGGAAGATCACAGCGCAAGAAATCCATTTGTGACGCTGCTTATTATGTCTTATCGTGTATAACACCCCCAATATACAATTCAAAAGACTATCAATATTTGAGGGGTTTTAAACCTCTTTCAAGTAAAGTTGTAAACAGAATGACTCGTAATAGATTTAATGAGGTTAAAACCATCCTAATGGACTCAAATGTGACCGAAAATGGTCCCATTGTCCTATCAGATAACTTAACTATCCCTGGTGTTAAACACACTGGATATAAACTCAATCAATGGGTGCTTGAGGGGAATGATTTTGTTGAAGTTGAAATTGACGGTAAGTATGACACTCGAAAAGAAAAACTTAAAAATGAATGGGAATTGGACATGAAATGTTTTGATGACAGATACATTCACATCAAAGAGGCTATGGATCAATCTCAAATTACCATAGATGCAGCAGCTGCTGAAAATTACCTGAAAGAATTGAAAAAAAGGGTATTGTCAAAGGTGGTAAAGGAAAATAAAACACAGGTAAAGAAATACTTCAAAAAATCACATAAAGTAATTGAGAACATCGAAAAAGAGGAATTTAATTATTCTGTATCTAAAAGTAATCATAGAGTCAATTCGGTATTCACTTCTATTAAGAGGGAATTACGATATTTTTTAAGGACAAATGGAAAACAGATGGTTGAAGTAGATATAACTACATCACATCCATTTACCCTTGCCACCATTCTCACAGAAAAATTTTTCACTGAGACCAAAGGTGGATATAATCTCTATTCAATTTTCCCCCAATATTACAAATCCTTTAAGTATTCATGTGATTCTATGGAGTATCAAGATTTTTTAGAAAAATTTACTGGACATATGGTTATAGAGTCTAATGTTATTAATAATAACTACATAGAATATATTACATATCAAGGTAATGTATTAACTAATATAAAATATCCTATACTGGATACATTCATATCATATATGTGTGGCAGGTTTTGGAGAAAGAGAGGAATCCAAAAATATCGGGCATTAAGCTTTAAAGATGACATCTATAAAACCATTGGTGATGATATTGGGATGACCCGTGAGAAGGTAAAAGATCAATTTCAACTCTACATTAATTTTTCAGACAAAAATAGGAGGGTCAATGTAGAACTCATTAAACACATGGAAAGAAAATTTAAGGATGTAAGTAAACTCATTCAATTCATGTCCAATGTAAATCATTTAAAAAGTCCATTTTCATATCTAATCCAACGATGTGAGTCCTATTTATTTTTGAGGCATGGTTGTTTGGAACTGAGTAAAAATAATATCCCATACATCACCATTCACGATAGCGTATTGTGTCAAAAAGAGAAGATGTATGAGGTACAATATCTGTTAACTGATTCTATAAGTAAACAAACGGGATTAACACCTGGAATCAAATTCAAAGAATTGGAGGATCCTTTTCCATCATTGGATGAAGCAGCAGCAAAAATAGTAGAGTCAATTAATTCAAATAAATAAACGATATCATCAAAATAATTTTAAGGCAATGAATAATAACTCTACTAATCGCATAAACCTACATCAAGTTGGTCAATATATAAATCGAAAGGACAACCGTTCGATCAAAAAGTGGCTTAGGGATCATCACATCCACATCCACAAAGATGGAAGGGAATATGTTTTTCGGATACAGGTCGAACAAGAGGTCTGGAGACCTTTTGCTGAAGATTTAGTAAAAAGATATCCAAATTCATGGAAACCACGTTTAGAATCAATCTATGGTGATCAGAAAGAACTACATCAACTCCTCTACCATGATTGTTTGGAATTTGACACTGGATTTGTGCCTTACCATTTTAATCTGGACATTAGCTCTAATAAGGAGCATGAATCCATCTTTCAAGAACTTTATCAATAATGAAATTACCTAATAATTCACATTCGGGAATCAAAATCTACTGTAAAAAATGTAGACAAAATAACACGGGTTGTCGTCACAACGACCACCATGTGTTCCGGATGTGTTTTATTGATCGAGTTACTGGTAAACACCGAAGTAAACTCCTAAAATCAAAGGTATACGCTGATGCTGTAGTTGAGGGTATTGAATTTAGAAGGAGAATCGAGAATGGTGCGGAGGAAACGGTTCCTGATCGATCTAAAATGAATATTGCTGAAGCACTCGTTTATTTTGATCAATATCTTAAGGGAGATACACAATATGCACATTTAAAAAAGGAGGTATCAGATAAACATCGTAAGGAGTTAATTAAGTATTGTACGCTTTTTGCTAAATCTTTGAAAAACAACCACAATCTCAGGAAGATGAAACCGGGGAATGTCAGAAATAATGATGTTTCTATTTTCTACAGACAATTGGAGATTAAATACCCTCACCCCAAAACCTTCAACAAGGTTTTAACGAGCATAACTTCTTTCTATAAGTTCTTGATCGAAATCGAAGAGTTAGACATCAAGAATCCATTTAAAAATTGTGTTAGAAAACAAGTGCTTACAGGTGATAATTTGATTTTAACCAAAGATGAGTTTGAGAAAATTATAGCAGCGGTAGAATCAAAGTCTTCATTTCAACAAACAAGAACCAATGGAAGAAGAGATTACGTGTATGCTACTTGGATGACTAACGCATTTAAACTCTTTCTACTTGTTGGAGGACGCAGAGAAGAAGTACTAAGTCTAAAATGGAGTGATATTATACAAGGTAATAACGGAGTGCTGTTTTTTCAATTTAAAAATCTAAAGGTTGAAAGATTAGGGAGTAAAAATGTAAGTAAAAAACTCTCCCCTATTAACGCGGATCTGATGACACTTTTAAAAGAAATGGGGTATGATCAAATGAAAGGTAAAAATGTCAAACTCATCGATCCAGAGAATACGTATACAATTAATACCATCATGGAGAAAGTTTCTCGATCGTTCACCCATTTTAGAAAAGCAGCAGGTATTGAAACTCCATTTACTCTAAAACATCTGAGAAAAACATACCTTACTTGGGTATTTTATAACATGGGGAGTGACACCAAATTATTGTCATCTCACACTTCAATGAAGGTATTAGAAAACCACTACATCAATCCACTTTTATTAAACGTTGAAGAAGAGAAACTAATGAAGGTTAAAGTCTTTGGATAATTCGTATTTTATCTAACATAAGAGTGTAGCACGTATAACACAAAAATGATTATATATTTGTAACTACTTGAAAATGAACCGATAAAAATATGTGAATTTAGGTGGTAAGGAGTGTTATGAGCCCGACGAGCTACCTACTGCTCTATCCCGCGATATATGCCGCAAATATACAACCTTTTTGTAATTTTAAAAGAAAAACTTAAGATATATATTATTGCTCAATACTGTTTGCCTCGAAAGAAGTAAGCGTTTGGCCTAAGATATTGATGCTAAACTGTATAGGATTACAACACACTTCGCAATCTTCAATATAAGTTTGAGAGGCTTGTGAAAAATCTATTAAAATAGAAACATCTTCCCAGCAGTGGGGGCATTGGTAAAAGTGTTCTTCCATTAATTTATCTTTTCAATTGACTCCGTTATTTGCTCCCAATCGCTCATGAATTGATTGAGCTGATCTTTTTTAGATTGGTATTTCTCAAAGAAACCTGGCTGGGAGACAGCCTGGTCATAATTAGTTTCCATTTCCACATCAATAGCCTTAATAGCACGCTCTAAGGTTGCGATCGACGACTCTACCTTGCTCAAGCGGTTGTTGAGCGATTTGAGTTGCTTTTGATCTTCATAAGACTGCTTTGGAGCCGCAGCCTTTTGAGGTGTTTTGACTTGTGTGCGTTTTTCAACTTCACGTAAGTTTTCCACCTGACGTTGTTCTAAATAAAAGTCAATATCTCCTAAATATTGCTTTAATTTTTGGTCCTTAAATTCATAAACTGTTGAAGTCAGTCCCTGAAGAAAATCTCTATCGTGAGAGACTAAGATAAGGGTTCCTTCAAACTGCTGAAGGGCTGTTTTTAAAACCGTCTTGGATTTAATATCTAAGTGATTGGTAGGCTCATCCATAATCAGCACATTTAAGGGCTGAAGCAGTAATTTGGCCAAGGCTAAACGGTTACGTTCACCCCCAGAAAGGACTTTTACATACTTATCGGCGGCATCCCCCCTAAACAAAAAGGATCCTAATATGTCTCTAACTTTAGATCTGTTGGTCTCATTGGCGGCATCAATCATGGTGTCTAAAACGGTTTTACTCCCATCTAAATACTCGGCTTGATTTTGAGCAAAATACCCGATCTGTACATTATGGCCCAATTTGACGTCTCCTTTAGCCTCTAAATCGCCCACAATAATTTTGGCAAGCGTCGATTTCCCTTGTCCATTTTGCCCTACAAAAGCAATCTTACTCCCACGGTCAACCATAAGGTCAATGTGTTGTAAAACTTTTAAATCGCCGTACTCTTTGGAAATTTGAGTGGCTTCTACCACTACTTTACCTGGTGTTGTAGAAACCGGGAATTTTAGCGTCATCACGCTATTGTCGTCCTCATCGACTTCTATCCGTTCAATTTTATCTAGCTTTTTTATCAGCGATTGTGCCATGGTTGCCTTAGAGGCTTTGGCTCTAAACTTCTCAATGAGTTTCTCTGTTTGTTCAATCTGTTTTTGCTGATTTTTTTGAGAGGCTAACTGCAGTGTTTTTTGTTCTTCTCGAAGCACTAAATACTTAGTATAAGCTCTTGGGTAATCATATATTTTACCCAATACAATTTCAATAGTTCGGTTGGTAACATTATCTAAAAACATCTTATCATGCGATACAATAACCACCGCCCCTGAATAGTTGTTTAAAAACTGCTCTAACCAAATAATAGATTCGATATCCAAGTGGTTGGTAGGCTCATCTAACAGCAAAATATCATTGGGTTGTAGCAATAGCTTAGCCAATTCAATACGCATGCGCCATCCCCCCGAAAAGGTATCGGTAAGCTTATTAAAGTCTTCGCGTTTAAACCCAAGTCCTAGCAATATTTTTTCCGTTTCCCCTTGGTAGTTATACCCCCCAAGGATTTCATACTGTTCTTGAACTTCGTTTAGTCCCACCATTAAATCATGGTAAAGCTGACTTTCATAATCGGTACGTTCGGCCAGTTGGGTGTTTATGTCTTCGAGCTGAAGCTCCAAGGCTTTAATTTCTACAAATGCTTGATAGGCTTCCTCGAGGATGGTTCGACCTAACACAAAATCGATGTCTTGTCGCAGAAAACCTATCCTGAGATCTTTTTTTTCTTGGGCGATTTGACCTTCTGTATATTCTAAATCGCCTGAAAGCAATTTTAATAGCGTGGATTTACCAGCACCATTTTTTCCGATTAAGCCTGCACGATCGCCACCACGCAGTCGAAAGGAAATTTTTTCAAACAAATAATCGCCTTGAAATGAAACGGATAACTTATGTATGTTTAGCATTTAAAAATTGTAAAAAGAAAAAATTATAAATAGATTTGTTTGTGGTTCTTAATAAGTTGCAAAAGTAGGAAATTATGATATTAAAAAAAGGAAATAAGCTGTATAGTATTTTAACAGGCAATTGTCCAAAATGTCATCACGATTTTATGTACAAAAACAGCAATGCCTACCAACTGTCTCAAACCTTGAAAATGCATGAGCGCTGTGGGAATTGTCAAACAAAATACAAGATTGAACCTTCTTTTTTTTATGGGTCTATGTATGTGAGTTACGGAGTTGGAGTTGGCTTTTCGGTCGCTACTTTCATGATCACATTTATTGTGTTTGAAACCTCTTTATTTTTTTCTTTTATGGCTATTGTGGCAACACTCATAGGGCTCATGCCTGTGATTATGCGACTGTCTCGAAATATATGGATCAATCTTTTTATAAGCTATGATGCCTCTTTAGCTAAGAAAAAACAGTCGAAAAACGATTAATATCGATTTCTTCGGCAAGCGGTGTGTCCGTTTCTATAAACGCATATAATGCTTCGGCCATGGCCGGAGCGATCAAAACCCCACGGGTTCCTAAGCCGTTAAGCACATACATACTACTGTGATTTGGATGACGTCCCACTAACGGGCGACGGTCAGATACTGTTGGCCGAATACCCGCACGTTGGTCCACCACTTCAAAGTTGCAAGTCACTAAGCGCTCCAGTTTTTCTAAAAGTTGAGATTTGGCGCCCTCTGTAGGGGTGTTGGTTTTATCGGTCCATTGATAAGTCGATCCTACTAAATACTGATCTTCCCCCATTGGAATGACAAAAATGCTAGACTTCAAAATGGTTGTCAATTGAAGCTGTGGCGCATGAATGGTAATCAGTTCTCCTTTAGTTCCTTCCAAGGGAAGTTTTTTGAAATAGGGGTTTTTATGAATTCCAAAGCCTTCCGTAAACACAATATGTTTGGCCTGTATGGACTTGTAACTAAGACCTTCAGGAGTTTTAATTAAGGAATTGTAATCAAACGTTTCTGAAATGTATTGGTTGGTTTGACTAAGAAAAGTGCGATAGGATTCTATGAGTTTTTGAGTATCGATCCTGCCTGTAGAATAGACCTCTCCAAACCCAAAAGGGGCTTTTACAGAAGTATTTTTATTATCAATTAACTTAGGATTCAAAAAGGGCGTAAGCAACGGCTTGTCGCAAGCTAGGAACCAATTGTTTTGTTCTTGAACCGAATTAAACACACGATGGATAGGGACTACATAATCAAGTTTAACCCCTAATAACTGTTCTAGGCTAGCGTATTTGGGAATGGCAGTCTCCAAGTGGCTAGCTGCATTCCAAGCTGCTGTGAACCGTTTTAAAACCACTGGATTATACAATCCACTTGCGACCACAGAAGCCTGTTGGGAGCGGTCGCTAATAACCACAAAAGATTTTTGATGGGTACACAATTGCTCCGCAAACATAATGCTTGCCAAGCCCGACCCTACTATGATGTAATCATATTTCATTTGCCAAAGGTATTAAAAACAAAAACGCCTATCTAAAGATAAGCGTTTTGTATATAAAGTGGACTGTGTTTAGTAACTCCACATATCTTGTTCTTTATTTCTAATTTTCTCTTTAATGCGCTCCGACTCTAACAACTGCATGAGGGCATTCTCAGGAATGTACTCCTTCAAACTTCTGTCTTGAAACACGTTGTCCTCTTTGTAAATGAAAGCCGAAAAACGTCTTGAATTAATCATATGATCAAAGTTAACCGGTTTTGAGGTATTAGACTCGTTAAAAGCTTCAGCTTCAAACAAAACCTGTCTTGTGTCCGGATAAAACATCCAAAAAAGGTCTATGTAGCCTTCTTCGCCTTTTGACTTTGATCGTGGATCAATAATAACAGGTGCTATCGCAATGGGTCTGTATTTTAATTCGGCTTGACGCTTATCAAAATACCAGATCCCTTTGATTTTATACTTAAATACATCAGAATAATCGAAAACTTCTTCTGAATACTCATTACGTTTAAGAAGGTTATTCTCAAAGATTAGACGCTCTAATTCACTTTCGTATTCTCCTCGCGTAAGTTCTTCTGAATCTTGTGGCTTAGAGTTTGGAAGTGTATTAGGATCTATCCCATTGAACTCCCCCAAATCAATATCAAAGGACTCTAGGAAGCTTTTAGCGCCCCCATAACTATTAATTTTTTCAAGCCCGATTCCTTCATCAGTACCAGGCTTAATTTTTTTAAATTTCAGTGATGCACTTAACTTTTCTAATGGCAGTGGGTTTTTTAAATTATCACGGTCATATATCTCTATGTTACCATCCAATGCATTGGTCAGTAAATAATGAATTAATGGACGTCTGTCGCTGCGAACAATTAGAGTGTCTGTAGGATAATAAAGGGGGAAATTAACTCGCTCATCTAAGTCAATTACTTCCCAGACAGTCATTGAAAATAAAACATCTCTTTCATTAACATACCCATAGGCTAGAGGGCTGTCATTTTCACTAATAATGAGCTCGTCAATTGTTTTTTGACCAATTTCGTCAGGTGACTTCGCATTTAAAATATTACGTTGCCCTATAACTGAAACTGGTAGAATCAAGATGAATAAAAGTAAATATTTCATTTTTTTTTTAATTTGTCAATTTTATTACGACCGGTTTTGCTTCAAACCTTAATGCAACTCCGCTTACTATAACTTTGATGTTTTCAATAGTTAAAGTTGATTTCCTTGGTGCCGAACGAATGGCAGCTATAGCATCATCATTAAACGATGGCCCAGTAACAGGAATAGCTGGTTTTCCAGAAACAATTAAATCAAAACCAACGACTTGAGCTTTAAGATCGTAAACGAAATTCTCAAAAAATGCAAGGACGTTAGAAGAAATCAAATCACTTTTATTCAAACTAACTATACCGGAGCCCCCTGAAATCTTTCCTACCGGAGAAGGAATGTCTTTAATTCTAAACTCTTTGGTAGAAATCACCTTTTCTCCACCATCTAAGGTCGCAATAGCTGAAATATTAGTAGTAAAACCTTTTCTTGGAACTAGAGAATACTTTCCGTTGCTCGTTTTTGATATAGAAGACTTCGAATCTGTAGTAACACTTACTTTATTATCTGATACTCCTGCAAAAGAAATACTCAATGGATTGTTAAGCCCTCTATAAACCACATTCATTTTGTCTGCACCAATAGAAGCATCATTTGGCCTCGGCACTACAACATAGTTACCAACAATAGGGATCTCTAACGGTTTTCCATCTTCTAAAAATGTAAAACGACCATCAATTTTTTGCTC
>Ga0209632_10003049_pt1 | contig 15733 bp, 10 predicted proteins | sample COG_10_FD_184754 | JGI IMG/M metagenome (GOLD analysis project Ga0209632, IMG submission 184754) | Pelagic Microbial community sample from North Sea - COGITO 998_met_10 (SPAdes) (version 2) | ecosystem: Environmental > Aquatic > Marine > Neritic zone/Coastal water | place: Helgoland, sampling... | reverse complement strand
AACGTCAGTATATGTTGGCCATCTCCCTCTGCCAGTCCACACATTATCTTCCTGTTCAATAATAACATCAGTGTCATGATACAACTCAACTAACTCGTCGCATTCATCATAGCTTAGAAAATCATCTATAATTAACAGATCTTTATGTATCATTATTATGAACCCTTGGTGATTTTATACTAGTATATCTTGCAACTTTGTGGTAGAACTTCTGCCATTTAACATCTTCTGGCTTGTCATTTCTTACAGCAGTCTGCCATCGTCTATATTCTCTATATTCTTCAGGCTCGGTAGCTGTAGATATTTCGCTATCTATGATATCGCCTAATTTTATAGGCACGACCCTCGATATAGGTGTTCCGGCTGGCATCTGGTATCTACCAGGTCTTGTTATCTTACATGTCACAAACCATGGATACATTAATCTATCTGATTCCATTATAGCCGTTAATGAAATTATGTCATACTGATCTGGGTTAGGTATAGGCATACACATAATTTGGTGGTCTTCTGGTGTCTTCCAGGTATTACCCGATTGTATAGTAAATGTGCCCGAAGCAAAATGACTATCATATAAGTGATCATTGCCGTGTATTTTTACTGAAGATCGATCATCACCACCATCCCATTCGACATCCAAGTCGGCTGGTAGTAAGATATCCCAACCATACGTGTTGGCTATACTGAGTGGCACGCAACGGTATGCATGTTGATTTTTGTCCATCCACGCCCTTCGTTTCTTAGCCGGTTCAACCTCGTGCGGAGCACGACCAACTTCATACATTTCTATTTTTAAGTTACTTGCAGCCCAACTAGAACTATCGAATCCATCACATATGTCAACGAGCTGTGTGCTGTGTATAATATTGGGATTATTTAATTTTATAGTTTTATGCGCGTTTCGACAGAGGGTTCCGGAGCATATATAAGTTGGTATAGAGTTTTCCATATTCATCAAAATATATTGCCAGTTACACTCCGTATTATAACCTTCATAGTACACACCAGCCGCCACCAACACATCACCGTATATCTTATTGTAGTCAATATATTTTATTACCTCAATATCAACATTATACTTCTCGGCTGCGTCCTTACAACACTGCAAGGCGTCATCGTTATAATCAATGGCTATAACTCTCTTAGCACCAAGCTTACACAACCCAACAGCCAAGGCTCCGTTGCCCGCTCCAAAATCCACAACAATTTTGTCTTTTATGAGTTCTGGATTCATCTCAAAATATTCATACAAAGCGTGGATTCTCGAGAAGTTTGTTTGGATATCACCGCCATCGTCTGAATCTTGCGAAGACATAAGTCTAAATAGATCACCATCCAGGAAATCACATGGTATCATTATATAAATACTCCTAATTATAATAACATAAAATCTGTAACATTATGACCTCTTTGGAATCATTCAATCACATATTACACAGCAAATCTCCATTGATTGTCGAGATATTCGATTTCATAAGCGATCATGAAAATCAACAGCTGTTCAAATATATTGAAACAAAAGAGTTCAAGGAATCTTTAGTTGTCGGTGATGAGGGCGATCCAGCCGAACATACCAATAACGAAAGAACCAGCAAAAGTATTTATATGAATGTATTCGAGAATAATATCTCTGAGATATTATCATCCAGAATAGCTGATCTTAATAATGCACATGTATACCAACTGAGCTGTCTACAGATGATAAAGTACGTCAAGGGCGAAAAGTTCACCCCGCATTACGATAAGTTTTTCACTGATGATGTGAGTATCATAGGCAATCGCGGTCAAAGATTAGCTTCTAGCCTATTATATTTAAATGAAGATTATATTGGTGGTAAACTGTCTTTCCCCAAACTTGATATATCTATAAAACCAAAGAAAAACTCTCTGGTGTTCTTTAAATATGATGGAGATGGTTGGGAAGACACCCTACACAGTTCTGGTAGAATAATCAAAGGATCTAAGTATGCTATGCTTTGTCTTTTATACGAGGCGGCGCATGAGGGTAAAGAACTGCCTACGACGTTCAATCCAGATATTGAAATCCTAACATTGACATAATATCTTTATCTAAATCTTGTCTGACCACATCTGAAATAGATTTATCCATCTTTGGCTGGTCCAAGTATATTTGTTCTCTGGACGCCACCCAATCCCTGGAAGAATGAACAGTGCCTGAATTAGTAAATACCCCTTTCCTTTTCAATCCAGTTTTCCCACAAATACAATCTAAAAACTTTTCTGGATTCGCTAAGATTTGTTCGTATTGCACGAATACATATTTACCAGTCATGCCCCGTAAGTGATTGCTCCAATAATAAAAATAATTATTATAACAACGAATTAACTTCTGCAAACTAATGGTGTATTGTTTTTTTATTGGTTTGTCTTTTGTGGTTTCTCTAGGGTATCCAAGATTAATGTTAACCTCTTTACAGCCCTCGGTTGGTTCTAAGTCGTAGAAAAATGGCATATCCCAACTTTGTCTCATGATAGAGTTAACCCAATTGTATGGGTTCTTAAAAATCATAATATGAAAGTCGTGCCAATTAAAGTATGGATGGTGTGCTAATGGGAAATGATTAATGTCGACATGGGTGCAACCAATAATATTCTCATTCATAAGGTATTCGCTCCAGTTATTACCGGAGCGATACAATCCATTTATCAATATATTCATAATCAGGGTTTATTTCTTAGGTGGATTCCATTCAGTGTCCTTTATATCTTCAAGTTTACAGTTACCTGCGTAGATAACAAAACCATCAGCTATAAATCCACCACCTTGATCGAGATCTAAGTTATATAAACGCTCTTCTGGGTCTTGTGTAGCTTCGTATTCACCTTTAGTTGTGATCCAACCGTATGATGTTGCATACTTGTATTCCTTGAAAGGTACAGTAGGTAATGGGTGTTCATGCCGCCCCCAATCTGGCCCACCATTTTCAACAGATGCCTCATCACCCATGATATTTTCATATTCAAACAACCACCAGTTATAGTTTGCAACACCCCATCTTTGGAACTCATGATCGATCCACATTTCATGATCGTCAGAGATCCTCAAGTAGGATCCATCAGCATGGTAGAAACGTAACATTCTTCTATTCAAAGTAAGTGGTGGGCTTTCCACATCTATCACTGTTCCCATAACACCCGAGAGTGTAATAACCGTATCCCCCACGACAACTTCTTCGATAGGCTTCCTTGTACCATCCCACATATCGATAAGAGTGCCGATACCAACACATGTAACTGGTGGAGGAGGCGGTGGAGGAGGCGGTGGAGGAGGTGGAGGAGGTGGTGGAGGCGTCGTACTTGTGTCATATATGTATGTCCAATGCGCGCTAGCACCATTATCTAGACTGAGTGTAATAAGTTCAAGGCCTTCAGTGAGGTTGTCCGCGACAGATGTAACACGTATAACATCTGTCGTTCCGACCACATAGTTACCAGTTAACGGGCCAGTAATGTCAGCCGCCGAGATACCTGTGATAGTATAAGGCACAGAAGTCCCTGCAGGGACATTAACCGTCGTTAATGTAAAATCAACATACATACCTTCGTTAATAGTTGGTCGTGATCTAGTTACAGTGAAGCCCTGTAATGCAGTAAAGTTGCTACTGTATTCAGAGGAAATGGCCAAGCCTGTATTACCAGCCAACCTCGCAGGGTTCATCAAAGTCTTCCAAGCACCGCTATCTTTAACGTAGACATCAGAAGCTGTCTTCCAAGTCCCGCTAGTCTTCACGCTAATAGTTTGAGCTGCTTCCCATACACCATTATATTTGATGTGCCAATCCACACCGTTCTCATTATCTAGGTCGTGAGATAGCATGCTGGCTCGGCCAATACGTGAAGTATTAGTAGAGGAGTTCCAGTGCTGCCAACCGTAACTACCAGTGCCTGCAGTTACATTAACAACGCCAACAAACCCGATAGGGTACATATAATAATTCAGCGAAGATTGAGCGGATGTTGAAACGAACTGAGGGGTGTCTGTTGTGTACAACGCAGTCCCGTCAGCAATCGGTAGAGTATATACTGTAACACTTGATGAGTTCGAAGTGACATAAGCAGACGCTACAAGAAGCTTATTGCCAGAAACCTCCGCTGTAGCGCTGACAACACAATCTGTGTCAGTCCCTGGTACCGTGGTTGTCACGGCTTGAGCATTCTCCATCGTCTCGGCAATAGTTTGCGAGAACGCATCTTGATCCAGTGCTAAGATAGTACGGTGCTTCCAGTACCCAGGGTACTGGATGGTATAGAAACCTGTTGTCGAATCTGGTTCAGCTTGCACCCTATAGTCAAGATTAGTTGAACCTACGGTTGTGATATTCGTAGCGTACCAATAATGCATATTTACATCTAACCTAGTGGTTGTCGTGCCAGCTAGGTAGTTGTTTACAGGTAAGCCATCGACGTACCCGTAAGCATTATTATTAGTATCGTCCCAAATTAGGTTCCGAACTTCATTGCCGTTGAGTTCTGGATAAAGTGCTACTTTCTCAAACGAAGAAGAAGCCATAACACTAAAATTACCCGCAGGGACAGTAATCTCATCCAACGTTGTATACTCAGAATCACCATCAGCGCCGGTAGCATTAATAGAAGACGTCTCACCCAAAGTTGTGCTGAATACATCAGTAGCTACCAACTCCATGACTGTGAGGTACGAGTCATACATCCTAACACTGGTGCCGTCAAAACTCTTAAATTGGAGTTTGAAATCTGTGCTGCCTGGTGATACACCTTCTTCAAAAACAGTAACACCAGTCACTGTTCTTTTTCGTCTGCTAGACCAATGTTGATAGATACCAGACTCATGGTGAGTTGTGCCATCACACAATACCCTCACGACCACGCTCTTGGTGGCCGAGGATGCGTCCACAAGTGCTGTCCAAAAAACAGCATAGTTTGTGCTGGCCTCTGTTGTGAGTGTTAATATATTCGCATCCACATATGAGGTCGAAGTTGTCGTGGATGTGCCGATTTGGTTGTTGGAGTAGTATGTTCTGGACATAACGCGCGTGGGCTTCCTTAATTTCTTTTTGGCTTATTCGGCCAAACTACATATGCTGGATCAGCATAATCATCAGTAATATCCCGGAGGGACCGTCTGTACTCCATCCACTCGTCGATCAATGAATCTTGCATACTCTCAACAACATCAACTAATTGTGTAAAATCGCTTTCTTGTAATAGGACATTTCGGCGTGCGCGCACCTCCGCCCACAAAACAGAGATCTCACATTCTTTACGTTTAGATTCGATTTGTTTTAATGTTGGTTTTTTGGAGGTATTACTGTCGTTCCATTCTAAAGTTTCATAATCTTCATCTTTAATGCTCCAGCTGGCGGCTGGCCAACCAAATGCTAGTATACTAGAAATTCCAATCATTATTATAATAATTCCTTATGTTGGTATTTTAATCCAAATATCCCCATCAGATCCACCCGATGGATCTGAAGTGCTCACATGATAATCAGTAATGGTATTTCCGGAACTAAACACAATCTTTGGCGCTGTGATAGAGGTGCTATTAACCGACGAATTGACTGTAGAGTTGCCAACTGTTACTGTGCCAGTGAATGTTGGGTCTGCTAGATTGGCGTATGTTGCAGCTGCAGCGCCGCCGAGATAAGCTGCGTTATTAGCGTCACCATCAGAACCAGCAGGTGATATTGTTACCGCCGCTGAGGAGTTACTGACGACAATAGAGGTGCTATTAACCGACGAATTGACTGTAGAGTTGCCAACTGTTACTGTGCCAGTGAATGTTGGACCTGCTAGATTGGCGTATGTTGCAGCTGCAGCGCCGCCGAGATAAGCTGCGTTATTAGCGTCACCATCAGAACCAGCAGGTGATATTGTTACCGCCGCTGAGGAGTTACTGACGACAAGCCCCGCTTCTGTCATCACAGAGTTGATCGTGGAGTTACCAATATGAAGCCTTGAGCCATTCAGATTGACATTACCCGCCGTAATTTGCGTATTCACAGTGCTGTTGCCCACACTGATATTAGAGTTAACAACCATAGCATTTGATGTGAATGTACCACTAATAGCGGCATTACCTGCGGCGGTGTTAGACTCAGTAGTAACTGCAAATGTGGTTACTGCATGAGCTATTTCGTTTGTTCTATTACGCCAATAATCAAACGTATTGGTGTTAGAAGTATTTGATACTGTGACTGTCATAGAGCTTTCTTCTTTTAATAAGTGTATTTAGCAGTATAGTAATTATCTAGTTTAATTTTTCTAGTATCTGAGACAACATACCTTTAATGTCTTTGACTTCTTCCTTCAAAGCATCAATTTCTTTATTTCTTTTTCTAGCAGCCCTATAAGCGCCCAGAGCGGTGTTGTCCGTATTCAACACCGCTCCAGAGTTACAATCGGCTCTAACAAAGCTTTCATTGGGTTTGGTACTCATTTTATACCTGCAAACACAAAGCTCTAATGTCATCCACCTTTGGAACCTTAACTGCATTAGACGAAAGAAGTACGATTTTAAGAGCAACTTCTTTATATCCAATGAACCTAGAACCAGCAGTGTTTTCATATTCAACAATACCGTCGTTGCCTACAGTGGAGAACACATAATGCAACGCTGCACTATTGGACGCGATAAGACCATTATCTACAGTTATCTGAGTAGAGTTAGCGATATTAGTAACTGTTCTGATCGCTTCGTAACTACCTGAAACAACATTAATCCGTTGACCGGCGGAGAGTTCTGTATCGAAAGCCGTACCAGCTCCAGTGATAATATTACTGTTATTAGCTATTGTAATAGTTCCAGTCAGGGAAGTAGCAGTTTCAGTGTCAGTGTTAGAAAACGCACCATAATCAACAGTATTGGAAGTAGGCACGCTTAACTCATATTCAATGAAATCAGAAGTATTGGCTGAAGAAGAATAAACAGTATTGCTATCATCATCGTATGATAATTTAGTCCAAACTTTATCATTGAAATCTTCTGGGTCTTGGTTGTTCCAGAATTTAGCGTAAACCTCAACATCAGTATCGAACGGGCGATAAGCGGTGATGAAGACTTTAATGTCTTCCGCTTCTTGACCGTCTTTAAGAACTACCTTCTTAGAAATATATCTTGTCAACGCATTACCATAACGTGTATGCTCGTCAGTCGAATCGTTATTAATCTTATTCTGGATAAACAAAGAAGACTTCTTAGACAGGTCTATCATTGGGGAAACGTAAGACGAAGAAGATCCCATAGTAACAATAAACTCAGAAGACTTAGATCCCGACAAATCATTAATCTCGTTAGAGCGGGAAATAGCCTTTCTCTCACTATCAGTGAACTGATAATCTAAGTCATTAATTACTTGTTGCGAACTAGCGTCAAAGATATTAGTATTTGATGTGCCTTTGAACGCAAACCCCATATTAGTAAGTGATGGCTGTAAAGAACCGAACTTAGGGACCACTGAATGGTATGACAAGTTATCAACGGAATCAACATTAGCATATGCGATTAAAGTATTCGCATTTACTAGGGCTGTGTTTGATAGATCAGCAGGTCTATAAACAGCGATAGTTGGGTTTGTTGTATTGGAAAAATATGTGGTGGTATTAGCTATAGAACTATCCAAGTACACTATACCAGAAGCCTCGTCTAAGTATTGAACAATACCAGTAACTTTATCCAGAAGAGTGTTACTTGCAATCGTTGTATTATTCACGGTGCCAATGGAACTGTTCACAGTGTAAACAATATCGCCAACATCAATCCCGACATCTGTGTTTGCTCTAGTGAAACCATCAACAGTTAGATACTCATCAGAATCATTCTTAAATACAGCTGTTCCACTTGTTTCAAAAGAAGCGCGATAAAGGTTAAACTTTAAATCTTCTTTCTGGATAGCTGTCCATGTATTTCTATTAGCGGAAACAAAAACCATACCAGAGTATGGATTCGAAAACACTTGTTCATCAGTCGCGACATCAAATCCACCAGTCTCTCCAACCCAGATCTTATATTCTGGCGAGTTACCGTTTGGTTGTACAAAGAAAGCATACTCTTTACCAGCAATCAGATTGACTGGGTAATCCAAAGTAAATACAGTTTCAGTCGCTCCGGTTGCAGAAGTAGAAATAGCCGCGGACTCTTTAAAAGCCTTGCCTAAGATTCTCGATGAATCAGGACGCCCAGCATTCATTTCACATATGAAAACAGTACAACCAAGTGTTGGGTCTTTGGTTTGAAAGAAAACACCAACCTGCGTTAAGAACAAAGATGATGTATTATCAGGGATATTCTTAACAGAGAACGATTGCGCTATAGGGTCTCCGTCTCCCCCAGGACCATCAATAACTCTTGGCGTCACGGGCGTCACGGGCGTGCGCACCGTGCGCACGATCGGCTGTCTCAACGACAGGGTCGTAGATTCCTTCGTAACAGAAACACTGTCGGCGGTATATACAGCCTTACTATTTGTGACTGAAGCATCGCCACCAACATCCAAATCAGACGCATCAGATAACCTAAACTCTCTATCTCCAGTTCTGAAGGTTGCTGCAGGCACCCTAAAGATACCATAAACAGAACCATCGGCTCCAGAAACTAAATTATCACCAAACCCAGCAGTGCGATCAACAACTCTATGTTCAACACCAGCTTGGGGATCAGAAACACCAGAAGCGGCTCCAGGCGCGCAATGTGCATCGACATTAATGCCATCGAAGTGCGCGTGGATAATCGTATTAGGCTTCATATTGTGCGCAATAAACGCAACCAATCTAGATTGCATATAGGGGTTAATCGTTACGTCCTTTACATACTCACCTAAGTTAAATGAAGTGGTATTGAACCCCTCGACACGAGTTCTCCAATCACCAAAGTTAGTACCGAATCCGGCTGGATCTATCGTTGATACTAAGTTTCTATTTGGCTCATTAACCTCGTCCCTGTGGAAGTCCATGCTCGGATACAAATCAATGTCTCCAGTCCAATCCCAAACTGATTCTGTACAGTTTCTGACTTTAGTAGCATAACTTTGAGATATATATTGCTCGGAAGTAAAGTCTAACGTAACAACAGGGCCAGTCTTTGTGGTATTGGATGAATTAGCTGACAGATATTCGAAATCTACTTTATGGGTGTTGAAGAAAGGTCTTGCAATATTTTCATCTTTGTCGATAGAAATCTTATATTCGAAGTTATCAGTCTGGCCGTTATTATGGTTAACGAAAGGGTCTGCAAAAATACCATTCTTAAATCGGTCAAGACCATTAGCGTCCGGTACAGTAAGGGACTTAGCTTGTTGCTCTAATGAGTTAAGAGTGGTTGTGTATTCAATAACACCAAGGCGCTCTTCGATAGCTCTGATATCGCGCATTCTATAACGTTTAATCATCTTAGCGTCAGTGCGGATGAATGCGTCGTTCAAGTTCGTGTCATACTCGCGTTTTGTAGCGGAAGGGAAAGCTGGGACAAAACACTCAAAGACAACAGATTGATCGCCTTCGACATATGGAGCGACAGGTACTTCTGCAGGCTCGCCACTATTAACAACAAATCTACCAGAACTGTCCAAACCTACTAAATCAATACGTGGGAGATAATATTCCACATCAGCAGTAAAGTTTGTATCGGGCATCAACATATATTGCCCACCAGCTGGGACATCGAAAACATTAGTATTGAGTGCAGGGTTAATGGTAGCGCCGCCCTCTGTCGTCGAAGAGACCGCCGTATTGGATTTCACTACACGGAAATCGATAGTGTTTCTACGCGAGCCAATCTCAATACTCTGCACTGCATCAGTATTAGCAGTATCAACGTCGTCGATTGGGTACGACTCAGCGCTAAAGAATCCAACCGAAGCTGAAGTGTTAGCATCAAAGTGGTCGAATTCGACTAACATCTTAGACGAACCAGTAATGCTTGCTGCATACTCAGGCTTAATAACCAAACGGCCATGTTCATACATAGCATCGCGCATGCCGTTATCTAGATCGAACCATGCAAGTCTGTCTGGATTTGTGTTAGCATAAGATGCACCAACATAAATGTGTCTAATCTTATGGACATCCGAGTGGCCCATATCCCATGGTCCTACGCTTGTGGCGGCGTTATTAGAGCAATCAATCTTGACGAAAACGTTTTTGTTGATAATTTTAGGAATGGCTGATGCTTGGTTTCTATTCACAGGGTATGAACAATAAACTGTCTGAGAACCCGAATCCAAAACAGCACCCAAGTTAGCTGAAAATGAAGTGTTAGAGTTAATAGTAACATTGGCAATAGGCAAAGGTGTGCCAGTAACAAAATATTTATTGTAGTTGGATGTTGTGTTAGACGCGGCAATCGGTGCACTTATAACCAACTGGGTGCTATTGGCGATCGAAACAACTCGTCTAATGTGAGTCGATGTGGAGTTAGCCTGGATACGGATGTTGGAGTTAGCTTCTAACTCGGTATCAAAGCTGGTGCTTGTCCCTGTGATTGTTGTGTTACCGGAAGCGAAGTTAATAGTTCCAGTAAGGTTAGCGGTGTAGGCGTTAGCAGAAGCAAAGATATTATATTCTTGCGCCGAAGAACCTGTTAGTACTGATCCAGACGTCTGGTTCAATCTCTCAGCGGAAGCACCAGTAGCGGCGGTATCAATCGTAATGTTAACGATACCAGTTGATGCAATTGTACCACTTTTGATCTGATTGAATATATAGCTAGTGTCGCCGATACCAGTATTATTAGTCAATCTCTTAATAGCAGAAATACCAGTATCAAAATCAGAAGACAAGTTAGTTGATTCTTTCAATACCGCTGAACTACCTTCAAGTTTCACATCAGCCTTAGCTTTACCAAAAGTACCATCGACATACAAACTCTTTACGTCTGAGCTAAAGCTTTTACCTGAGTTCATACGGATATTAAACAAGTAAACATGGTATGTTGATCCAGGAATTCCCTGCGTTCCGTTATTATGGACAACAGCTCTTACATTAGCTTTACCGACTTCTGAACCGGAAGGGGCGGACGAAACACCCTCATACTCAGAAATTGCATTTTGCGGGGCATCGTATAGAGAAATCTCAACAATAGTTTCTAGATCAAACGCTCCAAGAACTTCATCACAAACAACATAGTTGCCGTAGTTGCCGGTGATTATTTGATTTTGCGCTATTTTTGTAGAAATGGCTCTATCCGCTTCTACTCTTGTTGTACCAATTTTCTCAATCCTATTACCGCGAACATAAGCAATGCCTGGGGAAATTTCATAGTTGAATGTTTGTGTATTAGAAGACGCACGAGCTTCGACTTGGAACGGAGTAGTGACATAATCACCCGACTCTTCATAAGTTCTCCGCGAGAACTGTTCCTGCATGGTATTATATGCAGCAGAATCTTTTTGCTCAACTGGTTCTGATTGATCGAATTCAATAATGGAGAAGAAATTAGTATTGTTTGATGTATCTGTCTTCAGCTTAGCCACTAAAGATGGTGTCAGTTTTAATCTGTGTGCTCCAGGAGCATTCTCATTTGTGTATCCAAGAGCGTTATCCAACAAAGAAGTGTCTGTGTTTTCGTTGATGATAGTTTCTGTGGTCTGGAAGCCGACAATATACCCAGCAACATTAGTGCTGAAATCACTAATGTTTATGACACTAGGGGAAACTTTAACAAAAAACCCTTTCTGGAACACTGTACCATCACCAACACCGACCATGTACGAGTAACCATCGGCATCGAAGCTGCTATTTGTTGAAAGTGTTGAAATACTATCAAATAGATTATTCGAATCCAGGGATGCGAATTTGCCCTGATTTGAATCGTAGACATACAACGTATCACCAGGACTAAACTCAGAAACATCATTATTAGCCGCGTTCTTACCAGTCGAGATATAATCCAAATAAAATCTATTAGTCTCAGGGGCGGCGGTTTGAATTCCATTTTTTGAGACCTTAACAACAGCTCTCACCGCTGTATTAGAATCTTCACTATTTGTCACAAGGTATGTGGAGTCGATGCTGGCGGCAAAAAGGCTTGTGTTGGTGTTAAAATTATCAGCTAGCGAAATGTAGTGTGTGTTTGGGTAGTACGTTATAGGAACGCCATCCACAATGGAACCATCTTTGAAAACATGATTACCAAATCTCTCGATTTGCTTTTGTTGGATAGTTTGTAGTTGTGTTAGCTCCCTAGCCTGCACAGCAACACCCGGTTTGAACACAACCTTATGGAATGATTTGTCCTCATCGTAATCGTCGAAATACGGCGGAGTGTTTAGGTCTGTATCCAGTGTAGACATTTAAAATACCTATTCTTATTAAGTAGTGATTATGAGCTTGAAGTTTTCAGTTTGATCGTCCGCTCTATTTGTATTATTTATAGTTTGTAAATAGAAAGGTTTCAAATTTTTATTATAAACATCTGGTGAACTTTTAATATCTATGGTCGTGACTGACAAACCGTTAGCGTGGGTGATATATTCACCATTAGAAAAAGTCTGATCACCAATGATATAGACTTGCGTTGAATTTGAAAATGAAACAAATCCCCTAGATCCACTTGTATTACCAACAACCTCTTCGCCAACTGTGAAAACGTATGAAGGCGAAACATTCGCTTGCGTATGTTGGTCGAAAGCGTTTTGTTCATATATAGGCCCTTCAGTTACAACGCCACTCACGGAGTTGACTGTGGCTGATTTAGGGTTCTTCACGATACCAATCTTGTTAAACACAACATTAGATGTCACGATATTTGCTGATTCTGTATTCTCAAAGGAGAAGTTGATCCCCAACCCCTTGACATCTAATTCAGAAACAGCATCAAACCCATGCCCCCCCGCGGGTGGAACGATAGCATAAACATTAGCACCAGATCCATAAATACTATTAGATTGGATACTAACGTTGGCCCATGAAACATCAGATCCCGATTCTATCATAACAACACTATGGATAGAATTAGTTGATGTGTTCACTGTTGTGTAGGCTGAAGGGTCTACATCACCATCACTATTAAACAAAACCTTTGGGGATATTCTGTATAGGGAAACACCAGCAGTTATATTATCGGTGTTAGGTGAAGATGTCACAGATATCCATTTACCAACGCTATTAGAAGTGTATCCGGTAATATCCAACAACTGCGCTGTTGTGTCTACAGTGTTATAGATATAGACTGCATTGTTCACATAATACCCATTATCCCCAGAAGCATCAGATGCTATCTGTATCATCGTGCTATTTACCACAGAAGATATAACGCCTGTGTGGTGCGTGTCGTACCCAGAACCAGAGTTACTCAGCATAACGACATCAACGCCGCTATAGTTAGCAGCTGCCGCCGAGATGGTAGTATTAGTGTAAACAGGTATGTGGTTATTTGAAGAGAACTTATCGTGATTCTTACTGGAAATAGAAGTAATATATCTCCACTTATAAGAATCAGCAGTTTGAAAAGTAGTCTGTTGTGTCGGATCCCCAACACTAGATGGGTTCACTGTTGATTTAGCGTTATTCGCATTATCTATGCATTTGTAGATATGATAGTTGCCACCTGTATCGCTCGGTGGTGATACTACATAAAAGTTTGCGTTAGCTAATAGGGTGTCGGAAGTGTTATCGTACATCTCATACGCTGTGTTAGAAACCCACGTATTTTCTTTAATGACAGGTGCAACATCAGAAAATTTAAGTTGCTTACCAAACATCATCAACCAATTATTGGTAAATGTGCTATCGTAATCATTATTCGAAACTTCTGGTACACTACCACCGTATGCTACTGGATTACCACCAAACGCATAATATTGAGAAGTATTAGACAGAATACTATTTGTAATTTCTTCTACAATAATTTTATTGTAGGTTGATAATATTTTTCCCATGGGATTATTTACCTATCGCTGTCCAATAAACATTCGTTGAAGTGGCATTAGCTGTTCTCACTTGCACCACAGAAGTATTTTGCCCCACAACCCCAGCTTGGTACGTAGCAACCGCGGTGTTACTTATTGCAGAAACATTATAGATCGCAGTACCGAAAGCCGACGTCAGGGTGGCGTCACCAACCGTACTATTAGCGGAAACCCAACCCCAGTTCATCTTAATGCCATTCGGCAAGAATGTATAACCGTTTGCAGCTGATGTAAATGATCCAAGCGTCAATCCTGTATTGGTTGAGACATTGGCTGAAGTGGTTGTTATGATAGTAGAGTTGGTCGTAGTGTTAACAGTGGAGTTACCAACTGAAATGCTAGTAGCTGTCAAAGCAGTTATTGTAGCACCCGTGGCGCCGACGGAAGAACTGTTGATTGTGGTATTAACAGTGGAGTTACCAACGTCAATTCCACCGACTGACACAGTAGTATCTACAGTACTATTAGCAATTTTGATTACTGATCTATCAACCGTAGTGGTTATGGTGGAGTTAGCAACAACTAACCCACCAGTATTAGAAACTACACTATTGACAGTGGAGTTACCAACTGTTACCGCTCCTGTCAAAGTATACGAAGAATAAACTTCATCGAAGTTATCGTTTACTTTATCCATAGCGTCTCTTAGCGGATCACCAGTGCCATCGTTGGCTACCGTTCCAATATTAATAGTTTGTTTGGCCAAAGTTTAAATCCTCTTTATATATAGAGCTTGTCTACAGTTAGTGTGTTGCTATCGCTCGTGAATGCGGTCTCCGATACTAATGTATACACTGTGTTGTTACCTGTAAAGAAATACTCATTATTTATAGTATTTATTTTAGATTCTTGAAAGTGATCTAGGTACTTACCGAACAGTTCGGAACCTGACACATGAAAACTGTTTAGTATTATGTCTTTATAATCTTTTAGTGTCTTCGCCACCTGGATCTCATACGAGTAATCTTGATAGTAGTGACTGTCTTGGATATATTTATCCGAGTTCAAGAAACTATCAGTAGAACCCCAGTACCCCCGAGCAACACCGAGCGCTTGCTTAGTTGATGTTCCGGAGATCCCAGTAGAAGTTGTATCAAATTCCTGCAAACTACAACTAATCAAAGCGCCAGCACCAGTTGTAGTTTTTACTCTAACAACAGGCGTAGATTCGTACCCTGATCCAGTATTTGTTAATGTGACCGCAGTTATTGTTCCATTGCTGTCTGTAGTTGGAGTTCCAGAAGCGATAGTACCTGGCGAACCTCCCGAGAAAAAGACGCTATCTGTATTAGAATAACCTAAACCACCATTATCTATCACTATGTCGCTGGATACTATATTATACCTGTACGCTTGAACGATTTCCCCTTCGATATATCCCTTACCAGAATCTACCGCAACAGCTACAGAAGCTGTGTCTTCGCCAACGCTAGGCACACCTGATATTTCTTCATTCTCACCATGTATGTCTCCAGAAACGTTATACATCGGTGCCTCGTATGATGCGAACTGAGACGGTAGTGTAGTTGGTGCTGCTTTATATATTGCGGATCCAGTTGAGTTGTTTAACGGCGGTGCATAAAGGGTTATCTCTGATGAAGAAACCACTTCCCTAATCAATGCATATTCACCCGTGGTGCTTACTCCTGAATCTGCTTGTATGTATATAACATCACCATTAGCGTAAATATCATCGAAAATTGTAGAAGTGCCCGTTATGGTATTTGATGAAGTCGTGTATACGAGCGTGCCAGTTAATGGGTCTTCTCCCAAAATAACATTCCTAACGACAACCTGTAATGCTTGATCATATCCAGATCCCGCCACTG
>Ga0209632_10003046_pt1 | contig 15748 bp, 11 predicted proteins | sample COG_10_FD_184754 | JGI IMG/M metagenome (GOLD analysis project Ga0209632, IMG submission 184754) | Pelagic Microbial community sample from North Sea - COGITO 998_met_10 (SPAdes) (version 2) | ecosystem: Environmental > Aquatic > Marine > Neritic zone/Coastal water | place: Helgoland, sampling... | reverse complement strand
GATTCACGACATGTGAAACGTGTAGGCCGGTGTGGCGGAATTGGTAGACGCGGTGGATTCAAAATCCGTAGATAAGAATCTATTTAAAGCTTAATATCTTCCGTTAATATATGACAATCTCTCGTCGAGAAAACCCCGCAGAAATGTGGGGTTTTTTTGTGACTATATCATGCTTAGTAATTTACCAAATACGCACAAATCTGCACCAATTTGCATACTTTTTGGTCACATATGGTAACAGGGTATTTTAGAAATTTTACAATTAAAGTACATTTTCTCTATTTTAGATTAAAACAAAAAAGCCACGATAACTCGAGGCTTTTCTGGTTCTTATGTGTTTAGTTTTATTTTAGTAAGACCATCTTTTTTGTAGCTCTGTATTGACCTGCTTGGATGGTATAAATATACATACCAGCGGAAACAGCTTCACCAATATTATTGGTCGCATCCCATCGCAGAGAATGATAACCAGCCGACTGATTTATATTCATTAAAGACTTTATCTTTCTACCCATAACATCATATATACTTATACTTACTAAAGCATCTTCTGCTAAGTCATATTTGATTTGTGTTGTGGGGTTGAATGGATTTGGGTAGTTCTGATGTAAAGCAAAGACATCTGGTGTCATCTGATTATCGATGGCGAGAACCGCAACTTCTACTACCTCTGAGAACTCACTCTGATTACCAGCATGATCCACTGCCGCTACACGATAAGAATGAACCTCACTAGAGATATAATTCTCATCTACATAAAAAGCATCTGCTGTTTCTATCATTTCAAATCCTGACATAGAGGTCTTCTCTACCATAAAGTATTGAAAGTCTTCATCTACACTTTCATTCCATGAAAGCTCTACGGTATTATCTGCTACAATAGCCATCACTCCACCAGGAACACCTGGTAAGATGTTATCTACAGAATAGCCCATCATAGGTTCAGAGTGGAAAATGCCACCGTACATAGAGGCGACGACTTTAAACTCTGTCATTCCATCGTTTTCAGATGTTGAATCCATAATTGTCAGAGCTTCAAAGGTATAACTTGGATCTCCAATGGCATCTATTGCAGATAATGCTATCCATCCCGATGTATCAGCATACTCATCCCATCTAAAGATACTATAAGACTGACCTGTGTCTTCTCCATTATCAAAGAACGAGGCATTAAACTCTACATACACTCTTCCACCTTGATCATTGGAGACATCACGGACTGAGGTGATTTGTGGCATAAAATTCTTTACATTCAGATGAAAAGTATCCAGAACAACAAGTTCGCCATCTGATAATGATAGCTCTAATTCATATAGACCTAACTCTGTTGGTGTTCCATGAAGCATGCCATCCGCAAGAGTTACCCACTCGGGTGGTGTACTACCATCAACAAGGGAGATAACTAAGTCTTCAGAGTCAATATCTTCTGCGTGGAGCTCAATATGAAACTCAAGGTTTAGCCCTATAGTTCTATGCATGTCGGACACAAACATTGGTGCATCGTTCACTGGATTAACCAGAACCAATATTGTATCTTGGTCTACATCACCATTTTCATTATACACTATTACTTCAACTTCAGCTGTACCAAACCAGTTATTTAGAGCTACTAAGTGAAGTGTATCTGTATTGTTCACATCATTGTGAATGATATCAGCCATAAAAGTAGGTTCATTCTCTTCCATTTCATTAAATACTGGAAAGAGAACATGAGCATCAAAGATAAATGGAGAATCACTGGTACTACTTGCTGTCAGCTCTATTCTCAATTCCGTGTCTTCGTTTATTGTAAAGTCATCTAATTCACCTAAAATTAAGGTTGATAAATCAGCGCAGGGAATATCACTAAGAAACTGATTTTCATCTAGAGTCGTAGTTGCAATTACATTATCACCAACATAAATACATGTTAAATCAGGATTGTCATTTGCCTGAAGATAAGTCAGAGCAGTATTCGCACTCACATCGAAAGAGGTTAATTGATTGCCTTGTACATAAAGACGAGTCAAAGCAGTATTCGCACTCACATCGAAAGAGGTTAATTGATTTTCATGGACATAAAGAATAGTCAAAGCAGTATTCGCACTCACATCGAAAGAGGTTAATTGATTACCCCATACCTCAAGATGAATCAGAGCAGGATTCGCACTCACATCGAAAGAGGTTAATTGATTACCCCATACCTCAAGATGAATCAGAGCAGTATTCGCACTCACATCGAAAGAGGTTAATTGATTGTTATACATTTTAAGATAAGTCAAAGCAGTATTCGCACTCACATCGAAAGAGGTTAACTGATTACCCTCTACCCGAAGATAAGTCAAAGCAGTATTCGCACTCACATCGAAAGAGGTTAACTGATTGTCATTTACTCGAAGATCAGTCAAAGCAGTATTCGCACTCACATCGAAAGAGGTTAATTGATTATTATATACATCAAGTCTAGTCAAAGCAGTATTCGCACTCACATCGAAAGAGGTTAATTGATTGTCAGTTACCCGAAGATCAGTCAAACCAGTATTCGCACTCACATCGAAAGAGGTTAATTGATTGTTACTTACATTAAGACCAGTCAAAGCAGTATTAGAACTCACATCGAAAGAGGTTAATTGATTGTTATAGACTCTAAGTTCAGTCAAAGCAGGATTCGCACTCACATCGAAAGAGGTTAATTGATTACCTCCTACATTAAGAAAAGTCAAAGCAGGATTCGCACTCACATCGAAAGAGGTTAATTGATTATTATATACATAAAGAAGAGTCAAAGCAGTATTCGCACTCACATCGAAAGAGGTTAATTGATTATTATATACATCAAGTCTAGTCAAAGCAGTATTCGCACTTACATCGAAAGAGGTTAATTGATTGTTCCAGGCTTTAAGTTCAGTCAGAGCAGTATTCGCACTCACATCTAAAGAGGTTAATTGATTATCGTTTACAATAAGTTCAGTCAGAGCAGTAAAGGCTTCAATACCTGTGAGGTCACTTATACCAAGACCACCAACATTAAGCTCAGTGATCACCTCTACTGTTGCTGTTAAAACCGTACCATCTAAAACATCATCATGTCCTAGGTCGATTAGTTTTTGTTCAAAATTGGCATCGGGGACATAGGTGGTTTGTACATCATCACAAAGCCCAGACCAGTCATAGGGCCAGCTTCCATTTGAAGAAAATGATGTATGGATAGCGCATTGGTTCTCTTCAGATAAAGAAACATCACCATAAAACATGTTGGAAAAGTTGGTTACACTAGAGACATTCCAAGAGGATATATCTCCGTTAAAATTGGAAGCATCTCGAAACATATTCAACATGTTTGTTACACTAGAAACATCCCAACTAGATAAGTCTTGATTAAAACTGGAAGCATTAAAAAACATACCAATCATAGTTGTTACACTAGAAACATCCCAAGTAGATATATCTCCATTAAAACTGGAAGCACTATGAAACATCTTATACATAGTTGTTACACTAGAAACATCCCAAGAGGATAAGTCTCCGTTAAAACTGGATGCATCTCGAAACATAGTATACATATTCGTTACACTAGAAACATCCCAAGAGGATATATCTCCGTTAAAATTGGAAGCATTAAAAAACATACCAATCATAGTTGTTACACTAGAAACATCCCAACTAGATAAGTCTTGATTAAAACTGAAAGCACTATTAAACATCTCATGCATAGTTGTTACACTAGAAACATCCCAAGAGGATAAGTCTCCGTTAAAACTGGATGCGCCAAAAAATGTATAGTACATACTCGTTACACTGGACACATCCCAACTAGATAAGTCTTGATTAAAACTGAAAGCATTAAAAAACATACCTTTCATATCTGTTACACTAGAAACATCCCAAGAGGATAAGTCTCCGTTAAAACTGGATGCGCCATAAAATGTATAGTACATACTCGTTACACTGGACACATCCCAATTACCGATATCGTCATTGAACGTTGTTTTATCCATAAATAATTGACTCATGTCTGTAATCAGAGACACATCCCAGGTATTGATCGCTCCATAAGTGGCTAATGCTGTCGCGTTATCAGAAACCCACAAATCCACCGCTGTTTGGAGCTCTGCTTTGGTTTGAGGTTGGAAAGCTACATCAGTACAAAACTCAGACCAATCATAGGGCCAGTATGAATTTGATTCAAATGCAGTGTGTATGGAACATTTATTTTCATCATCTAAAGCATTTGCGTTATTAAATATCGAGTTCATATTTGTAACAGATGATACATCCCAGCTGGATATATCTTTATTAAAAGATTGAGCATTCGTAAAGATTTTTTCCATATTTGTAACTAATGTTGTATTAAAATGATTGAGTGGTTGATTAAAATTTGATGCACCCTCAAACATTCCTCTAATTGCATCAATTTTATTTGTATTCCAATTAGTTAGTGGCTGATTAAACGAACCATTGTTTAGAAACATATAAGAAATATCTTCTACATTCGATATGTCCCAAGCAGTATATATATTTTCATTTACTGTTACTTGTCTTGTATCTACATTTTGATTAAAACTACCCGCACCCCCAAACATTGCATGCATTGTTGTTGCACTTGAAGTATTCCAATTTAATGGTTGATCAAAAACACTAGCCCCTTTAAATAAAGCACCCATGTTTTCTACTGCACTAGTATTCCAATTAGTTATATTCCCATTAAAACTATTTGCACTAAAAAATAAGCCATACATATCAGTCACACTGGAGACATCCCAATCAGGCAAGTCTTGATTAAATGCTGCTGCATATCTAAACATTGAATGCATTTTAGTCACTTGTGATACATCCCATGCTGTATAGGTATTTTCATTTATAGTTACTTCTTTTGTATTTATATCTTGATTGAAGAGGTCTGCGTGGTGAAATATTCTATACATATTGGTTACACTACTAGTGTTCCAGTTTGATATATCATCATTGAAAGTTTGTTTTTGATTAAATAGATTAGACATATCCGTGACCAGTGATACATCCCAGGTATTAATCTCTCCATAAGTTGTTAGAGCTGTCGCGTTATCAGAAACCCATAGATCAACCGCTGTCTGTAGCTCTGCCGTGGTTTGGGGTTGGAATGCATATAAAAAAGTAAATTGTGTGAATATTATTATTGAGATTAATCGTTTCATGGTTTGATCCTCTTTAAAGTAATAAAAACTTTAGATGAAATAATTTAGAAAATTTAGGACTAAACATTTTATTATAAAATAAATTTTCCAAAACCGGCAGAAAAAATATAGAGACATGCTACCCCGAAGCTATTAGGCCAGCCTTGGTGTGTCCTTCAATTTTGTGTCCTTTATTTGATAAAGAATGATTATATGTGATCAGATATGAAACACAAAGCCCTATCCAAAGACAGGGCTTTATTGAGAGAAGTTTGGTATTTCTCGAGTGTCGGGGTAGAGAGATTCGAACTCCCGATCTCCTGCTCCCAAAGCAGGCTGAAAATCCTCTATAAATCAAACTTTGCCAGTGTATCTGTAGTGAAAATTTTAGTATTTAGGATAATAAATAATGTTTATATAATTTGAATCGTGAATTGGATAAAAAAGAATTTAGGTTGGGTTGCATTTATCATCTGGATGTCTGGTACAATTATAGAGGTTGTAGCAAAATATTTTTTTGATAAGGATTTAGAGCCACTTCTAATTACATCATTTATGGTATTTGGAACATTGCAATTTGTTCACGAATTGCTAAATAAAGAGCCAAAAACACAACCTTGGAAAATTTATTCTGTTTTAATTATAAGCATCCTTATTCTACTCTACATCTGGGTTTAGACTTAAAACTGCTATAAACAAAAAACCCCACTAATGTGGGACTAGTTAATTGATAAATTATATTTTAGAATCGAAAGTTTAAGCCACTAAAAGTCTGACTACTGAAATAATAAATCAGACTTATTTCTTTGTTAGACCGGCGGTAACCATTCCAATCCCACCAAGAAGACTTATTAAATACAAAATAATAATTAACCATTTTGATACTGATAGATAATCTAAAAGGACACCAAAAGCAAATGGATACACTGCAATTACAAAACCATGTTTCTTAAAAAATTCTATCATAATGAACCAAATATACCCAATATAACTGTTAAAAGTTCAACTCCTCCTCTTGCTAGAATATTTTTCATATCCAAATCTACAAATAATTACCCTACAATGTGTGGGGGGCTATAAATAAAAAACCCCACGAATGTGGGCCTTAAATAGATTGATATTTAATTACAATATTTTTCTGGTAAAGGAAATTCATCAGTCTCTTTATTCCAATAAATATTCATAACCCACCACCTTTTCTGGTCATTTAGTAATTGTATACTATTTATACCTCTGGTATAGAACTTTTCATCTTCTTTAGAGTATTTACTTTCAAAGGTAGACCAAACATGGACAACATGCCCAAATTCTTCTACCTTTCGTGCAATTTCATACTCATAAAAACCTGTCTTATCGATAAAAGGTTTTGCATATTGAATAAATTCATCAGATGTCATTATTTTTGTTTCGGGATGATTATTTTCTTTTTTTATAACAATTAATCGTGCTTCGGGGTGGAAGAGATTTCTTTCCCTATCCCAATCTCTTTCTTCACCTTTTTCCCCAGAAATAACTTCATATAAAGCATTAATTATAGAATCAATTGAAGAAACATCTTTCTTGTACTGTTTTGACAACTTATCCATTTTTGCAAATCTACCCATCATCCTAGAAACATAAAACCCCACGAATATGGGGCTTGATGGTTCGTGAAATAATTTTATTTTAAAAAATCATACCTTAAAGCAAGAGTCCCACCAGATGGTCCAAGTATCAAGGTATTATTTATTAAACCCCCATTATGTTGAAAAAACACCCCCATTGTTTCGAGAGGTTGATTTATAAACTGCATCATTAATCCCATTTGATTTTTATTGAGAAATCCAAGACTTAAGTATGAAACCAACATAAATCACATTAGATAAGCTAGAGAAAGGTTTGCAACTATGGCTTAAAGCTCAATATCTAAATGAGATACCTATAGAAGAGCTTGTGCCAAGTAACGCTGAAGAAATCATCTAATTCTCATTATTTGGAAAAGTCAAATACAAATGAATACAACACCACAACACGAAAACAAGAGAGCTTTTTGTCTACATATGGTTACGGCAAGTCCTTTCTAAAAGAACTTGCATGAGCGTTATTCGCTTTTTCTCGTCAGTACCCGGGGCCGGACTCGAACCGGCACGTCCTTACGGACAATGGATTTTAAGTCCATAGTGTCTACCAATTCCACCACCCGGGCAAATTCACGAGGCGTCGGCCGGATTCGAACCGGCGAATGACAGTTTTGCAAACTGGTCCCTTAAACCACTTGGGTACGACGCCATAAAATTGGTAAAAGTATTATCTAAATTTATAACATGTTTTCGTTCTAACAATTCCGTTTTTTTGAATTAATTATTAATTATAAGTTAAGATATGAATATTAAACGTCTAAATTTATATAAACGACTTCGGGACTTTAAAGTACCGGGTACCGTCCTTGATAATATTTTTTCTGAAGAAGAATCAGCTGCAGTACTTATAGAGGCATTTAATGCTCTAATTGAAGATGGTTTCAATGATGACCTTGCAGCAGAAGAAATATCGAAAATGATTTTTAAAGAACTTGATCTAGATCCAGATCATTTTATTGATGAGGAAAAATAGTTTTTGCTAAAGTTTGGTTTTTTTTCAATCACAAAATCAAATTCAACTTCAAAGGGTGTTAATGATTCTTGTCGAAGAGAGTCTATTTTGGGTAAATGTCTAATTGCAGCATGATATCCAGTTAATTCTTCATCAAGACTATCCATTACAACTTCAGATAAATAAACTGTTTTATTTCTTAAATATCCTTCTCTGACATCTAACCATAGAGTCGGACTGTCTTTCATTTTACTTTCGACTATAAGTAAGTGATTTTCTACAAATTGACTTAAAACATCTGGTTCTCTGCTGATCAGATTACTTTCCAAAAAATATACTATTGCAAAGAAAAAAAGGTTTCTACAGTTTTTGAACATCTATTGATTCGAGCCAATTTTTAACATTTTTGACAACAGACTCTAAACATCCATCATCAAAAGGTGATTTAAGTTTTGCTAGATCAACTAGTTTAGTAAAAGAAAGACTCCCCCCAGCTTTACAAAGTCTAAGGTAATCTTCCCAAGCCTCTTCTCTATTCTCTTCACTTTTTGCCCAGAATTGAAATGCACACGTTTGAGCAAGGGTATAATCTATATAATAAAAAGGCATCTGATAAATGTGTAGCTGCCCTTGCCAGATACCACCTGATTTAGGAAAATCTAATTCATCATAGTCCCTGTTTGGTAAATATTTAGATTCTAGCTCTAGCCACTTTTGGTTTCTTTCTTTTGGAGTCGCATTTACATTCTCATAGACCCAATGTTGAAAATGATCAACACATGCTCCATATGGTAAGAAAGATAAACTTCCTGAAATATGTTTGTATTTAAAACGTTCCGTTTCTTCTTTGAAAAATTTATCCATCCAAGGCCATGTAAAAAATTCCATACTCATAGAATGTATTTCAGCTGCTTCCATTGTTGGCCATAGATAAGAGACTAATGGTTGATGACGACTAGAATAGCATTGAAAAGCATGACCTGCTTCGTGCGTTAACACTGTAATGTCATGATCCGTTCCATTAAAATTTGAAAAGATATAAGGTCTGTCGTATTTAGGGAATGAAGTGCAAAACCCACCTGGTCTTTTGCCATCTCTATTCACTAAATCCATTAAATCTTCATTTACCATCATGTCAAAGAACTCCCCTGTTTCGGAAGAAAGCTCATGATACATTTCCTGTGCTTTTTTAACAAGTTCTTCTGGCGTTCCTTTGGGAGTTGGATCTCCATCTTTAAAATTAATTCCATCGTAAAAATAAAGTGCATCAAGACCAAGGATATCTTTTTTCTTTTTTTGAATTTCACCAACGATTGGTACAACGTGATCAACAATTTGTTTTCTAAAATTAGAAACCTCTTTGGGACCATAGTCAGAACGACCCATTCTGTAATAGCCTAACTCTATAAAATTATCATATCCTAATGTAGTGGCTATTTGATGACGCACCTTTACCAATTTATCATAAATAAGATCCAAGTCATTTGAGTTATGTTCAAACCATTTAAATCGAGCTTGATATGATTTTTTTCTTGTTTCTCGATCTTGGTTTGAGTGAAAAGGTCCTAAACCAGCAAGATTATATGATTTACCTTCAAAATCAATTTTAGCACCTGCGGTTAACTTCGTGTATTCATTACAAAGATCCGTTTCTTTATTTAATAGATCTTTGATACTTGGATCAAATATTTTCAGGTCTAATTCAATTTTTTCTATAAATGTTTTTCCCCACTTTTTTGTTAATTTTTCTTTAAACGGTGAACTATTTATAGCTTTATCTAATTTATTGAAGATTTCTTGCATATCAGGACTAATCTGATCATAATATTCTTTTTCTTCTTTCGCTTTTTGATCATTGATATTTCTACTAAAATTTAAATCAGCAATAGATTCGTATGTCTGATATTCTCGACTAAGCTGATCAACATCTTTTAAAATTTTTATTTGTTCTTCAAACTGATCTGTTTTTGAAAACTCGTCGACCCAAGTTTGCATAATTTTTCTTTTTTCGGATACGTCGATCCTCTCATAGTGCATGTCGTGGTATTTCATTAAATAACCTTTTTATTAAACAATTATAAATTTATTATTTGTTCAAAGAAATTCGTTTTTTCTTTCTTTCTTCCCTTCCAGCAGGATCAGGTTGAGGAATAGCTCGCAGTAATTCTTTCGTATAATCATGTTCCGGTTTGTTGAATATATTATCTGTTTTATTGATCTCTACCAATTCACCGGCATACATGACTCCAACTCTATTTGAGATGTGCTTAACAACAGATAAATCATGAGCAATGAAAATAATTGAAAGATTTAGTTCTTCTTGAAGATCCATCATTAAATTAATAATTTGAGCTTGAATAGAGACATCTAGTGCAGAAACAGACTCATCTGCTATAATAACTTTAGGGTCCGTTGCTAAAGAACGCGCTATTGCAATTCTTTGCCTCTGCCCACCTGAAAATTCATGTGGGTATCTATTTGATTGTTCAATCGTAAGTCCGACTTTATCGAGTAGCCATTCAACCTTCTCTTTTTTTTCATTTTGACTAAATGATGTATTTATATCAAGAGGCTCTTGAATAATATCTTTAACTAGCATTCGAGGGTTTAAAGAAGAATAAGGATCCTGAAAGATCATTTGAATATGCTTTCTGTATGGTTTTATTTTTTTTCTAGATAAATGTAGAAACTCAACTTCTTCGGATTCAAGTACAAGTGAAACATTACCAGAGATTTGAACTTCAGTAGAAGTCAAACGAAGTACATTCAATATAGCATTGCCAAGTGTTGACTTACCCGATCCTGACTCTCCTACTATTCCGAGTGTTTCTCCTTTTATTAAGTCAAAGCTCACATTCTTCACAGCATGAACAGATCCAACTTTTCTTTGCAAAATACCACCAAAGAAAGGAAAGTCTACAGTCAGACCCCTAACTCTTAATATTGGTTTTTCTTTACTCATTTTTCAAGATATCCAAATTTATCCTTACAAAGTGGTCTTTTTCTATTTCTACTAATTCAGGCTCAACTTTTGTCCCACCACAAGCACATTCATCGGGATCAAATCTGGAACAAAGTTTACATTGGTCCCCTAACTCTAAAATTGAAGGCACCATTCCTTTCAATGTTTTTAAACGCTTCAAAGAACTATCCATTTTAGGAATAGATTCCATTAATGCTTTAGTATAGGGATGTATTGGATTCTTGAATAATTCATGAACGGTTGCAATTTCATGTATCACTCCGCCGTACATAACAATTACTCGATCACATGTTTCTGCAATGACAGCAAGATCATGTGTGATAAGTAAAATGGCTGCATCCTTTCTTTTATCTTTGAGATCCATCATTAGATCTAGTATCTGAGCTTGAATTGTTACATCAAGTGCTGTTGTTGGCTCATCGGCAATTAATAAAGCCGGGTTACACTGAAGAGACATAGCAATCATTATACGCTGTCTCATACCACCCGAAAATTCATGAGGATAATTATAGATTCTTCTTTCTGGCTCAGGGATGCCTACGGCCTTTAACATTTCAATACTTTTCAATGTAGCTTCTTCTTTACTAAGACCATCATGTTTAATGAGGATTTCATTCATTTGAGTTTGTATTCTTAAAACAGGATTCAATGAAGTCATAGGTTCTTGGAATATCATAGAAATATGTTTACCTCTATAATGTCTCATTTCATCGTAGCTGAGATCTAGTAAGTTTTTGCCATTATAATGAATTTCACCACTAACAATCTCACCAGGAGGATTTGGGATAAGTCTATTGATGGATAGAGAAGTAACCGATTTACCGGATCCAGATTCACCAACAATTCCAAGGACCTCGTCTTTATAAATATCAAAAGAGACGTCATTAACAGCTTTAACAGTTCCTGCTTCAGTATAAAAAAAGGTTTTTAAATTCTTTATTTCAAAAAGTTTATTTTTACTCATCTTAATCTCGAATACACTTTAGGATCAAAAGCTTCTCTTACACCTTCTCCAATAAAGACAATAGATAGTAACGTTAAAAACTGAGCAGCAACTGGAGAAAAGACCATCCACCACTTACTAATATTTTGCAATCCAACATCTAACATCTGTCCCCATGATGGAGTTGGAGGTGCTAGCCCAAACCCAAGATAATCAAGGCCGACTAAAGCCGAAATTCCTGCAACAACTGAAAAAGGAAAATAAGTTATAACAGGAACTAAAGAATTAGGGAGAATATGTTTGAACATAACTTTAAAATCTGATTGTCCCATACTTAATGCCGCAGCGACATAATCTTTTGATTTTTCACGATAAAACTCAGCACGCATTAGATAGGTCATACTTATCCAATTAACGAGTGTATAAATTCCGATCAACAGAAAAAATGAAGGTTTTAGTATTGAGGAAATAATGATAATTACAAACAACATTGGAAGACTAGACCAAATTTCAATGAGTCTTTGAAAAAAGAGATCGAATTTGCCCCCGTAATACCCCATGCAACCACCTATCAATATTCCAAATACGTAATTAAGGACCGTTAATAATAATGCAAAGGAAATTGAAATATTAAAAGCATAGCATAACCGAGCAAAAACATCTCGACCTGTATTATCCGTACCAAGCCAGTGTTTTGATGAAGGAGATTCATACATTTTATTACCTTCAGATGTAATATCCTCAAATGGTGAATATGGGTATAGAGGCATAATGAGCCAATTACCTGAATCTTCATCGGAAAAGCTTTGTTTTAGAATTCTATATTTAGCTTCACCTGGAACATCTTGCCCAAAGGTTTTACCAGGAATATAACCACTTAAAATAGGGAAATAATAATCACTGTCATATTTTACGATGAGTGCCTTATTATTGATAATAACTGGTAGAAGAAAAGATAAAATGTAAAAAGTAGAAAGAATAATTAAAGAATAATAACCTCTTCTGAGAGATTTAAATTTTTGCCATCTTTTCTGAAATATTGAAGTGTTTTTTTCTTTATCAATCATAAAGTGATATTATTTAAATCTTATTCTAGGATCTACAAGCGCAAGAGCTAGATCTGAAATGATATTACCGATTAGTCGTAATAAAACGACGATAACTAAAAACCCTAGCGTAATGGGATAATCTCTCGATAGAATTGCCTCATAGGCCAGTCGACCAAAGCCGTCAATATTAAACATTCTCTCTATAAAGTAAGACCCTGCAATCACAACACCCAGTATATGCCCAATACCTGATGCTATTGGTATCAAACTATTTCTCATTGCATGCAACCAAATAACTCTTTTTTCACTTAAACCCTTAGCAAATGCAGTTCTAATATAATCCTGGCTTAAATTCTCCATTAGACTGTTTTTCATAAGTACAGTCATCGTAGCAAAGCTTCCAATCGTCCAAGCGATGACAGGTAGAATCATATGATGAATTTGGTCTATAATTTTTTGAAAAGGCGTTAAGGTATCCCATATTTCAGAAGGACTTCGAAAGCCACCAAGAGGGAAAATATCTAAAAAGCTCCCACCTCCAAATAATACGAGGAGAACACCTCCTAATGCCCATCCAGGAATTGAGTATGCGATAAAGATAGCAACACTCGAACCGAAGTCGAATACAGAACCATGGCTCAATGCTTTTCGAATGCCTAGAGGGATACAAATTAAATAAGAAATTAAAATACCCGTTAAACCAAAGAATAAAGAGATTTTGAATCGAGGTTTCATCACTTCAGTGACCGGCTGTAAGTATGTGTATGACTTTCCTAAATTACCAGTTAGGATCCCTGAAAATTCTTTTTGAAAGATGACTCCATTCAGCCCTCCATTCTTGTCTATCTCTTCAACTTTTGCATGCCAGAGAGATTTAGTGCTTTGATTTTTCTCTGTAACAATTAGCTTATTACCTTCTAGAAGAGAAATATCGACTTTCCAAATTTGTCCATCTTTTTTACCAACTCTTTTTTCAAAAGATGACTGATTAACTGGAATAGTAAAATCTCGATGTTTTATTTCTCTTGGCCATACACCTAACCAAATTAAGTACCGCTGATAAATAGGTTTATCAAACCCATAAAATCTTTCTAATTCTTTTAAAGCTTCGGGAGGTAGTGACATACCTTCATCAGTAATAGAGGACGAAGCACCTCCTCCTCCTTCAACACCTAATGCTCCACCCATTTGCATTTGAAGCATTATTTGTTCAATTGGTCCACCTGGCGCCATCTGCAAAATAATAAAAACTAAAACAGTAGACCCCAAGAAAGTTGGAATCATAAGTAATAATCTTCTTAAAAAATAAGTGGCCATGAATTAACTATTCAAATTTAATTCTAATTATTTTCGAGCAAGTATTTTGGCCAATATTTCATATCTATATCAAGCAAAGGCAATTCTTTATCTTGATCCATTGCTACTTTAAGCGTTTCTTCTTTTACATCATCAATCCACCAGTAATAAAAAGCATCCCAGAACTCTCCAACATAACGCGATAGCATCCATTCTGGATAACCAAATTTGTCCCACCACATCATCCTTGAATAGTTTCTGGCAATGCTAAATGCAATTGGATGAACATCGCTAAATATTCCATCAATTTCTTGAATAATTTCGATACGTCTTCCCTGATCAAAACAAATATCATATTCGTCTAAGAGTACATCAACTCGATCGCTTTTGAAGCCCCAAACATTATTATTATCATTTTGATCTGCTAACTCTGAGCGGAGGGAACCTTCTGGGTTTGGATATATAAGCCCAGAATATGCCAGTACACATACTTTAAAATTTCTGGCATTTATATTTTTAATCATTGTGTTATAATCGATAAATTTAATTTGCATGTCCATTCCATACTCTTTAAACATTTGTTGTACGGGAGTTACCATGTATGCGCTAGTTTTCTGAATACTTATTTCAAAAGAAAGTATTTTACCTGTTTCTTCATGGACAAGCCAACCATCATTATTTCTTTTTGTGTAACCAGCTTCATTAAGAAGTTCAATAGCTTTATCAGGGGCATAGGCAAAGGGGTTATTGTTTTGATTCTCATATACTGTGCCAGAATACAATGAATTCATCATACCATATTCGTTGTAATACATCTCGCGATTCATTTTTTCTCTATCATAAAGATAACAAAAAGCGTAACGAACTCTTTGATCATCAAATGGCCACTCTCTCATGTTAAAATAATAGCCTGAAGTTCCTGCGGGCTTTTCAGAAAAGATTCTCTGCTTTTTCATCCAACCTTTTTGAGTTGCATCAAAGTCCGTTTCTTCGATCCAGCGTCTGGATCTGTTGACGTTAAATAAATCTTGCTCTCCCTTTTTAAATTTTTCATATTGGAGCGCGTCATTGTCTTTAACGGCCGATACTTTAATTTTTTCAAAATTGAATTTGTATCGATTAAAAGCACTTTCTTTATCCCAATAATCATTTCTTCTTTCGAAAGTATAAGACTCTTGATTTTTTATATTTTCTTCACGAATGATATACGGTCCAGTCCCGGGTATTACAGAGAAAGCATATTCTTCGAGGAATGCTGTTCCATCAAGGTCTTTTAAAATATGGTTAGGGTGAAGTGCCATTGTCGCAAAGTATAAAAAATTACGCCAATTAATCGAATTCGCTCTCACAGATACAATATACTTTGATTCCGCAACAGGTCTTTCAAATTTTCCGTATGTAATTTGTTCTGCTGGTGATAAAATAGTTTCATCCATCCTCAAGTCCCAGGTTGCAATAACATCTGCTGCTGTAACAGGGTTACCATCCCACCAGCGAGCGTCTGGGTTTATTCTAAATTTAAAAAGCATTTTATCTTCAGATATAAACCAATGCGAGGCTAGCGATGGAATAAAATCTAATGTTGTCGGATGCTGGCTTAGCAACCCTTCGTAGCACAGTGCAGAAATAGTCCGACTGTTTAGTACTTGACTGGAGTTTTGTCCTATAATCCTCATTGTTCGAGGAAATAAAGAATGAATGTAATCTAATGTTCCACCTTTTTTTGCTTTTGGATCTCCAAAATATGTTTTGTCTATTTTTTCATTCCAAACAT
>Ga0209632_10003023_pt1 | contig 15817 bp, 12 predicted proteins | sample COG_10_FD_184754 | JGI IMG/M metagenome (GOLD analysis project Ga0209632, IMG submission 184754) | Pelagic Microbial community sample from North Sea - COGITO 998_met_10 (SPAdes) (version 2) | ecosystem: Environmental > Aquatic > Marine > Neritic zone/Coastal water | place: Helgoland, sampling... | reverse complement strand
TAGCGAGCGTGGATTTCCTGATTACTCAAAAAGTACGATTTATAACCTCCGCTGGAATCAGAGCCAGGATTCTAAGTCGAGCCCAAACTCACGGTTCTCAGCATCCGTAAATTTAGGAAGTAGTACTTATTTCCAAGAATCTGTAAATCAAGTAAATTTAGCTAATTTTTTAAACAACACGCTTTCATCTTCTGTGTCTTATTCGAAAACATTTCAAACGGAACCTCAGGTAAATGTAAGTTTGACCGCCACTCACTCACAAAATACAAAAACACAATCTATCAACATGACCCTGCCAACTTTTCAGGGAAGTATTGATCGTATCTTTCCATTTGCGCCAAAAACGGGCAGTAAAAAAGGAGGTTTACAAAATATCAATTTACAATACAATGTTCGAGGAGAAAATCGAATTCAAACAACCGATAGCCTATTTTTTAAAGCGCAGATGTTTAGAGATGCAAAAGCGGGGTTTCAACACACGATTCCTTTAAGTACAAATTTTAAGCTTTTTAAACATTTGAGCATGAGTACAAGTACTAATTTTAAGGAAAACTGGACTTTTAAAACCATTAGTAAGTCCTTTGACTCTGAATCTCAAGAGCTCATTACAGAAGACATCAGAGGGTTTGACTCGTTTAGAACGTATAACTTTAGTACCAGTTTAGGGACCACGGTCTATGGAATGTTTGAATTTGGTGATGATAAAAAAATTCAAGCGATCCGACATGTGATGCGCCCCTCAATTAGTTATAGTGTCAACCCTGGATTCGACCAATATTATGACTCCTACGAGGTGGTTAGTGCGGATGGAAAAACAACGAGTGACGTTGAATATACACGCTTTGAGCAATCTCTTTTTGGGTCCCCAGGAAAAGTATTTTCTAGTGGCGTTGGCTTGTCACTAAGCAATAATCTTGAAGCCAAAGTGAGAGATCAAGACAGTACGGCTACAGAAGCTAAGAAAGTTTTTATATTGAATTCATTAAATTTTTCAACCAATTATAATGTGGCTGGAGATTCTTTAAACTGGAGTCCGGTTCGACTCTCTGGGGGAACGCAATTATTAGATAATAAAATGAGTTTGAATTTTGGAGCAACGCTGGATCCTTATGCCTTGGACAATAACAACACTCGAATTAATACGTTTAATATCGATAACGGCGGCAGTTTGTTTCGTATGACTAGTGCCAATGTAACCATGAGTTATAGTTTGTCTAGTGAATCTCTTGATTCTAAAGACGATACCAAAGACCCAGGAAGAGAACAGTCGCTTCGTAGTGGCGGACGTGACGATGATTTATTTGGAAAATCGCAAGACTTTTCGGACCAACGACTCAACTCAAAGGATAAAGATAAAGACGCCACGGCATCCGAATTGTATAATTATGTGCTTCCATGGAGTTTACGTCTGGCTTATGCAGTGAACTATAGTAATTCTAGGCGTCAGAGTGAAATTTCATCGCATTCATTAATGTTTTCCGGTGACATCGAACTATCACCACGATGGAGTATTGGTGCTTCCTCAGGATATGATTTTAAAAACCATGGATTCACGTATACGCAATTGCGTTTTGAACGTGACCTAGAAAGTTGGCGAATGAATTTTTCTTGGATTCCATTTAGCAATCGAAGTTCATGGAATTTCTTTATCGGAATTCGTTCTAGTATCTTAAAAGATCTTAAATATGAAAAACGAAAACAACCCGACAAACAGTTATAAAACATATTAAAATATACAAAAATACATGAAAACGATTATTACTACCGACAAAGCTCCTGCCCCTTTAGGTCCTTATAACCAAGCCGTTTTGGTTGGAAATATGTTGTACACATCAGGTCAGATAGCGATTAATCCAGAATCTGGAGCACTCATTTTGGACACCATCGAATTGGAAACAACACAAGTCATGGAAAACTTAGAAGCTGTACTCGAAGCCGCAGACATGAACTTTGAAAATGTCATCAAAAGTTCAATTTTTATTTCGGATATGAATAATTTTGCAAAAATAAATACTATCTATGGGCAGTATTTTAATGAAGCAACTGCTCCGGCTAGAGAAACCGTAGAGGTGGCTAACTTACCGAAATTTGTGAATGTTGAAATTAGTGTAATTGCTGTAAAATAATTACCTAGGAATTCCGGGCAATTTCAGCATGGTATTTAACGAGACCTTCAATTGGTCGTCGTTCGAAATTACCGACTGTAAATCCAAATTCTTGTGCTACTTTTTTAATTTCTTCCTGAGTAAAAAATGCAATAGAACCGGCAAAATGAACTGGAACTGTTTTTAGTTCTTCTTTGTATTGCAGAATCATATTTTCCACAAATACACGGAATCCTTTTTTGAGTATTCCTTGTACATATTCTGACTCTTTATTCAAAATCATAAATTCTGCAAAGGTGGCCAAATAAGCATTTGGGTTTGGTTTTTTGTATAAGTTGTTTTTTAGAACATCATCACTGACATCATACCGTGTTTGAAATACAAGTTTCATATCATGGGGCATTTTATCAAAATAATAATCCCTGATAAGCTGTCGTCCAAAATAATTCCCAGACGCATCATCCATAATAGAATAGCCTAAAGAAATCACACGCTGCTCCACTTTTTCCCCATCATAATAAGAGCAATTTGAACCGGTGCCAAGAATACAAACCACAGCAGGGCTGTGCGTAATTCCAACCGTCGCATAAATTGCGGCATAGGTATCTTCTTTAACCTCTATTTCTGCATTTACAAAAATAGATTCAAGAACGCCTTTTAGCATTTTTACAGGTTTTTTAGTACCACAACCAGCACCATAAAAATACACATGAGACACTTTTTGTTTATTTTCATAAATAACAGTATTGTCTTTGATGATCTCAAACGCTTCTGTTTCCGAGATAATGGCTGGATTTAAACCTTTAGTTCGTTGTTTGTCAAACAACTGCTCTCCTGTTTTGGAGTCAATTGCAATCCAATCACATTTTGTAGAACCACTGTCAATTATAAAAATCATATTCTAAATGTATTAAAAAAAAAACATACAGCTACTAAGTAACTGTATGTTTTTAGAAATTGTATGAATTATAGTACGCTAATATACTGTGCTAAATCTACTAATTTAGAAGAGTAACCATATTCATTATCATACCAAGAAATGATTTTCACAAAGTTGTCATTTAAAGCCATACTTGCGTTGGCATCAAACGTACTTGTTTTTGTTTCTGACACAAAATCCTGAGATACAACTCCTTCTTCAGTGTAGCCTAAAATTCCTTTTAATTCATTTTCTGAAGCATGCTTGATTGCTGCCTTTACTTCGTCAAAAGAAGCACTTTTTTCTAAACGACATGTTAAATCAACCACTGATACATCAACTGTAGGGACTCTAAAAGCCATACCTGTTAATTTTCCATTTAGTTCAGGAATTACTTTTCCAACTGCTTTTGCAGCTCCTGTAGAAGCTGGTACAATATTGTTAAGAGAAGCACGTCCAAGTCTGTAATCTTTTCTTGAAGGTCCATCGACTGTAAACTGAGTCGCTGTTGCAGCGTGCACAGTTGTCATAAGGCCTTCTGCAATTCCAAAACTATCATTAAGAACTTTAGCAATTGGTGCTAAACAGTTTGTGGTACATGATGCGTTAGAAACGATTGTATGGTCTGCAGTAATTTCTTTGTGATTCACACCCATTACAAACATTGGAGCATCTGCAGATGGTGCAGAAATAGCTACTTTTTTAGCGCCTGCAGTAATATGCTTCTGAGCACCTTCTAAATTGGTGAAAATCCCAGTACAATCTAAAACGACATCAGCATTAACTGCATCCCATTTCAAATCTTCTGGATTACGTTCCGCAGTAACACGAATTTCGTTTCCATTGATTACTAAATTCCCGTTTTTGATATCGATGGTTCCGTCGAACTGACCATGAACAGAATCATACTTTAATAAGTAAGCTAAATGCTCTACATCTAATAAATCATTAATTCCTACTACTTGAACATCTGGGCGGTTTGCAGCAATACGAAAGGCAATTCTACCAATTCTACCAAAACCATTAATTCCAATTTTTACTTTTGACATTTGTTTTAATTTAATTAATTGTTATTTATGTACTCATGATATCAGAAACTCTTAAAAGCTCTGCATCGATTGTTGAATCTCCTTTGATCGCTTTATCAATAGGATATAATTCAATTTTATTGTTTATAATTCCAACCATGTAATTTTTCTTACCTTCTAATAGAGACTCCACGGCTTTAACACCCATTCGGGACGCTAAAACACGATCAAAGCACGATGGTGCCCCACCACGTTGCATATGACCAAGAACAGAAACTCTGACGTCGTATCCATCTAAATTGTCTTCAACATAGTCTCTCAGTTCAAATACATTTTTCCCTGTTTTATCGCCTTCGGCAACCACTACAATACTGGAAGATTTTCCGGTATGTCTGCTTTTTTCTAAAGACTCTAACAAACGGTCTAAACCTAAATCTTCTTCGGGTACTAAAATTTCTTCGGCACCAGATCCAACCCCTGCATTGAGTGCAATATGACCAACATCTCTACCCATTACTTCCACAAAAAACAATCGTTTATGTGAACTAGCGGTGTCTCTAATTTTATCTATAGCATCAACAGCCGTGTTTAGAGCAGTATCAAATCCTAATGTGAAATTAGTTCCAACAATGTCGTTATCTATTGTGCCTGGAATTCCAATGACTGGAAAATCATATTCTTCATTAAAAATCATTCCTCCAGTAAACGTTCCATCACCACCGATTAAAACAAGTGCTTGTATGCCTTCTTTTTGAAGTTGATCATGAGCTTTTTTACGGCCTTCCTTTGTTCTAAACTCAGTCGATCTGGCAGACTTTAAAATAGTCCCTCCTTTATTAATGATATTATTAACACTTCGGGCGTCTAAGAATTTAAAATCTCCTTCAATCATTCCCTCGTATCCTCGATAGATACCAACACATTCAATTTTATGAAAAGCACATGTTCGTACCACAGATCGAATTGCCGCATTCATTCCTGGAGAATCGCCTCCGGATGTTAATACACCAATTTTTGTTATCTGATTTGCCATATGTTATATTACTTTAATTTGTAAATCTACTAAACTTCTATCTTATAGAAACCTAAGTTTCTGTGATTTTTTTAAATTCACTTAAACTCAAACGTTTTCGTTAATAACTAATTGACCTAGGGATTGTTAAAACTAATTATTCGCAAATAATCTATCTAAATTTTATTTAAAATCTATATAGTCTGGAAGTGTCGATTCTTCAACTGTAGGATTATTATTTGTACTATTTTGATCATCATTTTTCTTGAAAAGTGTTGTAAAGAGTTCTCGAAGATTATCAAATTCAATATTGTAGGACAGCCCTAGGCCCTGTGTATACCCAATTTGTTCTCCAAAATTTTGAATACTATTTTCTCTATTGAAAAATTTTAGGGATAACGTACGATCTTCGTTTAGTAAGACCTCCACTTCAAAATCTCCAGCGACCGTTGTTTCGCTGACGCCACCAACTGGCACCCCTACCTTTCCATTGACAAGGATATTATCGCTTAATTGGGTTGCAAAAGTCAACCCAACACGGCTATCTGTTTCATATTCTGGAGTGTTATCTCCTAAATCTAAATCAATTCCTAGTTTTACTTTATTTTCATCGTCTGCAAAAAGCTCATTTAATAGACTTGTTACACCATCGGAAACCAATCCAAAGGCATCTTGAGAATCGAGTGTTAACTCACTTCTAAAAGCGCCAGTAGCCAACAAAGACATGGCCTGAAATTCTCGTTTATCTTTATCTCTTAATTGATCTGCCAACTCGCTGTTAAGAGTTGAGTTTATACTCGGAAACCGAATGTCGAAATTTAAATTGGGTTGTTCTAATTCCCCTGTTAAGTGAATTTCAACTTCTGTTGGAATGCTCTGATTAATAGGATTATCTAACAACGTAGAAGGATTTACACTTATTCCATCATACAACGCTTTAATGTTAATTTCTGCTTTGAGGGGATCACCATCCCAAGCTAGTGTCCCATCTTTAATAAGTTTAAATTTTTTCTGAATGAACCGTCCAAAAGTAAAGTTATAATCTCCAGAAAGGACGATAAAATCCCCAAACATTTTAAATTTACCATTGGTATTTATTTGTGCTAACATACTCCCGTTTCCACGCCCCAATATCGAGCTCCCCGTTTGTTTATCAAGAATGATTTCAATTTCTGCATTGTCATTCAAATCCATATTAAATTCCATTTCGACGCCTTTAACATCATCAATCACAAAAGCAGCTCCAACTTCTTGTTCTAATTTCTCTTCTGGGCTTAAAAAATGCATGTAAGATGTTTCGCTTAGAACTTCATTATCACTAATCGGGATTTTAAAAATGGTTCCCTCGGACGTTGTTACATTTGCCTCTATAAACATCTGATCCATAGGGCCTGAAATATGAACATTACCATCAACAAATCCGGTTCCAAAGTAAAGTGATTCTTCTGATTCTTCGGTATTGAGAACCAATAAACGCTCTGAATCTATATTTAAGTCAAGGGACCAATTATAGAAATTAACATGGCTGAGTCTACCATTTAAAACACCTTTTGAACGGAACTCTGAATCAATGAGTTGGGAGGCATTAAATATAAAACTTTGTTCTAACAGGTTGATAGTCGTGTTGTCCTTAAATTCATAATCTACATTTAAATACGGAATCGATAACCCGCCTTGATTGAGCTTTAAACTACCATTAATTTGCGGCTTTTGAAGTCGACCACTCACAACAGCATAACCCGACACTTCTCCTCGAATATTTGTTACAATTCCTTTCCCAAAAGGAGCTATTGGATCTAAAATAAAATCTTTAAAATTGATATCTAAATTTAACTTTGGATCGTCTCCAGAAACATCTAAAATACCGTAAACGGACAACGATTCATTGGCGTCATCTAATAGAGACATTTCAATGTTATAATTAGTCAAAGACGCATCGCCAACAATGTTCGAGTTAAATGACCCTAAGTTAAAGTCATTTACTTCAAAATTATCAATTGTAAGGTTGGATTTTGGAAGGTAAACGCTTTCTTGTTGGCTAATTGACAGTTTCCCATTTATATTACCGCCTAACTTTAAACTATCAATTGAGGGGGTTACTTTTGCTAAATCAACATTTTTAAAATCTAGATTTATCGTTTTATTTTGAGCCCCCTTAATTGCGGCATTTAACAAAATCTCTTCATCTGCATATGACATTTTTAAATGATCAAATAGGATTTCATCAAATGATCTGTCAAACACAATTTTGTTTTGTATATTTTGTGAGGCATTGATCAACCAAGGTGTATTTTTAAAGGTCGCATTTGATTTTTTGAACCCAACAACGGATTTATTATTCTCATCTATTGTATAGTATAAATTTAAATCAAATTCATCTGTTGATTTTTTACCCCCTTTAAATTCTGACTTCACATATAGTGTATCATTTAAAGTGACATTTATCAAACTAAATTTAGAAGCCTTGTAATATGGGGTCGCTAAACTGTCAATCTCAATGTAAGAATTAAATAAGGGGTTGTCATTAATAAGTTGAACTTCAATTTTATTAGCGAAAAATTCTTCTAATTTTATATTAGGAGATCGAAATGTTAGTTTAAAATTTTTGGGATTACTCTCCACACGTCCTTTGGCAAATGTGTTCGATCCTAATTTTAGTTGAGGCGAAAAAATTTCAACTATTTTATTAAAAATTTTAAAATTAAAATTCATGTACTGTCCCTCTTTCACTTTAAAAGGAATAAATTTAGTGTAGATATCTCCAAGTGCGTTTTTAATTAAATTCGGTAATTCATTAATCGCAAATTTTCCTTTTAAATAGCCTTGTACGATTTCAGGGGAATTGACTTGAATTGTTCGTTCATTACTTGCATCAAATTCGGATGTGATTTCAAAATCTTTAAAATCATAACGGTCATTTTTATTTTGATAAAGCGCATTTTTAAAGCGTATAGCACCATAGACATCGTCAATTGTTGTCCCTTTCATATCCATGGTCATTTGACCTCTCAAAACTGAAAGCGTGTCTCGCTTTACGAATTTCATCGCATACAAATTGGCATGCTTTATAGCCGCAGAAAAATCATAAACATTTTCGTCTTTAGAAAAATCTACTAGGCCCTCAAAACTAAATTCTAGATTAGGATCTACAACGGTTAATTCACCATTAAAAACTTTATTTTTAACGACACCCAAGACCTCTAAATTAGTATACATATAATTTCGAAACGTAAACGAATCAAAAGTGCCACTTATATTAGAATTAATATTTTCTTTGGTAAATCCACGCCCGCTAACTCTTAGGTCTGAAGTGACCAATCCAATCGTAGGGTCTTCAAGCAGGAGACCTAAATCAAAGTTTGAAAATTGGATGTGACCATTATAAGATGCAGTGTCAATATCTACGACATGATCTAATTTTAAATCTAAAGAAAGCGTACCAATATCAGTATTAATATCCATTTTAGCTTCTACAACTTCGTTCGTGACTGTGGTAGTACCTTTCATATCAAAACGTCCTAGTGTTTTAAAATTTGATGGAATTCGATCGCCTAATACTCTTGGAAGCAGGGCTTTTAAATCAGTATATGTGGATGAAATTTGTTGGAACTCGCCATCCATTTCAAAGTTGTCAGAAACCGAATTAAATAGGTTTTTAAATTTTACCTCCCCATTAATAACTGTATTCCTATTTGTTTTCAATTCAAAGTCATCTAACTTTAAATCATTCAAAGTTCCCGAAAAAATAGTGCTTAAAACTGCTTTTTGATTAACTCCAAACTCGTCATATAGTTGATTGAGCTCTTCTAAATCGATAGTACTATCATTGAAGTGACCCGATATTTTAACCTTATCAGAAAATTCTTTAAAATCCACACGATTATAATCAAACTGAAGTTGACCAGTTAAAAACGATTTCTCGCTTTTAAGTTCCAATTGATCGAACTTCATTTGGGACAACGTATAAGAAAAATTTGTTTGAAGGTCTTGCAACTTAACCCCTCTTGAGTCTTCAAAATCTAAACTATTGACAAACACCTTAACATCTACCCCTAAAATTAGAAAATCCGTCGCATGCATATTAAGATCTTGAAAATTCAAAACAGTAGAGGTGCTTAAGTTTTCATCAGAATATAAAAAACGACTGTTATAAACATGAACGTCACTCGATGACAAAAGAAATTTATTTGTTTTTACGCCTGGATTTTGTTTATCAAATTTAGCAACAAATAAATCTAGATTGGTGTCGCTTTCTCCAAGATATTTATGAATATGAAAAGAAAGATCATATAAATCGATCGCACCAAAAATAAGTTTGTTATCAGACATTTCAGTAAAACTTAAAATAGAGGTGTTTAATTCCGCTACAGAAATCAGCGCAGCATCACGATGGTCTTTGATGAGGATATTTTTGAGTTCAACATCACCATTAAATTGAAGGCCTAATTTTTCGATTTTGATATCTGTTCCATAAGCCTCATTGATTTTATTGGTTGCATAACTTCCAAGACGTGTTTGCACGCTTGGGATGGTAAACACAATCACAATCAAGATGAAAAACAACAAGATTGTTGCGACACCTTTTATGAGTATTTTGAGATTTTTATTGATACTTTAAATCGGTTATTTAATTTATAATGTAACTATTGCCCTTAAAATTTAAACTCCCCAAAGCATTTATTTTAATGCTATTTTTTTTATTTCTTTGCAACAGTCTAATTTATCGATAAATTTATTAAAAATTAAACGAATATTATCACTAAATCGTATTAATGAGCACACAAAACATATACATTTTAGGAATTGAATCGTCTTGTGATGACACAGCAGCATCGATCCTATATAATGGAAAAATACTAAGTAATGTCGTTGCTAATCAAGCAATTCATGAAACCTATGGTGGTGTGGTCCCTGAACTGGCATCGCGAGCACATCAACAAAATATTGTTCCTGTGGTCGATCAAGCAATAAAACAAGCGGGGATTTCTACGTCAGATCTTGACGCTGTTGCATTTACGCAAGGCCCTGGTTTAATGGGATCCTTATTAGTTGGCACTTCATTTGCAAAATCTTTGGCCTACGGACTCGACATTCCTTTGATTGATGTGAATCATATGCAAGCTCATATTTTAGCTCATTTTATTGAAAAGGAAGGCTATGAAAAACCTGAATTTCCATTTTTAGCAATGACTATTTCTGGGGGACACACACAAATTGTGCGTGTGGATGGTTATTTTAAAATGACGGTGATAGGCGAAACGATTGATGATGCAGTTGGAGAAGCCTTTGATAAAAGCGGAAAAATTCTTGGTTTAGGCTACCCTGCTGGCCCTGAAATTGATACGCGTGCAAATCTCGGAAACCCAAAAGCGTTTAAATTCACCAGACCAAAAGTGGCTGGACTCAACTTTAGTTTTTCGGGTTTAAAAACTGCCATCTTATATTTCATCCAAAAACAAGTCAAAGAAAATCCGCAATTTATTGTAGAAAACCTGAATGATATCTGTGCATCGATTCAGTATACAATTGTCGGTATTTTGATGGATAAACTAAAATTAGCCGTTAAAGACACAGGGATTCATCGCATTGCAATTGGTGGCGGAGTTTCTGCGAATTCCGGTATAAGAGCGGCGTTGAAACAAGCCGAAAGTCGTCACGGATGGCAAACACACGTCCCTGCATTTGAATTCACAACAGACAATGCTGCGATGATAGCAATAGTAGGCTATTTGAAATTTCTAGAAAACGACTTTGCAGATCAATCGATTATGGCCACGGCCCGACTTAAAATTTAAATTCCATGCAATTATTTTATAATTCAGAACTCAATACGTCTACAGAAACATTTAACTTTTCTAAAGATGAAAGTCGTCACATTGTAAAAGTATTGCGTAAAGCGACTGGAGATCTTCTGAAAATTACCAATGGTAAAGGCTGGATGTTTGAGGCCGAGATCGTAATTCCAAACCATAATAAATGTGTGGTTACAATCCTAAATTCAACATTCGAACCCCCAAAGGACTATACTGTTCATCTGGTGGTGGCGCCGACAAAAATGAACGACCGATACGAATGGTTTATCGAAAAAGCAACCGAAATTGGGGTCACTAAAATCACACCAATCATCTGTCAAAATAGCGAGCGAAAGTTTATCAAAACAGAACGCTTTGAAAAAATTTTACAATCAGCAATGAAACAATCGCTGCATTCTTACTTGCCTATTCTAGAACCCGCCATTCGTTTTTCTGACTTTATAAAAATTCCTCAAAAAGGATCAACCTACATTGCACATTGTGCAGATGGCGAAAAATTATACTTTAAAGATCAACTAAAACCTGGCGCTTCCATCACTGTTCTCATTGGTCCAGAAGGCGATTTTAGCCCTCAAGAAATAGAATCGGCTTTGAATCACCACTATATTCCTGTATCTTTAGGGGCGTCGAGACTTCGCACCGAAACAGCTGGAATCGTGGCCTGTCATACAATTCAACTCTGTAATGAATAAACACTTCATCTCTATACTTTTGATTTTGGGCTTTCACTTCTGTGGTAGTCAAAATTTAGCGGTTTTAAAATATGATGGTGGCGGGGATTGGTACAGCAATCCGACAGCTTTAAAAAACTTAATTCAGTTTTGTAATTCTAATATCCAAACGGCGATGGACTCAAAGCCAGAAACGGTAGAAGTGGGGAGTGCTGCTATTTTTGAATATCCGTTTCTTCACATGACGGGTCATGGAAATGTTGTATTTTCTGATGCTGATTCTCAAAACTTAAGAACATATTTATTGTCTGGAGGTTTTTTACATATTGATGATAATTACGGCATGAAACCCTACATCTTAGAGGCCTTAGAAACGGTGTTTCCAGATAAAAATATGTCTGAAATTCCATTAGACCACCCCATATACAACACTGCATTTTCGTTTCCAAAAGGGCTGCCAAAAATTCATGAACACGATGGACTGGCACCAAAAGCACTGGGCTATTTTCATGAAGGAAAACTAATCCTGTTGTTTACTTTTGAAAGTGATTTAGGCGATGGCTGGGAAGATGCGAACGTGCATAACGATCCCGAAGCAGTGCGTTTAAAAGCCTTAAAAATGGGGGCAAATATTATTAAATATGCCTTTGAAAACTAGAAGAACTATGCAGTTAAATCATTACACTTCTAAGTTTAAAAAACAACCGTTTCCAATTGTTTTAATAAGTGACAATGTAACACATGCAGCCAATTTGGGCAGCTTGTTTCGAACCGCCGATGCCTTTGGTATTGAACATTTAGTGCTTGGTGGTAATCCTATTGAATTGGGACGAAAATTCACCAAAACATCCCGAGCAACTGAACAATCGGTTTCGTTTGAACAGCTTGAAACGCTTTCAGAGAAAATTCAAGAATTAAAGGCTCAAAACTATACCCTTATTGCTCTTGAAATTACAGAAAATAGCATTCCAATTTCGGATTTAAAATTAGATAAAAACTCTAAAATTGCATTTATTATTGGAGATGAAAATCATGGAGTTTCAGACGCTATTCTAAAACAATGCAATGTTATTGTACACATTGAAATGTATGGACAAAACAGCAGTATGAACGTGGTACAAGCGACCAGCATAGCGCTCTATGAATTCACTAAAAAATTATCAAAACAGCTTAGTCTCAGGTGAATAAAATGCTTCTAAATACCGAGATACAAGAGTTTATAACTACCCATTTAAACTCAAATATTCATGAATTAATTCTAAAAGGGAGTCCCTTTGAAGGCCTTGACATTAAGGAACTCATCGAGCAAATTGAAGCGAAAAAAAAGTGTGAAGCAAAACTAAACACTTGGTTTGACACGCCTGGCATCTATTTTCCTAACAAATTAAACATAGAACAAACCTCATCCGAAACTGCAGCGCAGATTAAAAGTGGATTTATCCAAGGAGAATCTATTGTGGATTTAACGGGTGGATTTGGAGTGGATAGTTATTACTTTTCAAAACGATTTAAGACGGTAATTCATTGTGAAATGGATGCGAAATTGGCCCAAATTGCAGCGCATAATTTAAATGTTTTAGGTGCTAAAAACATCACAACACTCGCCAAAGACGGTCTTGAATTTTTAAAAAGCTGTTCCGATACTTTCGATTGGATATACATCGATCCCTCAAGACGGGATGCACAAAAAAATAAAAAATTCTTAATTGAAGATTGCAGCCCAAATGTAATAACCAATCAGGATTTGTTTTTAAAATATGCCAAAAATGTGCTTATCAAAATGTCGCCAATGCTCGATATTAGCGTTGGAATCACAGCCTTGAAGCATGTGAAAACTGTTTATATTGTGGCGGTAAAAAACGAGGTGAAGGAGTTGTTATTTCATCAGGAAAAAAACTTTAAAGATCTTGCGACCATTCACACCATTAACCGCCACCCTAAGGGCGATGAACTCTTTTCTTTTGAACTCTCTACGGAAGGCCAAGCTGCAGCCACATTTAGCACCCCAAAAACCTATCTGTATGAACCAAATGCAGCTGTGATGAAGTCTGGAGCCTTTAAATTAATTTCGGAAAAATTTAAGTTGAATAAACTTGACCAGCACACGCATTTATATACGAGTGATGACAAGATCGCGAAATTTCCAGGGAAAGTCTATGAGATTTCTAATTCATACCTCTATCAAAAAAAGCCTTTGAAAAAAGCCATTGGCGGTCTGAAAGCCAATGTAAAAACACGGAATTTCTCAGAAAAAACGGAAACTCTCAAAACCCATTTTAAACTCACCGATGGTGGAGATTTGTATTTGTTTTTTACGACTTCGAATGATAAAAAAATTGTTGTAGAAGGTCGGTTAAACACCTTTTGAAACCTCCAAGGATCGTAACCCTTCAAACACCACAATACTCACTGCATTGGCTAAATTCAAGCTTCTCACATGCGGGCTGAGAATGGGTATTTTAAATAATTTATCTGAGTTATCAGCGACTAAGTCTTTTGGTAATCCAACGGACTCTTTTCCAAATACAAAAAACAAGTCGTCTTTGTAATCAATTGAAACATAACTCTTTTTTGCAGTACTGGACAAAAAGACCATGTCCTTGTTTTTATTCATGGCTAAAAATTCATCCAAGCTCTCGTAAATTTTGACTGTAATGTGCTTCCAGTAATCCAGTCCAGCTCTTTTGAGGCGGGCATCACTCAATTCGAAACCAAAAGGTTTCACGAGATGCAAAACAGAGCCGGAAGCTAAACTCAATCGGCCAATATTTCCCGTGTTGTTAGGGATTTCTGGTTCTACAAGTACGATGTTAAATGGCATTAATTATATTTAATTGGTTTATACTGATAATCACTAAAATCGGATACACAATAATTTCAATGTTTTGATTTAGAATCGTTTGATGATCTACAATAGGCAAAAAAGACATGGTCATTAAAGCGATTTATTCAATAAAAAATATTTTTTCAAGATGTTTAAGACTTCAATAAAGGTAATGATTGTATGCTTAATTCATAGACATCCATGAAACAAAAAAATAATACTATTTCTAGTAAGGTTTTAAGTGATCCATAAAGAAACAGCGACTATTCACATCGAATTCTTGGTTGATATGTGTTTATTTATAATCAAGTAAAATTTTAAATTCCCATGGTTTCAACAGCACGGTTTTTTCATCGACAACTATCTTAGAATCAAAGTCCAGAGCACCAATAGAGGGATTCTCAAGAGATTGATTTTCATTAGAAAAGTTCCCAATAAAAATAACTTTATGCTTATTTTTTTCTCTACTAAAAGCCAAAACCTTGGAGTTAGTTGTTTCAATGTCAGTGTAGGCCGCTGGATTTTTACCGCCATGTAAAGCAGGGTTTGTGTTTTTTAACAGTCCTAATTTTTCTAGTAATGGCCACATGACTCCTTTAGTTGAGGGAATTTGATCTTTTTCAAAAAATAAAAGACGATGGTCTAAATCATATTCTTGTCCTGAATAAATTAAAGGCATTCCTGGCGCTACAAAACTTAAGGCTGTCAATAACTCCGCAGCATCTCCCATACGTTCTCTAACCGTTCCATTCCAAGAATTCTCATCATGGTTTGTTACAAAAGTCATTAGAATATCATCAGCTTCGTAAAGGTTCATATCTCGCTTAATACTCTCTTTCCATAAGCTAACGGCGTCTTCAGATTTTGCCATTTGATTAAACACGTGATGACGATCCCATCCATAAACCATGTCAAACAACTCAGTGCCTTCGACTAAATTAGCTTCTCCTGCTTCAGCAAGCATAAAGATATCTTTTTTGGCTCTTAATTTAGCAATCGCATCTTTCCAGAAGTCTAAAGGAACCGCACTTGCAACATCGCAACGAAACCCGTCAATGTTTTCTTGTGTAATCCAAAACAGCATATCCTCAATCATCTCAGCACGCATCTCTTTATTATCGTAATTTAAATCTGCTACGTCTTGCCATCCCCAAGATTCACCTGTATCAGGATTGATTGGATCTATGATATCACCCGCTTCATTTTGCGTATAGTATTCTGGATTTGTTTTAATCCAACTATGATCCCAACCTGTATGGTTAGGAACCCAATCCAAAATCACATAAATATCATTTTCATGAGCCGTTTTTACTAAGGTTCTAAAATCTTCTAAAGTTCCAAATTCAGGGTTTACTTTGGTGAAATCGGTCACTGCATAATAGCTTCCAAGCATTTTCTCACGTTCAGTTTCATCCTCTATTAAAGACGCAAATTCCCCTCCCGTC
>Ga0209632_10003016_pt1 | contig 15854 bp, 9 predicted proteins | sample COG_10_FD_184754 | JGI IMG/M metagenome (GOLD analysis project Ga0209632, IMG submission 184754) | Pelagic Microbial community sample from North Sea - COGITO 998_met_10 (SPAdes) (version 2) | ecosystem: Environmental > Aquatic > Marine > Neritic zone/Coastal water | place: Helgoland, sampling... | reverse complement strand
GATCTCTTCATACGGTAGAGGAAGATATTCATGAGTTCAAAAAGAATAAAGAAGGTAAGATTGTGATAATTAACAAATTAAAGTACAAGGTAGAAGAAGAGGAATTGGTTCAATTAAGAAATTAAAAAATTATAAATCAAAAAATAATATTATGAAAAAAATTATAATTACAACAATGTTTTTACTAAGTGTTTTCTTTAACAAAGCACAAGAGATAACCTATGATCATACAATACATTGCACACCAAGCATAGAAAAGTGTTTAGAGAATCTAGAAAAATTAAAAGATTTTTTAGAATACGATTACTCAATGTCTAATGACATTCCTAAATACGTTTACAACGAATATAATTTAGTTATTGACTACACACTGTTAAGTCTAAAAATGATTTTAAAAGATGAAGGTCAATGTATTGTAAGTGAAGAAGTTGAAGAAGTAAATTTTAGAGACTGAATTACTTTAAATAACAGGCTGAATATTAACAATTAAAATAATATTATGAAAAAATTAATCCTAATTCTAGTAATGACAATATCATTAATGTCATTCAAACAACCAGACTTTCCAATAAACCCTAGTCAATATAATATGAGACTAGAATTTATTCAAAATAGATGTAGAATGTTAGAGGAAATGTTTGAAAGACAATACGATAAAGAAGAGTTAACCTCTGACTTTGCATTGTTCTACATGCAAATGGTACGAAGTTTAGACAGTTGTGCTTCAGACTTAAGACACTTTAAAGTGGTTGAAGAATAATATATAAAATTAACAAATTTAAAAATGAACTATGAAAAAGATTTTAATTTTTACAGCAGTAATGCTTATGCTAACAGGAAATGCAAGTGAAGAGAAAGTATATATTTATTGTAAACCAGATATGAAATCTTGTATTCATAATTTAAGACAGTTAAAATATTGGGTTGAACTGGATCACGAATCGGGAAAAATAGATGATAACATGTTTACAGAGTATCATATAGCTATAAATAATACAATTCTAAGCATGGAGATGATATTAGATAACAAAGGTCAATGCGATACAACAGACAATAAAGTTTATAAATTAAAATATGATTAATAAAAATTAAATGATAAAGAAACTGTACCATTTTAAAACTTATTGGATTATATAATAAATAAATTAAAACTAACGCCTATAGAAAAGAAAATACTTAACCACTAAAATAAACCTAATGAAAGCTAAACACTTCAAATTAATAACACTGTTAAGTGTATTTATTGCTTTCTCTTTTAATGCTCAGTTATCTATTGAGAGAAAGAAATTTATTCAAAAAAAATCTAGGTGGATTCTCCCCAAAAATTCTAAGTTATCAACTACGTTAGCTGTTAAATTGACTAAAGATTTTAAAGACGATGCTAGTAAGTCGTATGCAATTAGTTACTGGATTGCTAAAAAAATAAAGTACGATTACAAAGCATTTATAACTAATACTTTATTAAGACATTCCTCAAAAGAAGTTCTAAAAAGAAGAAGAGCTTTATGTAGCGAATATGCAGATTTATTTAACGAAATGGCTGAGGCAGTAGGACTAAATTCTGAAACTATCAATGGATATGTACACCCATTTGATTTCTTTCCTGGTGACACACTTTACAGAGCAGAACATGCTTGGTCCACTGTGAAAATTGATAATAAGTGGGAGTTAATGGACATTACTTGGGGAGCAGGGCATATAGAACCAAAAAAACAACTTCTGAAAAAAGCTTTATGGGTTTTGTTTGAAAAACCATATGAAGTAGAATTTCACTATGTACATGAATACAATCCTGCTTGGTTTAATGTGAATCCATCTAAAATGGTTTCAACTCATTTACCTACACTTGATTTTTTCCAATTTTTAAAACAACCAGTTTCAATAACTTCTTTTGAAAATAAATTAAGTGATATAGTAGATGATAATGAAAGTTTAGTAGTTGATAATTCTACTAGTTCTAAACTTAAAGAATATTTAATGATGGGTAAAATGAAAAGATTAGAATTAGAAAATACCTGTTCTAAAAGATTAGCACCTAATAACAACAGAGTAGTAGGCTTTAATAATTATTTACTATTTGAAGAATTATTTTATAAAAAATATAATTCTGAAAAAAAACAATTAGTTGCTTCTGATAAAATTAAAGAAAAGCTGAATTCTTACAGGCTTATTGCAATTGATAACTTAAAAAAAAGCAAGCTTAATAACAACCAAGAATTCACTCATTATGAATCAAGAAGTTTAGCTTGGTTAGATACGTTAACTTTAGTAAATAAAACTTTAATTAAAAGTATTCGAAAAAGAAAGAAAGAAAATAGATCACAAATTTCAAGTTTGAGAATAATTGATCAAAAAGCCAATTCTTACCAAAAAGCTACCAATAGATCTGAGAAGCGGTTTAATAAATTCAATTTAAATGCTAGTTATAGACCAAAAGCATCTAGAGACAACATTGTGTTAGCTAATTCACACCTAATTTTAAAAGACAGTTTGTTAGTTGAAATTGAAAAAAATGAAAAGTCAATAGATTCTTTATTTGCAATTTATGATTTAGATAAGCAAGATATTATCGCTTCTACAGAAAATCAAGTAACATCTATTCATAATTTAAATAAGCGAAGTTTATTAAAACATAATCTTCTAAAGAAATTAGATTATGCCTTTATCTATTCTAACGATGAATTGGTGAATAAAACATGGTTAAAGAAAAGCTTTAGTAAAGCTAATTCTTTTAATCATGAAAACTTAGCTGTTTTGCTTAATGATTTAAGTGAATTCCTTGCGATTTTAAAGAGCAAAACAAAAACAGTTGAAAAGAATACATATGCTGCCCTAAAGGCTCTTAAATCAGCTAAAAAAAGCTCTTATACAGATTTAAATGAAGATAATGAGTCTGAATTAATAATTCAGGATTATAAAAACCGTATGGATAAATTTTCAAAAGGTTACCGAAAATATTTTCACATTAAAACAAAATTAGAGTTGCTATTGAAGTTTTCTATACATAACCTTAAGAAAACAACAAAAAATTTAGCTAAGGATATTAGATTAGAAAAACAAAGGCACACAAACTATATGGCCTACAGAAAATCTATTCAAAGTTCTGAAAATAGAAATATGAATCTTTTAATAAGGAAACTTAATAAAATGGAGAAATATTTTCAAGTTAAAGAGCCAATTTTAGTTCATAAAAAACCTGTTGAGAAAATCAAAATAATATTGTCAAATTCTTATTCTGAATATGGATTTCCAAGAGGTGATGAAAATGTACCTTCTTCAAGTATTAATGAAGAAATCATTTTTGTTAATTTGTTAAATAAAGCTAGAAAGGAAAAGGGAATGAGTGAGTTGAAAATTAATCAAGATTTATGTAGGGCAGCTAGATATCATTCTTTTGATATGGGTAAACAGAATTACTTTGAACATGCTTCTTACGATAGAAATGAATCTACAGGACGCTTAGAAAAAGTATGTGGCACTTTTACAAGAATAAATAAGTTTGCTAAATCCTATGGTGAAAATATTGCTGCTGGAAATGGAACTGGGGAAAGAACTTACGAGCAGTGGTATAATAGTCCTGGCCATTATGAAAACATGTTTAATCCAAAATTTAAAACTATTGGAGTTGGTTATGTTAAAATAGCTGGCAGTAAATACAATCACTATTGGACCACAGATTTTGGCTACTAGATTCCTATAATAGATGAAACAACATTAATTTACTTAATTTAAATTTTTTAATATGAAAAAAATACATTTATATTTAATTTGTGAATTATACATTATATTTAATTAAATTATTAGAAATAGTTATTCTAAAATAAGTTCAAAAAATTATGAATAAAATTTACACAATAACTATTTTGAATTTAGTAACTATTTTTTTTCTAAATGCACAAAATGTTTCTTTTGATTGGGCCAAATCAATCGGAGGAAGTCTTTTGGATAAAGGAAATTCAATCCTTACTAATCCATGCTGATTTATGATGTTTTTTAACTTCTTCAAGAACTTTTTTTGCATTTTCATTATTGGAAACTAAAATAGAAACCCTATGAACATTCCCAACTTTGTTAATATTTATATTTTGAAATCCTTTAGAAATTAAATTTTGTTTTTGTTTTTCAGCATTTGAAATATTCCCAAAACTTCCGGTGATTATTGAAGTATTAATGGAGGACGTAATTTTAATATTCTCCTCGACTTCAATACTTCCATGTTTAAAAGTTTTATAAGAAGTTTTTCCATTTTCGTCATTATATCGCCATTTACCGTGTTTCACCCATATTTCTTTTTGATTATCGTAAAAAAACATTTTTAATATTTTACTTTTTCCATTTGGCCATATTTCTTCCTCAATTTTAAACTTTTCAACTGCATCAATTGTTCCGTCAGAATTATAGTACTTCCAATCCCCTTTCTTATGGTTAAAATGTTTTTCAGAAAAATTTCCTGCAACTCTTAAATTACCGTTTTCATGATATTCTTTATAATACCCTGTTTTAAAATCAATCATCCATTTAGATTCATATTCTCTTTTAAGAGATCCATCTTTGAAATAAAATTTGCAAATAGTTTTCCCATCACCTAAAAACTCTTGTTCAAAATAATTAAAATCTGTAGTATCATATTCTCGAATAAATGATCCCATTTTGAAAAATGGCCCATCAAATTCTTTATATACGTCTCCTGACTCCATTAAATATTTCATGTAAACTATTTTATCATCTTTATAAATAGTTTTTGATTGTAAATTTCCATTTTCATCTTTAAAAATTTGAAGCCCTTCCTGACGTCCGTTCAAGTAATTTTGATTAACAATTAATTTATTTCCTGAAAACACTTTATAAGGTCCACATAAATAGAAACCTATTTCACACCCTCCAACACTTTCAAACACACCACTTTCTTTGTTAAAACATTTATATTTTTTTTCAGATTTAAGTTCAAAGTTGTAATTATCCTTACAAGTTTCTAGCACAGTTAGTTTTTTTCCATTTTCAATTGTTGCTTTTCCACTTTCGTTCATATTTATTAAAACTCCGTTATCATCATTTAATCCATATGCATCTAGACATTGTTTTTCAGAAAATTCATTAGCATTTTCATCCCAACACCTAATGTCAGAAACGTTTCCGTCAACATAACTTAATTTTGAACCTAACTGACCATTGTCAAACCAGTAATATACCATCCTATCTTCAAAATCATTATTAAAAAATTCTGTTTTAATTTTAATTTGACCGTTTGGATGAAATTTTTTGCTTTCAACTAGGTTTCCATTTAAGAAATAAATTTCCTCCGAATTTTTAATTAATTTTCCAGTAAAGGGTGATTTATTTTTATTGAAAAAAAATTTTCTTTTTTCTTTATCAAAATAATAATCATCGTCACTATAAGTGGAGTAAAAAACTGAATTCGACTTTTTTTTGTTTATATACTCCTTAGCTTTTGAAACTGATATGTCGTAAAGTGAATTATTGAAAGTATTAATTAAAATTTTATCATCATATTCTTCTTTTATTTGGTCTTCTAATTTACCTGATCCTAATTCATTTATAATTTTAATTCCGCCAATTAAAACACCATTTCCATGAGTATAATTATCACTATTACAGCTTTCGTAATCAATTTTCCAATTTAGATATTCATTATACCCTCCTAAATAACCATTGAAACGATATTTGTAAGTAACAGGATAGTTATTAATACAATTCCCTTTAAGATTATCAAAAGAAACTTCTACTTTAAGATTATTTTTATTGTAAATGGAATACCAATAATTACTTTTTAATTGAGCAAAAAAAATAAATTTTATATTTAAGATTAAAAATAAGGTTAACAGTAAATGCTTCATTCCTAAATTCAATTCCCTTCTTTTTGCCAAATAATATCATTTAGACCATTAGCAGATTGAAATCTCTGAACATTAAATCTTCTATTTTTTGAATTTTCATCATTTAAGGATGCAATAGAATAAAATGTTACTAATAACTCTCCAGACTCTAACTCAACTGGGTAAAACCCAAATTCTAACCACGAATATTTTGCTTCTGGACCAAAAAAACTAAAACCTTTATTGATTGCTGTTGACATAAACATGAAATTTGAACATATATAAGTATCGTATGTTTGGGTTTTTTCATTAAAACTTTTGACAGTTCTATCATCAATAATTATCAAATGTTCTTTCAGTGATTCATCTTCAGTTTCATATAACTTCTTAAATAAATTATATGGCAAACCAGCATCCATTTCTTTATATAAAATATCTTTTAACATCAATGATTCACTTTTATTTAATCGCCTAAATTTATTTCCATCATTGATTTGATATAAAATATTGACTTTATAGTTAGAGAATCCTTCTTTTTTAAAATCATCATCTATTACAAAAATACCCATTATATCAGATTCACCTTTGCTAAAACTAGCAAATTGATTTAGATTTATCCATCTTGAATTGTCATTTTCATTTAATGTTGAATAACCTTTTTGATTTAAAAATGCTTTAAAATCTGTTATTCTTCCTTCGGAAAGTAGTGATTGAATAACAATATGATTTTTAATGTCATTAAGTACGTATTTATAATTTAACTGTGTGTAAAAAAAGCCTGAATTAAAAATTAAAAAAAATATTGACAATTTTTTTAAGTCATTAACAGACAGACTTTTCAAATTTAAGAGTAACATAATTCTTGATTTATTTATCTATTCAATTTACATAAATATTACTGATTATTTTTTTTTTTAAGTAAATTAACGTTATTTCACCTATTATCAACTATTTCTTGTTTTTATTTAGCTTGTTTAATTTTAATTTCAAATACTAAAGCACTATATTTAAATAAATTTTTATGAGCTTTAAACACTTTTTAATTATTGTAGTTACATTTCTTTCAAACTTTAAATCTTTTGCGTCAGATATCTATGTTAATTCATCTGGTGCTTCAGGAACTTACACAACTCTTTCGTCGGCTTTGACTGCTGCTAGCGATGGAGATCGTATTATAATTTCAACCTTAATGAATTTAATTGAAGATGTTACGATTTCTAAATCAGTAACAATTACAAGTGCTTCATCTGGAAGTTCTTTTGTTTTAAATGGTACCATGACTATTGAGGCAGTTGCCAATAAAGAAATTAGATTGATAGGCGCAGAATTAGACGAGCTATCATTTACATCTGGAACGGCAACAGATGCTACTGACTGTAAGGTTTATTTAATTGAATCACAAGTTTCAACTAATATAAGTACTACAGTAACTGGCTTAAGTTTAAATCTAATGTATTGCACTGATACTGATTTACGAGTAAGTTTTAAGTATGGTAGTATAATTGGTTCTAATATAGAACGTTTTTTTCTTCAAAGTGGCTCTGGAACTGCTCAAAATGATACTACTAAAATTATTGGAAACAAATTTACATATCAATGTAGAATAGAAAATCAAGATCACAATTTTTTAATTGCTAATAATTATTTTTCAAATAATTCTAACCAACAACTTTATTTGCAATATTCAAAAGTTTCAAATTCAGGAACCAGTAATATTTTCAACAATACATTTGTTATGCCTAGTTCCAATACCAGCTACGGAAATAATTTATTCTTTGATAACTCTGATTACTCTAATGTAAATGTTTTTAATAACTATTTTGTCCATAATGGAAATAGTAGTAGCTCAAGCTACAATAAGCACATTGGTGGAAGTAGTTTAAGCACCAATAACCAACCAATGATACTATACAATGTATTTGTATCCAATCATGGTACTGACGGAGGGGTTTATTGGAATACTAACTTATCAAATACCAACCATAATCAGGCAGTAACATTTTCTGGAAATACCTACAATAGTTCTACAGGTAAAGTTACTGCAGGTAAAGGAATTAATGAAGGAAATAATGGCATAGAGTTTTATGACATTGACATGACCAGAAACGATGTTGGTACTTACGGTGGTCCTTATTCTTGGGATAACTTTCACAATACTGCCACCGGAAAAGCAAGAGTTTACAATTTAGAGGTGCCTTTTGAATTATGGATGGGACAAACTCCTTCTTTAAAAGCAGATGCGGTGCATCAAAAATAAATATGAAATTAATTAAAGCAACAACTATGAAAAATATATACTTAATTCTATTTTCTTTAATGATTGGAGTTAATTTAAAAGCTGCTGATCTTTATGTGAATAGCTCAGGAGCAACTGGAACATATACCTCCCTTACTGCTGCAGTGCAAGCTGCAAATGATGGCGATAGAATTATTATTTCAACACTAATGAACTTAGTTGAAAATGTTACCATTAATAAATCAGTAACGGTAACTAGTGCTTCAGCTGGTACTACTTTTACTTTGAATGGTACTATGACTATTGAAGCAGTTGCCAATAAAGAAATTAGAATTATTGGTGGTGATATCAGTGCTTTGTCTTTCTCTAGTGGAACAGCCACTGATACTACTGCGTGTAAGTTTTATTTGGTAGATTCTCAAGTAAATACGGATATAAACGCCAACATTTATGGTCTAAGTTTTAACATGCTGTACTGTGAGGATGACGATTTAAGTGTAGATTTTAAGTTTGGAAGTATCATGGGATCATCTTTAAGTTATTTTCAGTTAAGTTCTGGTTCTGGAACTGCACAAAATGATACAACCTATATTTTAGCTAATAAATTTACTTCAGAATGTAACATAAATAACCAAGACCATAATTATTTTGTGGCTAACAATTTTTTCTACGTTCCTAATTCTAGACAGCTTTACATTAATTTTAGCAAGCCATCTAATTCAGGATGGAATAATATCTTAAACAATACATTTGCAAGATACAATAGTGGATACAACGCTTATAGCAATAATCTATATTTTGCAAATAATTATGATTATTCAAATTTAAATCTTTTTAATAATTACTTTTTACATAATAATAATTCGAGTAGTAGCCAATATTACAACACACACATTGGACCAAGTTCTTTAACAACATCACATCAGCCAGTTGTTCAATACAATGTCTTTGCATGTCCAAATTGGAGTAGTTCAGCAGGTATATATTGGAACTCCAATCTGAACTCAAGTAACTATAATAACTATTTAGAATCAACTTCCAACTATACCTACAGTACAACTGATGGGAAAATAACTGTTGGTGCAAATGCTATTAATAAAGGGAATCCAAGCATTCAATATTATGATATTGATATGACTAGAAATGACATGGGTACGTATGGCGGTCCATACACATGGGAAAATTACCATGATACTACATCCAATGGAAGGGGTAGGGTATTTAATTTAGATATGCCTTTTGAAATTTGGATGGGTCAAACACCAACCATTAAAGCAGATGCTGTTCATAAAAAGTGATGCTACTTTTTTATGTTCAGAAATACAGCGATATATTATTTAATATTCTTTTGCCTTCCACTTTTTGGGCAAAATAGCTTAAGTAATGCGGAGTATTTTTGGGGAACAATCGATCCAGGAGAGGGTAATGGAACCCCACTGCTACCAATTGATAAACCAGTAATTTTATTTAATGATTTAATAGATGAAAATAGCAATTGGTCAGGAGATTTTGGTGTTGAGAAAGGCGCTTGGAAATTAAATTCTGGAGAAACACCTACTGATAACACGGGTCCTTCTTCTGGAATTAATAACTCATCCTATTTTTATTTTGAATCCGGTTGGCAAAATTCTGGCAATGGTACCATCATTTACAAAGAAGAATTTAAGAACCAAATTGGTTTTGGTGCACTTTATAATTCCATAAATACAAACGGTGTTGATTGGAATATAATTCCAAATTCCGCTAATACCACTTCCAATTTACTAAACGCTAATGACTACTTTAAAGTAGTATCGGGTGATTATTTACAAGCACAAGATGTTAATACCAATGCTTACTGGTATTCTCCATTAATTGACATTGGTAATTATTCCAATGTAGGAATTAGTTTTAATGTTTGGGAAACAGGGAACTTAACTAATTTTGATTATGTTAATTGTGAATACAGGGTTAATGGTGGTTCGTGGACTTATTTTTCTGTTAATGGCTTAAAAGTTGGTAATTTTGGTAATTATATTGCTTCAAGCAGTAATTTAAATGGATCTACTTTAGAAGTCAGAGTAACAGTAAATGTGGATGATAACGCCATAAACTTTGACAACCTTGAGGTGTATGGTCAATCTGCGCTTAATAATGGTAAAATAAGATCTTCCATAATTTCACCACCTATTGCTCTTTCAAATCTTTATGATAGTGCCAATCTTACCTTTAATTTAAGTGCATTTGGTACTAATTCAATAGCCATACCAACGGAGGTAATTGTTAATAATTCAGATGACGGTTTTGAGTACGATGGTCAGAACGGCACCTATGCAACTAGTGCAAGTAATATGCGTTTAGGAAACCGTAGTGGTTCGTCTAGTTATGGGGATACTTGGGCCGGCTTAAGATTTACTACTGTTCCAATTCCTCAAGGTGCAACTATTTCTTCTGCTAATATTTTAGTAGTCGCTTATAATAATTCTAGTAGTCAAGTAAGTTTGAAAATATACGCTGAGGCAGTAGATAATAGCACTACATTTTCAAATGCAGATAACAATTTTAGAAATAGAATCTCAACAACAGCCCAAGTCGATTGGGATATTAATTCTAATTGGGTCAGTGGTACTACCTATTCTTCAGTAGATATTTCTTCAATAATTCAAGAGATTGTAAATAGACCAGGTTGGTCAATTAATAATTCCATTAACATAATTATTAAAGACGATGGTTCTAATTCAGGAAATCATAAAAATATTTATCAAAATAATGGGAGTAATACGTATGCCCCTAAGCTTGATGTTAGTTATTCCATTGGAAATCAAACAACTGGAATTGACTCTTTAATTGTTGGTGTAGGTAATAATTTAAATTCACCATTTTCAGAAATATATACCAATAATAGTTCTTCAAGTTCTTCTAGTTTTAATTTAATTTCTAAGGATATTAGTTCCTTCATTGGAGATTCAATTTATTTAAAATTTACTTGTATTACAGATAACACTTTAAATGCACATTTGGGGGACATTGCTATAGACAATATTCGGATTGAAGCTAAATCTGATCCTGGATTATATAATGAAGTAATTGAGTATCTAACTAAGAAAAATGGACCAAATCCTTCGAATGATAGTTTAGTTGTTTTGAATTTAAGAGCTAAAGACATGTATGGCAATTGGGGCCCAATATACAAGAGAATCTTTCTTAATTATAACAGCTCAAATGGACTTAGAGATGTTAAAATTACAAAGGCAGAGTATTTTTGGGACACTGACCCCGGACAAGGAAGTGCAAATGCATTACAAGTATTAGATGGCAACTATAATGAAGTAATTGAAACCATCTATAAAAATAACTTAACCTATCCAAACACAAATGGGCTGCATCAACTTGCTATTCGTATCAAAGACGAAAATAATAACTGGGGCCCCACATATAAAAGAGCAGTATATGTCTCCAATATTCAAGATGTTAAGATAACCTCAGCCGAATTCTTTTTTGGTACTACAGACCCTGGTGAAGGAAGTGGAACCACTATGCTGATAATGGATGGAAACTACAATGAAGCCTTAGAATCAGTATTAAAATCAAGTGTTAATGTAGATACTGGTTTTAACTTATTAAATGTAAGGGTTAGAGATTTGTCTGATAATTGGGGACCAGTTTTTAAAAGAACTATTTACAAAAATGACAGCTCTTATTTAAGAGATATGCAATTGACTCAAGCTGAATTTTTCTGGGGAAACTCAGACCCTGGTCAGGGTAGTGCTAATACAATGCTAGTATTTGATGGGAATTATGATGAGGCTTTCGAAGTTGTTTTAAGTAATAATTCTACTTCTCCTCCAAATGATAGTTTGAATTTGCTCAATGTAAGAATCAAAGACGAAAACAACAATTGGGGATCATTGTATAAAAGAGTTTTACTGCAATATGATAGTGCTTCTGCTATTAGAAATTTAAAAATTAGTAATGCAGAATACTTTTGGGATATTGATCCTGGTCAGGGCAGTGGAACGTCAATGTTAGTTCTAGATGGAAATTACAACGAAGCTATTGAAAGTATTTATAAACAAAATAGTGCCTTAAGTTTTGGCTTCCACAGTTTTGGTGTTCGAATTCAAGATGAATCAGGTGTTTGGGGACCTACTTTTAGAAGATCTATGTATGTAAACGCCAATCCACAAGACATAAAAATTTCTTCAGCTGAATTCTTTTTTGGCAATTCTGACCCTGGAGAGGGCAGTGGAACGGCTTTAATTGTAATGGATGGTAATTACAATGAAGCTATTGAGTCAGTATTAAAGTCAAGTCTATCATTAGATACAGGTTTTAATCTATTAAACGTTAGGGTTAAAGATTTAGATAATAATTGGGGGCCGTTGTTTAAAAAGACAATTTTTAGAAATGATAGTTCAGCTTTGAGGGACATGAAATTAACTCAAGCTGAATTTTTCTGGGGAACAACAGATCCAGGAGTGGGTAATGCAAATACTTTATTGGCTTTTGATGGTAACTATGAGGAGGCTTTAGAAACATTATTAGCAAACAGTGCATCTTCGCCACTCTCTGATAGTTTAAATTTATTGAACCTCAGAATTAAAGATGAATCCAACAATTGGGGAGCATTATATAAGCGTGTTTTTTTACAATACGATAGCGCAACTGCCTTAAGGAAAATAAAACTAACACAAGCAGAATATTACTGGGATATAGATCCAGGTTTGGGAAGTGCTACACCACTTTTAGTATTAGATGGTCAGTTTGATGAAGCCATTGAGACTGTTTATAAATCTGTTAATACCACTAGTTATGGAAATCATGTTTTTGGAATTAGAGTAAAAAGCGAAGAAGGTAACTGGGGTTCTACTTTTAAGAGAACGGTTTTTGTCAACTCACTTCCTCAAGATATAAAAATTACTAATGCTGAATATTTCTTTGGGACTACAGATCCTGGTGCAGGTAATGCTGAGGCTTTAATTGTATTTGATGGCCAGTTTGACGAAGCCCTAGAAGCTTTAAATAAAAATACTTTAAGCTTAGATACGGGATTTAACCTAATTAATTTAAGGGTCAGAGATTTAAATGATAATTGGGGTCCGTTGTTTAAAAAAGTAATTTACAAAAACGACTCTTCATTACTAAGAGATATAAAAATCACTAACGCTGAATATTTTTGGGGAACTTCAGATCCTGGAATGGGTAACGCAAATACTTTAATAGCTTTTGATGGGAACTTCAATGAAGCTTTTGAAGCAGTTTTTAATAATAGCGCTACATCCCCTAATAACGATAGTTTGAACCTATTTAACATTAGAATTAAAGATGAGAATAATAACTGGGGATCACTTTACAAAAGAGTCTTTTTACAGTACGATAGTTCTTCTGCATTAAGGATTTTAAAATTAACAGCTGCTGAATATTTTTGGGACACCGACCCTGGCCAAGGAAGTGGAACTCCATTATTTGTTTTTGATGGTAATTATGATGAAGTTATGGAAACAATTTATACTGATTCACTTACTTTTCCAGATTCTACTGGACTTCATGTCCTTGGAATAAGAACTAAAGACGAAAAAGGGGTTTGGAGTCCTGTTTACAAAAAAACTGTTAATGTAGATGATCCTCAAGATATCAAAATTACTGCAGCTGAATACTTTTGGGGAATAAGCGATCCCGGAGCAGGTAGTGGAAGTAGCATGATTGTTTTTGATGGCAATTTCAACGAAGCCCTTGAGCAAATTACTCAAAATAATTTAGTGCCAGATACTGGCATGAATTTACTTAATTTAAGAGTAAGGGATTTATCTAATGATTGGGGACCAGTTTTTAAAAGAGCTATTTACAAAAATGACAGTTCTTTTCTAGAAGATCTTAAAATTACATCTGGTGAGTTTTTCTGGGATACTATAGATCCTGGATTAGGGAATGCAACTACTTTATTAGCTTTTGATGGAGATTTTAATGAAGCTTTAGAATTAGTTTTTACAGATAGTGCTTCATCACCTCCTAACGATAGTTTAAACCTATTTAATATAAGAGTAAAAGACTATGCGGGTAATTGGGGGGCTTTATATAAACGAGTTTTTCTTCAGTACGATAGTGTTAATGCTATTAGAGATTTAAGAATTACATCAGGAGAATATTTTTGGGATACTGATCCTGGATTTGGAAATGGTGGAGCATTATTAGTCTTAGATGGTAATTACAATGAAGCTATTGAGAATATGTATTCTAATAATACACTTAATAACATTGACTCTGGATGGCATCAATTTGGCTTAAGAATAAGAGACGAAAGTTCAATTTGGGGACCAACGTACTATCGATCAATTTTAGTAAAACTTTCACCACAATTAATTAGAATAACATCTGCTGAATTTTTCTTCGGCTCAACTGATCCTGGAGAGGGAAGTGGGACAACATTATTAGTGATGGATGGTCAGTTTGATGAGGCTTTGGAGAATGTAATGAAAGCTAGTTTACAACTAGACTCTGGCTTAAACTTATTAAATGTTAGAATACAAGATTTAAATAACGATTGGGGGCCATTATTTAAAAGAGTAATGTACAGAAACGATAGCTCTGATTTAAGAGATTTAGAAGTTACTTCTGCTGAATTTTTCTGGAATTTAAATGATCCTGGTCAGGGAAATGCCAAAACTTTATTGGTTTTTGATGGCAATTACAATGAAGCTTTAGAATTAGTGATGTCTGATAGTGCTAGTGCACCACCGAACGATAGTCTGAACCTTTTAAATATTAGGATAAGGGATGAAAATGGCAATTGGGGAGCATTATACAAACGTGTTTTTTTACAATATGATAGTGCCAATGCATTAGAAGACTTAAAGGTTACATCTGCTGAATATTTTTGGGATACTGATCCAGGTTCTGGAAACGGAGCAGTATTATTAGTTTTTGATGGCAATTATAATGAAGCTATAGAAAATATGTATTCAAATAACGCTTTTAATAATATTAGTTCTGGTTGGCACCAATTTGGATTGAGGATAAGAGACGAAAGTTCTATTTGGGGACCAACGTACTATCGATCAATTCTTGTAACAGATGTTCCGCAATTAATTAAAATAACAGCTGGTGAGTTTTTCTGGGGAGCCACTGATCCTGGTCTTGGAAATGGAATACCTATTTTATCATTTGATGGTGGTTTTGATAGAGAATTGGAAATGCTTTTAACCACTGATTTATTTTCTCCGGGTGGAGATACTACACTATTTAATTTAAGAGTGAAAGATGAAGAATTAAATTGGGGACCGCTCTACAGAAGAACTATAATAAATAATCTTCCACAGTATCAGTTAGAGATTATTAACCTTGGTAGTTCTGATACTATTTGTTTTGGAGATTCAATTGTGCTTAAGGCAAATGGATCAGAAAATTTTAGATGGCTTAATACATCTATAGTTAATAATGATACCCTTAATGAAGTAAAGGCTTTTCCTGAACAGACATCTCAAATGATGGTTGTAGGGAGTAATTATTACTCCGGAACTGATACTGCTTACTATACAATTTATGTTGAGCAATTACCAGATTTATCAATCAGTTATTCAAAAGATTCTATATGTTTAGGAGAAAGTGTAACATTTAATGCTTCTGGAACTGATAATTACAATTGGAATAACGGTGTAGAAACATCATCTAATACAATAACACCAATTTATGATTCTTCTTTGTATTTAACTGGGATTTCAAATTTTGGTTGCATTAATTATGACACAGTCTTTATAACTGTTAATAATCCTACTTCTTCTCCAACAATTTTCGATACAACTTGTAAT
>Ga0209632_10003012_pt1 | contig 15894 bp, 13 predicted proteins | sample COG_10_FD_184754 | JGI IMG/M metagenome (GOLD analysis project Ga0209632, IMG submission 184754) | Pelagic Microbial community sample from North Sea - COGITO 998_met_10 (SPAdes) (version 2) | ecosystem: Environmental > Aquatic > Marine > Neritic zone/Coastal water | place: Helgoland, sampling... | reverse complement strand
ACCAAAGTGCTCAAACATGCCTTTTACAAACGTGTTTTTGCCAGAGTGAAACTGTGCCCCAACCTGAGAGCCATCAATTGAGTCTTGCACATAATTAACCACATCAGGCTTCACAGCATCTCCATCGACTTGAATACCAGCCAGAAGAGTTTCGATGTCTGTTTCTTCCATTGGTTTGTCTAGAAAGACATGATAAATCTGCTTGATCTTGGCTGCTGAATTAGTAAGTCGCTTGGCCATTTCGCCATCATTTGTAAAAAGCAACAATCCCATTGTATCGCGCTCCAATCTTCCTACAGGATAAACCCGCTCTTTACATGCCTTTTTCACCAAATCCATCACCGTTTTTCGGCCTTTTTCGTCCGTTACGTTAGAAATGAATCCTTTCGGCTTATTCAACAAAACATATCGTATTTCCTCACCTTGCAACACTTTTCCTTCAAACTCAACCTTGTCATCAACTTGGACCCTAAGACCCATTTCTCGGACAATCTTTCCGTTTACCTTAATCTTTCCGGTAGCAATGAGCTCATCTGCCTGGCGCCTAGAACACACACCGGCTTTGGCTACATATTGATTCAATCGTGGAAGTGAGTTTGACTTTTCAGCTACGACAGGTTTTTTTTTGCCCTTACCATAACTGACTCGCTTCTCAGCTTTTTGCTCATCTCTATTAGACGGGGCAGTTGGCTTCTTCCTAAAAGCTTCAAATGGTCTTTTACCATTGTTGGATTCAGTATTTGAATCGCGCTTCTTTCTGCCGAACGGCTTTTTTCCTTGGTCTCTCATTGCGTGTCAAAGATAGTTGGCTAAAAGCGCTACGCTAGCGGAAAGAACGCATCTTCCATGTGGTCGATGTTTGTTTTGTTTCCGAACGTAACTACGGAGATAATATCAAAGCGGGCTTCTAAGTCAATTTCAAACTTTTCTAGATAAGCATTTGCCGCCTCAATAGTTCGTTTCTGCTTTCCTTTCACAACTGATTTACTCGGGTCTCCGAACACATCGGTTGAACGTGTTTTTACTTCCACAAAAACCATTGTATCTCCGATTCTAGCCACAATGTCAAGTTCGTTTTTGCTGAAACGCCAGTTTTCCGCTAGAATGGAATAGCCCTTTTTTTGGAGCAACGCTACAGCAAGAGTTTCGCCTTTTTCGCCTAGTTGATTGTGCTCAGCCATGTCAGACTGAATTTACTGATCCTTTTTCAGAGCAATAAAAGAACCGATAGCCAACACATCCATTTCGGTGCTTAGAAAACCGTTGATTGCGTCTTCAGGAGAACAAACAATTGGCTCATTGTTCACATTAAAACTTGTGTTGATTGCAATTCCGTGCCCTGTTTTTTCTTTCAGCTTAAAAAGAAGTCGGTGCACCTTCGGATTACTGTCTTTACTCACAGTTTGAACGCGCCCTGACATGTCTACGTGTGCCACGGAAGCAAATTCTGAACGTACAGTGTCTAACTTTTCTAGCCACGGCAAAGAGGTATAATTTTCAGGTAGCGGATTATGCCATTCATCTTTCCATTTGTGTACCTGAAGCATATAAGGTGATGGTAATTTCACATCGAAATAACGTTGGAAATCTTCTTCTAAAAGAATAGGAGCAAATGGTCTAAAACTCTCTCGGAACTTGATTTTCAGGTTTACTTTTTTCTGCATTTCAGGATTACGTGCATCAGCAATAATGCTGCGACAGCCCAATGCTCGAGGTCCAAACTCCATTCTGTCTTGAAACCAACCGATAACGTTCGCTCCGATTATCAAGTCACTCACTTTTTCTGTCAGTTCTTCTTCGGTTCCGACCTTGAAAAAATTGATTCCTTTTGCGTTCAGCGCAGCTTCAATTTCTTCGTCTGAATACTCTGAACCAAGCAATGAACCAGACATCGCATCGGGACGAATGGTGGTTCGTTCCTTTCCTTCAAAAATGTGATAAGCGGCCAAAGCAGCACCAATTGCTCCACCCGCATCTCCAGCCGCAGGCTGAATGTAAACCTCACCAAAAAGCCCGCTGTTGATGAGCTTTCCATTGGCTACACTGTTCAATGCTACGCCACCAGCAAGGCAAATATTATTGCATCCTGTTTTCTCTTTGGCGGTCTTGGCCATTTTCAAGAAAATATCTTCAGTCACTTGCTGAATAGCCAACGCCATATCGCAATGCTCACTCAGCATTTCGTCTTTAGCATCCCGTTTTTTTAGGCCAAACAGTTGTTCCCATTTGTTGTCCTTCGCCATGCGTAAACCCGTGGCGTAATTGAAATACTGCTGGTCTAACCAAATAGAGCCATCCTCATAAATGGTTACCAGGTTTTCCGTGATGAGTTTCACATATTTAGCCGTTCGTTCTCCTTCTGGATTACCGTACGGAGCAAGCCCCATCATTTTGTATTCGCCTTTATTTACTTCAAAGCCTAAATAATACGTGAATGCGGAGTATAGAAGCCCTGCCGAATGCGGGAAATTCATAGTGGCAAACATCTCAATGTCCTTACCCGAGCCTTTGCCAATACTTGCCGTGCTCCATTCGCCCACACCATCAATTGTGAGGATGGCCGCATCTTCAAATGGAGATGGATAAAATGCCGAAGCCGCATGAGAAAGGTGGTGGTCTGGGAATCTGATTGGAAGTTTTTTCACCTCTTTCGAGTCAGAGATTTCCTTTAGTCCATTTCTGATCTCACGTTTGTGAAACAGCTTTTCGCGCAGCCAAACAGGCACAGCTTTATGAAACGAGACAAAACCGCTTGGCGCAAATGCATAATAGGTTTCAAGCAGGCGCTCAAATTTGAGTAACGGCTTGTCGTAAAACGCAATTGCATCAACTTCTTCAAGCTTGATGTTGGCAAAATCCAAGCAAAAGCGAACTGCATTTACGGGAAAGGAAGCGTCCTGCTTCTTCCGCGTAAAGCGTTCTTCTTGCGCTGCCGCGATGATTTTTCCCTCAACAATTAAGGCAGCGGCAGAGTCGTGGTAAAAGGCAGAAATGCCGAGGATTGTCATTTAGCTATTCTCCCAATTCATCGTACGTTCAACCGCTTTCTGCCAGCCTTTGTAAAGTTTTTCGCTTTCTCCAGGTTCCATATTAGAACTGAAGGTTCGGTCGATGGCCCAGTTCTTAGAGATTTGTTTTTTCTCATAAAATCCAACTGCAATTCCTGCTAAATAAGCTGCGCCTAAAGCAGTTGTTTCAATCACTTTTGGTCGCTGAACATCGGGTTGCAAAATGTCTGATTGGAACTGCATCAGCAAATCATTCGCGCAAGCACCGCCATCAACACGTAAAGCATTCAAAGTAATTTTTGAGTCCTTCTGCATCGCGTCCAGAACATCTTTGGTTTGATAAGCCAAAGACTCCAGTGTAGCACGGATAATATGATGTTTCGATGTGCCACGTGTAAGCCCAAACATGGCACCACGTGCATACATATCCCAATATGGAGCTCCAAGACCAGCAAAGGCTGGAACCACATAAACACCATCCGTATCCTCAACCTTCATGGCGTAGTATTCAGAATCAGGAGATTCATCAATCATCTTTAATCCATCACGTAACCATTGAATGGCAGCTCCCGCGATGAAAACGCTTCCTTCCAATGCATATTCTACTTTTCCGTCAAGTCCCCACGCAATCGTGGTCAACAACCCTTGTTTCGACTTAACAGGTTTATCTCCTGTATTCATCAGCATGAAACATCCAGTTCCGTAAGTGTTTTTGGCCATACCAGGTTCAAAACATGCTTGACCAAACAAGGCAGCTTGCTGATCGCCAGCAATTCCTGCAATGGAAATTTCTCCACCGAAAAGAGACTTTTCTGTTTTCCCATAAACGGAGCTACTGTCTTTCACTTCTGGAAGAACAGATTCAGGGACATCAATCGCCTTAAGCAACTTCTTATCCCACTTCAGTTCGTTTATGTTGTAAATCAATGTTCTTGAGGCATTCGAGTAATCTGTAACGTGGGTTCCATCCCCAGTAAGGTTCCAAATCAACCAAGAATCAACAGTTCCAAAAGCTAGTTCGCCAGCTTCGGCACGTTTGCGAGCTCCTTTTACGTTATCGAGAATCCACTTGATTTTGGTTCCAGAGAAGTAAGCATCTACCACCAAGCCTGTTCGGTTTCGGATGTCTTTTTCCAATCCATCAGCTTTAAGCTTATCGCAAATTGAAGCAGTTCTTCTGTCTTGCCAAACAATGGCGTTGTAAATCGGCTTGCCCGTTTTTCTGTCCCAAACAATGGTGGTTTCACGCTGATTTGTGATTCCGATAGCAGCCACATCTTTAGCCGAAACACCATTTTCTTTCAGCACAGCTTGTGCTACTTCTAACTGGCTGCTCCAGATTTCCATTGGGTCGTGTTCTACCCAACCACCCTTCGGGAAAAACTGTGTGAATTCTTTCTGAGAAGATGCGAAAATGGAACCATCCTTATCGAACAGAATTGCTCTTGAACTAGTAGTTCCTTGATCGAGTGCTAAAACATATTTCGCCATGCTATTTGAGTTTTACGGTCATTAATACCGGTTGATGATCTGAGAATTTGAAATCTAAATTGATGACGTTGATTTCTTGCAATTCAACATTTGGACTGCAAAGAAAAAAGTCGATTACCTGCGTTTGGGTTTCACCAGATACATAGGCTTTTTCCAAGTTTCGGTTAGTGGGGAATGAGGTGTCATAGAACCAATTCCAACCATCGATAAAATCGTTCGGAACCTGTCTGTCTCCATTGCCAGGCGCGTGCTGATTCCAATCGCCACCAACAATAACGTAATTGCCTTTTTCCTCTTCAGCAACAAGAAATTCTTTCATGAAATCCATCTCAGCCTTTTTCATTGAGCCATCGTCATAAGCGGAATTATGGGTATTGATGACAACGAGTTCCACATCATTGTAAGGCATTCGATTTACTAGGAAACAACGGTCTAAGAAGTAAATACTGTTGGGCCAAGCATAGCTTGATGGAAATTGATGACGTGTTGCATTTGTAACCGTAAAACGATTGTAAGTGGCAAGTCCACCCATCACTTTACCCATTGGGTTTGTTAGTGGAATCGGAATAAAATTGACATTATAATTGAGCGTAAAAGAGCTGTTGTGGTCAGGTAAAATTGAACCTATATCATGATATTCATTCAGCTCCCAACTTCGTTTAGAAAGTGTATCGACTTCTTGCAGAAGAATGATGTCAGCTTCATCATAATACTTCAATGTGTTCATTACACCATTCAAATTCTTCTGAACAATTGATTCATCCATTCGGACTGTGGAGCCGCCATCGTAGAAGAAATCGCTCTCTTCGCCCAAACCGCAGTAACCAATATTCCAATTGAAAATTTGGATGATACTGTCTGGTCTTTGGGCATTAACTGCGTCTATTTTAAGAGCCTCTTCTTGAGGCGGTTTGAAGTCGGTAAGAGTTCCGTAAATGAGATTTCCTCCAACCCAAAGTAGAGAAGCAAGAAAGAGGAAGAGTAGGAGTTTAAGTGCTTTTTTCATGGCAAGGCGTTCGGTCAAAGATAGAAGAATCAGGCACGATGGATTACCCTATATTTGGAATCAAATCAGAGCAAATGGAGCATCACGAATACACTTGGAAATCGAAGACTGGAAGTAACGTTTTTGGCCAATCATGGTTGGTAGAAAGCCCGAAAGCAGTGGTCGGTATCATTCACGGAATGGGAGAACATTCTGGCCGTTATAATTATGTGGTTGATGCTCTAAACAATGCAGGTATTTCGGTGGTTGCATACGACCAGTTTGGACATGGACGAACGGAAGGAAAACGCGGTCATGTGTCCGATTATGATATGCTTTTAGGCTGCGTTGGTGAGCTCACTTCTAAAATGGTAGAACTCGCTCCTGCAAAGCCAATGTTTCTGTTTGGACATAGCATGGGAGGAAACGTGTTACTCAATTACTTGCTACGAAGAAACCCTAAGATTAATGGCGCAATTGTTTCAGCACCATGGTTAAAACTGGCTTTTGATCCGCCTGCTATTCAAGTGAAGTTGGCTAAACTGGTAAGTGGGCTTTTACCCGGATTGGTTCAGGCAAGTAAATTAGATGTAAAGGCAATTTCCCGAGACCCGAAAGAAGTGCAACGATATGTTGATGACAGCCTAGTGCACGATAAAATCAGCACTGGTTTTTTTGTTGGTGTGCACGAAGCTGGGGAATGGGCATTGGAGCATGCAGCTGAGCTTAAAACGCCAGTGCTTCTTTATCACGGAACAGCCGATTCTCTAACATCTCATGATGCTTCGAAATCGTTTGTTGACAAAGCGGGAGGAGACACGACTTTTAAATCTTTGGACGGGTTTTATCACGAATCTCATAACGAATCAGAAGAGAATCGAGCGAAGGTTTTCAAGATGATTCTTGAGTGGATAGGAACACATTCCTAGGACAGCGAGTAGGTCTTACGGCTCGGTAATATTCTCCGGGTTTACCTCATTACGAGCGTTTTCCATCTCCGTCTTATAAAGGGCATCTGTGATAATCGCAGTCCCCTTATAATAGAAGACATCGCCCCAACTGTGTACGATTTTCTTGTAAGTGGTTTTTATACCATAAATATCTGCAACCGCGGTGGTGGTAGTGTTTGAAGCGCTAGACTCAACGCTTATAACCAACGTGTTTTCCTTCCGCTGTTCACGAACACGGGCAATTTCTGCTTGCTTGGCGGCTTCTTTTGCTGAAGCAATTGAATCTATTCTAGCTTTTTCTTGGCGTACTTCTTCTTCTTGTTGTCGTAATCGCTCAACTCTTGCTTCTTCTCTTGCCGTAGTAATGGAATCCATTCGGGCTTGTTCAGCCAAGACTTCTTGTTTTTTTGCTTCCGTGATGGAATCGAGTTCTGCCTTTTTATTCGCTTCTTCCACCAAACGGGCGGCTTCCTCGGCCAATCTCAGGGTCTCTTTAGCCGCAGCAATGGAATCGGAAACAGCCTGTTTGCGCTGTCTTTCCAGTTCTTTAGTTAATTCAGCGGCTTGGCGCGCTGATTCTTTGGCTGTGGCAATAGAATCTTTTTCTGCTTGGCGAGCAGCGGCTTCAATTTGAGCTAGTCGTTCGCGTTCTAATTTATCTGCCTCTTTTGCCGCTGCAATGGAATCTGACTCAGCCTGTTTACGCTGTGCTTCCAATTGTTTGGCTAGTTCTGCTGCTTGGCGTTCTGCTTCTTTCGCTGCATTAATAGAATCTCGGGCCGCTTGGTCTTTTGCATTTGCCAAAGCTAATTGTTGCTCTTTCTCCAATTTTTCGGCCTCCTTTGCTGCAGCGGCTGCATCTTTCTCCGATAGTTTTCTTAATCGCTCCGCTTCTTTTTCCTGCTGAAGGGCTAGTTTATCTGCATCTCGCGCAGCTAAAATCGAATCTTGCTTGGCTTGCTCCGCCAACTCGCGAAGTCGTTTGGCCTCGGCAATCGAATCCTTTTTGGCCTTATCAGCGGCTGCCAAGGCGTCCATTGCCGCTAATTCAGCATTCTTGATGGAATCGGCTTTAGCGGCTTCCAGCGCAGCTAAACGTTTTCTTTCACGTTCAGCAGCAGCAAGCTCCTCAAGTTTTTGTGCCTCAGTACTTAATTCATTTTCTCTGTCCTTGGCTCTTTCAGCTTTTATTTTGGCGAGGTGCGCAGCCACGGCAGCAAGCGAATCTTGAACTGCTTGTTCTCGTGCAGCTTTCAATTCTTCCTGCATTCTAGCCCAATTGGCAATAGAATCTGCAATAAACTGTTCTCTTGCACGGACAATAGAATCCAACCTGGCTCTTTCCCTTGCTTCTGCAAGTGCTTTCAGACGAATCGCTTCGCGAAGTTTAGCCGCCTCGGCAGCTGCGGCTTTTTCTTCTTCAATACGGCTAATATCTCGCGTAACAGTTACAAACGAGCGTGTTCCTTCGTTAAACATAACACCGCCAGCGGTTTCTTCTCGCACAGAATTTCCCTTGTTATCTGTGCGCATGCGCTGCAAATCGAGCGTTACGGTTTGGGAGTGTTCGCCACCTACGCCTGCGGGAACTTTAGTTACCACTGTGATGGTTCGTGTAGCATAACCTTTCTCCGAAACACTTACTACATATTCAGAATTCAAATCAAGTGACGCAACGAATTTCCCCGTGTTATTGGCGTACGAATACTTCAGTCCGCCATCTAAACGGAAGATTTTCACTTCTGCTTCTCCAAGCGGCTGACCTTCTTTAGTCACGTTGCCGTTAAGCACAAGCTTACCTTCCTGCGCATGTGAGGCGAAACCAAATAGAACGAGGGACAGTATGACGAAGTGTTTTACCAAAGAATAGGAATGAGCGCCAAACGCACGTATTTGCTAAATGTCATCTGCCTTCGAATTTCGGCTCGCAAAGGTAGTAAATTGAGTTTTCGAACTGAAACAGGCATAAAATAGAAGACTGTCCGTTTGTCGATTGGTCGTTGATTCAGCCATTTTCGTCTAAAAGTGGAAACTTCCAAGAAGGAAAAATGGTAATAGAACCCAACAAACGAAATTGAAATTGCCAGAACAGGCAAATAAATTGGAACAAAAGCCCCAAGCTATGAGAACTGATACTAACGGAGGAAATAAGGAGAGAATTCTAATTAAGGCTAACTATCAATTGGTACCAGTCAATCTAGATGAGATTCTCTTTATCAAGGCGCTTAGCGACTACGTGATTATTAAGACTACTACTGGGAAATACATCACTCTTTCTACAATGAAAGATATGGTGAGTAGTCTTCCTGAGAATGTTTTCGTTCGATCGCACCGTTCTTTTATAGTAAACCTGGACAAGGTTTCTGCCGTGAAAGGGAGCACGATTGAAATACGCGACAGCGAAATGAGATTCAGCGTGCCAATTGGCCGCGCATATAAAAAAGACTTTAAGGCTTCTTTGAATGCCGCGTAGGCGGTTTCATGGGTTGTAGGTTGAAAGCCGTCCTGGGGAGGGCGGCTTTTTTTATGCCCTAATATTTGGGAGAGGACCTCGGAACTAAATGTTCCAATCCATTTGTTTTTATCACGTAGGCAGTTGAAAGCAACATGCCTAATTTCCCATTCGGAAATCCTTTCGAAGCCATCCACTCCAAATAATGAACTGGAATTCTGATAATTGCAGTTCCCTTGTACTTGCCGTAGGGCATTTTGAACGTGGCAAGTTCTTTTAGGATGTTTGGGTCTGGTTGCTGCATTTGTGTTAAAATTAAAAAGTCCTGATTTCAATTGAAATCAGGACTTTTGGGTGGAAGACCGGGCTCGAACCGGCGACCCTCGGTACCACAAACCGATGCTCTAACCAACTGAGCTACAACCACCGTAAGAGCGCGCAAAGATAATGCAACAGTTTATTCAAACAACTGTTATTCTTCGGTAGTTTATTAGCTTAATTCGACCTGGAATAGCCGCCTATCTTTGTGACATGTCTGAATTGAAAGAGGCAACTGTATTAGTAGAAGGAATGACTTGCAGCAGTTGTGCTGCGGGTGTTAATCGTGCGCTGACGAAAGGGGGGTATTCAGCTGTGAATGTCAGTTACGCCACGGGCGAAGTTTTTCTTTCGGATGTAAAGGAGATTGACCTCAAGAGGGTAGAAGAGCTAGTTAAAAAGGCAGGCTTCGAGTATGTTGGAACGAAGAAAATTGAGAAGCAAGGACTGGCTTCTATTGAGAAGAAATTCTTGTTCACGCTGCCGTTTACCATTCCGCTGCTGTTGCACATGATTCCGTTTGCGCCCGCATTTCTGAGCAACCCGATGGTGCAATTAGTGCTGAGTTTGCCCGTGATGCTTCTTGGCATGTGGCATTTTGGAAAAAGCGCCCTTGGTTCGCTTAGAAACGGTGTTCCGAATATGGATGTGTTGATTTTTATTGGTTCGACATCGGCATTTGCATACAGTTTGGTTGGTACAATAATGAATTGGGGCGATGCTGCTGCCCAGCATCAATATCTGTTCTTCGAAACATCAGCCACCATCGTTACGCTCGTTTTCCTTGGAAATGTGATTGAGCACCGCTCGGTGCGTCAAACCACGACCGCGATTACCGAACTCGGAAAACTACAAGAAGGGTTGGCGGATAAAGTGGAGCAGCACGATGGCCACGAACACGTTGAGCGGGTGCCGTTTAATCAACTCAAAGTGGATGATATCGTGATGGTGAAAACCGGAGACAGCATTCCATCTGATGGCATTCTGGTAAAAGGAGAACTGCAGATTGATGAAAGCATGGTTACTGGAGAGAGCCTTCCCGTTGCCAAAGGCGTAGAAGCATTGCTGATTGGCGGAACCCTAGTGGCCGATGGTAATGGATTGGTTCGCATTACAATTGTCGGAAAACTCACTGTGCTTTCTTCCATTATAGAAATGGTGAAAAAGGCGCAGATGGAAAAGCCTTCCATTCAGCGTTTGGCCGATAAAGTGAGCGGTGTTTTTGTTCCCGTTGTGCTCGGAATTTCGGCATTAACGTTCGTACTTGCTCATTTCGTGTTTGACATATCTCTACAGCAATCCATTATGCAATCGGTTGCAGTGCTGGTTATTTCGTGCCCGTGCGCCATGGGGTTGGCAACGCCAACAGCCGTTATGGTGGGTTTAGGTCGTGGTGCCAAAGAAGGCATCCTTTATAAGGGAGCAGAAAGCATTGAGAATCTTTCCAAAGTGAAAACAGTGGTCTTTGATAAAACGGGAACTTTGACTTCGGGAGACATCAAAATTGGTTCGTTCAACGTTGTTTCAGGAGTTGAAGAAGAGTTGAAAAACGTGCTTTTCAGCATCGAACAGCATTCTTCGCACCCAATTGCATGGGCCATTGTGGAGGAGCTTCAAGGGAAATCGAAAAAGGTCGAGTTTACTTCTGTTCAGGAGGAAAAGGGAAAGGGTTTAATTGGGAAAGACGCCTCAGACAATGAATGGAAAGTTGGTTCGTTTAAAATGCTTGATGAAAGCATGAAGGCAACTGATAATGACATCTACATTCTGAAAAATGGCGAATTAGCCGCGGAGGTTTCGCTTACCGACAAGATTCGGGAAGATGCCAAAGACCTCATTTCCTATCTCAACTCAAAAGGAATTGAAACCATAATGCTTAGCGGAGATCGCAAACGAAAATGCGAATTGGTTGCAGCAGAACTCGGAATCAAATCCGTTTTTGCAGAGCAATCGCCTGACGAGAAACTGAAATTGATTGAGCAGTTTTCGGATGAGCAACCAACCGCCATGGTTGGAGATGGAATTAATGATGCGCCAGCATTGACTCGCGCCACGGTAGGAATTTCACTGAGCAACGCCACGCAAGTAGCTATTAATGCGGCTAGCGTTGTGGTGCTAGACAAAGGAGGAATTGGCAAGATCAAGGAAGCGTTTCAGTTAGGACATCACACCGTTTTAACCATCAAACAGAATTTGTTTTGGGCGTTTTTGTACAACACATTGGCTATTCCTGTAGCTGCGCTCGGCTTTCTAAACCCGATGGTGGCGGCATTCAGCATGGCTTTTTCCGATGTGGTCGTGATTGGGAATTCGGTTCGGTTTAAGTTTAAGAAGATTGGTTGATTAACTGGTAACTTTCGCCTTGTGTTAACTCCCGTCCGCGCTCTTCAATTTTTTCAAGTACTGCGCTTCGCAACATTCTTTCTCACCGGAATTCTATTCACAAAACTTGGTTTAAGTACTTACGACATTGGTATTTACGAGTCGTTGTTTTTTCTTGGAAGCGTGCTCAGTTTCTTCTGGCTTTCTGGGTTGACTCAGTCGCTTTTGGCTAATTATGAGCCTAAGAAAAAGTCGAAGGAATTCTTCAATGCATTCTTGGTGCTTTCTGGTATTTCTGTGCTTGTTTTTATCGCGTTTCGGCTGCTCATAACGCCATATTCCTTTATGGCAAACAATCCTGAAGTGCTTTATTTCTATGGCACTTTCTCGTTCTATTTACTCTTTATCGGCCCGAGTTTCCTTGCAGAATATATGCTTCTCCTTAAAGAGAAGACAAAAGGATTAGTCATCTATGGAATTGTCGCCTTTGGAATTCAATTGGCGGCAGTATCGGTTCCTATTGCGCTCGGTTATGGTTTGGAGGAAGCGATGTATGGATTGGTACTTAGTTCTGTTGTGCGATTCATCATCACAATTGGTTTGCTTATCGCCTATGCCGAATTCAAAATTGATAGCGATTTCGTTCAGCAGTTTTTGGCTACAGCTGGGCCGCTGATGGTCGCCACTTTACTGTCTGGATCTGCTGAGTATTTGGATGGCTTTATAGTATCCAAATACTTTGATGAGGGAACGTTTGCGGTGTATCGCTATGGAGCTAAGGAATTTCCGTTGGTATTGCTGATGGCAAATGCATTCAGCAACGGTATGGTGCCAAAAGTGGCACAACTTGGGGTTAAGGAGTCCATGAAAAACATTAAAGAAGAGAGCCTCAAATTGATGCACCTGTTCTTTCCAATTTCTATCGGGTTTATGCTTGTGAGCGAATGGATTTATCCGCGTTTGTTCAATACAGATTTTGCTGAAAGTGCTGTTGTATTCAATGTCTATTTGTTGCTTGTTGTAAGCCGATTGGTTTTTCCACAAACGCTATTAATTGGTCTGAAGAAAACCAAAACGATTATGCTCGTGGCTGGACTCGAGCTAGGCGTAAATTTTGGGCTAAGTATTCTTTTGGTACAACAATTCGGATTGGTTGGAATTGCCTTTGCAACAGTAATTGCAAGTGTTTTAGATAAACTGGTTTTAATGCTCTGGCTCAAATCCTCAGAAGGCATCGCCCCAACTAATTATTGGCCTTGGAAATGGCACTTGGGCTATTCGGTGGTGATTGGGTTGGCGTACATTTTCGTTAGTTAATCAACTTATCTGCCACTTTCCTATCATTGGCTAAGCGTGGCAATTTGAATTGACCGCCCAATTTTCCTTGCGAACGAGCATAGTTGATGAATGCATCTTCTGCTACTTCGGTAATCACTGCTGGGCGCAGAATATTTCCTGTAAGCAAGTCTTTGTAATAGATGTTTTGCTCCTGCATTTCTTGGTCAATCTTAGTCGCAAATGCTTCCATGTCTTCTGGACACTTCGCGAAGCTGATTAACCATTCGTGATAGGGTAAACCTTCTGTTGGGTTGACCTGTGGTGCCACATGAAAGTCGATGATTTCGCCACCGTGTTCGGAAAGAGATGCATTCAAAGCAGACTCTACTTCTTTTGCAATTACGTGTTCGCCAAAGGCGGAAGTGTAATGCTTTATGCGGCCTGACACAATGACTCGGTACGGTTCTTTGCTGACGAACTGCACCATATCGCCAATGTTGTAGCCCCAAAGCCCAGCATTACTGCTCACAATAAGGGCGTAGTTTTTTCCTAATTCTACTTCGCCAATTGTAAGTCGGGTTGGAGTTTTATCGTGGATTTCATCCGCTGGAACAAACTCATAGAAAATGCCCGCATTGAGAATGAGCAACATTCCTTTTTCGGTTTGGGAATCTTGGTAAGCGAAGAATCCTTCGGAAGCAGGAAACAGCTCAATGCTGTCAATTTTCTTTCCTATTGTGGCTTCCATTTTGGCGCGATATGGTTCGAAGTTTACGCCTCCATAAACGAACAGCGAAAAGTCTGGAAAGGCATCTTTAATCGCCTTTCCCGTTCGTTCTTGAATCTTATCAAAATACATCTGCACCCAACTCGGAATTCCGGAAATGAGGGTCATTTGTTGGTTGAGCGTTTCATCAACAACCGTTTCCACCTTGGTTTCCCAATCGTCAATACAATTGGTTTTGTAGCTGGGCATTTGGTTGGTGCGGAGGTAACTGGGCACAAAGTGGTTGCTGATGCCCGATAATCGCCCAACATGGATTCCATTTTTCTTATCCAAAACGGGAGAACCCGAAAGAAAAATCAACTTGCCATCCACAAACGAAGCGTTGCCAGTTTCGTGGATGTAACTGAGCAGCGCATTTTTTGCTCCGTTGATGTGATTTGGAATACTGTTGCGAGTGATTGGTATGAACTTGGCTCCCGAAGTTGTTCCGCTGGTTTTAGCTAAATAAAGTGGTTTTCCCGGCCAAAGCACATTTTCTTCCCCATTTGCAGTTCGTTCGAAATACGGCTTCAGCTCTTCGTAATCTCGAATAGGAACCCGAGCAACAAAATCAGCATGATTCCTTATTCGAAGGAAATCGTGGTCTTGACCAAAAGAAGTGTTTTTCGCTTTCGCGATTAGTTCTTGGAAGACCTTTTGTTGGGTTTCTTTTGGCTTTTGGCTCCACGCTTTGGTTTGGCGGTTAGTCCACCAAGCAAGCGGTTTAGCGAAGAAGGAGCGAATTCCCATGGCTCAAAATTAGTTGATTCGATTCGTGCATCTTTGCAGCATGTACAGCCTCCTCAAATTATTTCTGAACGGAATTGCTAGCCTACCGTGGTGGCTGTTGTACGTAATTTCGGACCTTTTCTTCTTCTTTCTCTACCACGTAATCTGGTATCGGAGAAAAATGGTTTGGCGCAATCTCAGTAGTGCGTTTCCAGAGAAATCGCCAGAAGAAATCAACGAAATCAACATCCAATTTTACAAGAATTTCTGCGATCAAGTGGTGGAAACGGTTAAACTTTTCAAGGCCTCGTCCGAAGAAATTTCTAAACGCTTTGAGGTGGACACAACCGTTTATGATGAGTTGTTTGCTAATGGAAAACATGTGTTGCAAGCCACTTCGCATCAATTTAATTGGGAATGGGGAAACTGGATTTTGAATGAGCATACGCAGTTTCATCTTCGTATCATTTACATGATTCAGAAGAACAAAAGCATGGAGAAATTGGTGAATGAATACCGTGTTCGTTACGGCACTGAACTTATTCCTGCCAACGATTTGAAAGCCATGATGACGGACCCCAAAACACCAGGAATGACTGTTTTCTTGGCTGATCAAAACCCTTCAGACAGAAAGCGTGCTGCTTGGGTTAATTTCTTTGGAAGAGAAATTCCGTTCCATCGTGGATTGGAGATTTTGGCAAGACGGAAAGGACATGCTGTTGTTTTTGATGAAATGATACGGGTAAAACGTGGTCATTACAAAAGCGTGTCAAAACTTGCTTTTGAGTATGGAAGTAAAACATCCGAAGGAGAAATAACAACGGCTTACGTTCAGTTTTTGGAAGAAAGCATCAAGCGCCAACCAGCAAACTGGCTTTGGAGTCACAATCGCTGGAAGCACGCGAAGTAACCCTGTTTCAATATTCTTTTAACCTTTGACCTATGCGGTTGTTCCTGTTCGTCCTTTTTGTTGCTCTTAGCGCCTGCACTACACGGCCCAACGTGGCGGATATTGTGCTAGAAACAGTCAGTGGTGACAGCATCCAAATCGAACCAAGTAAGAATAAATTAACCGTCATATACTTTCTCTCTCCCGAATGCCCGCTTTGCATCAACTACACCTTGGCCATGCGAGACTTGGAGCAGGAATTCACTTCTGAGGACCTACAATTTTTCGGAGTGTTCGCCAAAGAATGGTTTAGCCAAGAAGAAGTACAAAACTTTGCTCTGAAGTACGATTTGACCTTTGAAATGCTGTTTGATGACGGCAACAAACTAGCACATGTTTTGGCCGCTACGGTAACGCCAGAAGTGTTTGTTTTGAACTCAAAATCGGAAATCATTTACTCAGGTAAAATCGATAATTGGGTGAATGACCTTGGGAAAAAGAAACTGGAGGTTTCTGACCATTATTTGAAAAATGCGCTGATTGCTTGGCGCGATGGAAAAGCAATTGAAACCAACCACACCAAGCCTGTTGGCTGTTTAATTGAATGAAGAACGGCATCGCAATCTTTTTTGGAGTCTTGTTGTGTTCCGCTTGCGGACAAAGCGCTAAAACAAGCTTTGACCTGCCAGAAAAAGTCACGTTCAAC